>Ga0209645_1001782_pt1 | contig 10573 bp, 13 predicted proteins | sample ETNvirenome_6_30_FD_184070 | JGI IMG/M metagenome (GOLD analysis project Ga0209645, IMG submission 184070) | Marine viral communities from the Pacific Ocean - ETNP_6_30 (SPAdes) (version 2) | ecosystem: Environmental > Aquatic > Marine > Oceanic | place: Pacific Ocean | collected 2013-06-19
ACTCCATGAAGTAACAATTTGTGAGAAGGGGATAAATCCAGAAGCAAAGTTTGACATTCTAAAAGAGGAGAAAGATAAAATGAGTGAAAAGTTGGAAAAGGCTTTGGAGGAGTTAAACGGTCTTATGACTCAGTTAAACGACTTCAAAAAAGAAGAGTCCGACATGGACGACAAAGAGAAAATGTCCATGAAGGAAAAAGACGAGGAGAAAATGTCTATGGACGACGACAAAGAAAAAATGGGCTATGAGTCTATGGATTCTGATGAAGAAGACGTTGAAATGGCAGATAAAGACCTTGAAATGGCTGATATGGATGAAGCCGATATGGAAAGAAAAGGAAGAACTGGGCCAGAAGGCTTTGTTGAGAATGCAGGTGCGGGAGAACCCGGACAAGGTAAAAAGCATGAACAAGCAGGTCAGTTAGGTTCTCTCTACAAGGAGTGGTCGGATGATGAATTCGCTACTTTAGACCTTTCCCCAGATAACGTAGAAAAAGCCTACGAAGCGTACAAAGCAGAACAATTGGAGAAGATGGCTTATGATTCTCTAAAATCAAAGTTTGCTAGTAGGTTCGCTGATGAGCAAAATGTCAGAAAGGCATCAATTGCACGAAGCGAGTATGACGCAAAGAATGAAGTCGAAGCACTAAGAGAGGAGTTTGCTACCTTAAGGAAATCCCTTTCAGAACAGACTGAAACAATTGCTAAAGCACAAACAGTAGAAGTGCCTGATGTAGATGTTTCAGAAATGTCATGGGCTGAGATAAACAGTTTTGTTTCACAATTTGAGGAGTGATTTAGATGAGTGGATATATTAAGACAATGAAAGATTTAGAGGCTGCAACCTACGGAGTTAGGGGCGGTACAGGTAATGCTCTATTAAAGAGCGCAGGTGTTGTTGGTGGATTACATACCGCCCACGATGCTTCAACGTCTGTTATGAGTGGTGCAAGCGGATTATCTTCGCTTTACAACAAAGTATTCGGACAAAAGGTATGGTCAATGCTAAACCAAGAGGTTAATGCTTTGGCTATTCTACCTAAAAGGCCATACACATCAAGTGGATGGAGAATCCTAAAAGCCAGAGCAGAAGGTGGAAGTGGTTCTACCTTTGATGTTGGTGGTTCAGGAGTAGGAACGACAAGAGGTACTGCAACACCAAGAGCAGATTTAATTGGTGCAGTACCGGAGAATGCATCATTAGGTACTGGAAATGATATTCCGGCCATTACGCCAGAATACACAACACTATTCACCAGTCCTAAAACCGTTGCTCATCTGTTTGAGTTTTCTGAGATTGCTCTTGAGATGGCAAAGATTGACGATGGTGTAGGCGACTTAAGAGCCTTAATCCGTGAGGATATGGGTAAACACCACGCTGAAGTACAGAACAAGATGCTACTAATGCCTCTTGAGAAGTATGACGAAGCAAACACAGTAACAAACCTTGGTAGGCAATATACTTCTTTAATGAAGGTCGTTGCTTCAAGTGCTGAGTTAAACGCATTGAATGACGCTGGACTTCTAGCAACATCTGCGTCTGCATCAACACTACCAACAACCATAACCACGATTTACGGTGCAACAGACCGTCAATTATCTAGTGGTAACGCTTCTGCGTCTTTCCTAGATGCAGAGGTTGATTTCGGTGATGGATATGCAGCCGCAAACTGCCGTGTTCTAACCTTAACTATCTTAAACGATATGCTAAGGCGAATCCGTCAGAACGGTGGTAGTCCAAAAGTTATCTTAACTGGATATGATACTATTCAGCATCTAGGTGACTTACTACAAGCACAAGAGAGGTTTATGGACAGGAAAGAAATTATTCCTACACATAACGGAGTAAGAGGAGTTAAGGGTTCAGAAGTCGGCTTTAGGGTCGCTACTTACTTTGACATACCAATTATTCCTTGTAAGGATATGCCAAAGACTGCTCATGGTAGTGCAACAAACACCCTAAGTGATTTACTGATACTTGATACCGACCATCTATGGATGAGCGTTATGAAGCCTACTCAGTATTTCGAGGATGGTATTGACAACGGCAACCCATTTGGTGTTGGAACGCTCGGAAACCAAGCAATGTTTAGAACCATTGCTGAAACTGGTTGTTCCTTCTTCAAGGGCCAAGGTAAGATAACCAACCTAAAGAGTGCGTGAGGTGATTAAGCATGGCATTAGCATACACCGTTACTTTACTTGCCGACCATAAGGGAGTTACACTTCCTAAAGCAGTAGGTGATGAATATGTTGTTGATGCTTTGATAGATGTAACCCAAGTAGTCGCAGCAGGGTCAGTAATCCCTGCTTCGGCTCTTGGCCTATCATCTGTTCATTGCGTATCAATCACAGGTTGTGACAACGCTAACGCAGTATTGCCATTAGTGGAAATTAGTGCTACTGGTGCTTATGAGAGTGCAACATCTTTTGCTCTCATGTTCACCGCATTAGATGGTACTAACGCTACGCTAAGTAATGATGCTAACGGCGGTTCTGTTAGAGTGAGAGTTTGGGGTAATCTCTAAATAAGTAATGTGGCCTTTGCCCCTATGTAAGTAGGGGCATTGGTCACTATACACTAGAGGATGTAATATAATGGCTTTTCTAGAATTAAGTAATGAAGGTAAGTCTGTTAGTTATTACCATGCTAACGGAACGGAATATGTATTTGAGTACGCCAAGAAAACTAAAGTAGACTTAAACATGGCATTAGGTTTTTTGGGTGCAGATAAATACAAAGTCACTTTTGATTTAAGTGACAAAGATGCGATTGCAGGGGCATCTGATTGGGCTATTAAACTGTTAAAGGCTGAGTTTAATGTATTAGGAGATAAGGAAGATTTACTCAAAACAATGTTTCCAGTATCAAAACCTAAGAAAATAGTCAAAAAAGTACAGAAGGCAGTTGTGCCTGTAAAGCCAACAACGCCTAAACCAGTAACGACTGAAAAGAAGACACCAAGCAAGGTTGATAAGGCCAAGGCTTCTTCCGATGAATGAGAGGGCGACAGAATGGTTAGTGGATGTAATACAACAGGTGTGTTAAACGCTACTAAACTATGTTATGTTGGAAAGGCTCGTATTGCCTCTATCAAGGTATTTGGTACAGGCACTACGGCCGGAAGCATAACAGTTTATGATTCTAGTTCGGCTACTACATCAGGCAAAAAGGTCGTTACAAAGATGTATGTTGGTGCTTCAAATTCACCACACAACTATGATTTTGACTTTCATGGGGCAATTGTCGCAGAAGGAATTTATGTAGTAGAATCCGGTACAATAGAATATTCTATCGAATTCTTCTGAGTGATTAAATGCCAGCGTTAGAAAAAGAAACAAAACTCGTAATGACGATATTATTCGTCGGAGCGATAAGCGGAACAAACGTCTACTTCTATGCGAAGTATGGCGATATGATTGCGTTCAATAATTACGCCCATGCGTTAGTCTTTGGACTAATGACCATTGGTGGTATATTGACAATGAAAGCAATATTTGATTTAGCATTGAACGACTATATTGAAATGGCTCTACTAGACAGACGAATTGCTGCATATTGGGCTAAGAAACAAAGAGATGACAAACAAAGAGAGAAAATCAGGTCTACTATGCAACAGTATAGAATACCCCAACAACAGTTCACCCCTCCATTTAATCAACCACAAGTGGTTGAAGAACGGCAGACGGTTACTCCTTCTTTCTTAGCGAAATTAGAGTGATAGTATGTTAGATGCCATAGCATTTGGAATGGATGAAACCGCTTTAGCCTATGATATGCAAAGAGCGCATTCAGCAGATGTATGGTTTCTAAGAGCCAGATTTTATTTTTGGGGAACAATAAGTACAGTAGTTGGATTTTTAATAGGACACGGTATTTCTTTAGCGGGAGTTAATCTATATGTTTCGGCATGGGAGGGTTTTTGGAATTTCATACATCATTTGTGAGGTGCTTGAATGTCGGTAATGACTGGTTTCGTTATTATAATGGCGGAACAAATAGGTCTATTATGGAAAAAACTTCATGCAGTTCCTTTTGGTGTTTATGGTGCTAGTAAGGTTGGAAAAACTACTTTACATCATCAATTAAGAACAAGAGGCGAAGTACCAAAAATAAAAGAAAGAACAGTTGGAAGAGGGAGAGCAACAAGAAAGTCTATTAAAATAGATGGCGACCAACATACAATTAGAACGGCAGATATAGGAGGAGAAACAGTTTATTGGGGTGAATGGCTAAAGGATATGAAAAGCCGTAAAGTCAAATACATTATTTTTATGATTGACGATAGACACATGGATAAACACTATGATATAGAACAACAATTATGTTGGACATTTTTAGTAGATACAATATGTTCTAAATATTGGGATGCAATAAATAGAAGACAGAAGAAAAAGAATCATGATTATCCAGTAGCAGTAGGTTTATGGGCAAACAAATTTGATTTGTGGAAAGATAAATATGAATATGAAGACATACAAAATCATCCTATATTTGAATCATTTAAAGATGGAATGCAAAAGTTAAATGATAAAGGAATACCATGTTACAAATATATAGTAAGTGCAAAATCAGATTCAGAAATGGTATATCGTGGAATAGCAACAATGATAGAGGACTATTAATGATAACAAACAATTGTTCAATGTCGCCATATTGCGACTGCATAGAATGTAAGGAGAGAAGAGTATGACTATGAATTACCAACCGCCAAGTTTAATCGGTGCTACTAATGCATCAGTAGCCAATCCGTTTATGCCCCCATTGAAATTTGCTAGAGCAGCAGGGGCTATAATGACATATGAATATAAAAGTGAAAAGCCAAAGAAACAAGTAAAAGAGATGATTAAAGTTTTATGGCCTGAAAGAAAATCATTTTTGAAAATACCTTTCGGCTACAAATTCAACACAAAAGATAGATGTGTTGTTTGTGGTACTCACAAGGTTTGGGATATGTCCGACCCTATGAGGCCACCTATACCTTTACACAAAGTAAAGAAAGGTTATCCAATGAGAGGTACTTATTGCGATAAACACGCAGGTTTGCATAGACAGTATGAAATGCTAGAGCAACAGATAATAGCAGATGAACACGGTTTAGAGTTCAACCAGTACATACCTAAACCAAAAGTACCTAAGATGTTACAATCTGCACCGCTAACTTCATTAAGGCAATCTGATATAGAGTCATTGTCTGAGATAGGGTGGATGATAAGACCCCCTAAAATGTTGAATGAAACCAACGAAGACGAATTATTTAGATTAACAATAGAAAGTCATGCAATCAATAAAAGAGTAATTGAACTAATGACTAAAGGCACACAAGTAGTGCAACAAGAAATACAGGAAATAGAGGTGGAATAAAATGGGAGTGTTTGGAACAAGCAATACAACATTAGCAAACCAAATCACCGCACAAGGGGCGGCTGATTTTAAAGCAGTAAATAACCTGCTAACATTACAAGAAAACCATGTAGAAGAATTCTTTACCTATCACGGAATAGAATTCATTACTGCATTTGAGAAACTACTAGAAGATGTAACTACTAGAGTAGTAGCACAAATGTTACCTAAATTGAAGTTTATTAATAATACAAATGGTGATTTAGAAGTAGAACAAAACGCACTAAGAGAGTTTGAAACTATTACTGCGGAAAATATTACTTTAGATATTCAGTCAATTGTATCGGCTGCACTAAATACAGAAGTAGTTATGCAAAGAAAGATGGCTAAACAACAATATCTTGAGGCACAAGGTTTTGCTACTGCACAAGTACCACAACAACAAATGCCACAAGGATATCCACAACAAGGCGGTATGCCTAATGCGGGTGGATTAAACCCTAGTGAAATTAGTGGTGGTAATCCTATGGTACAAGCCAATAACATGATGATGCAACAACAACAGGCTTTTAACAATCCTTCAGGTTATCCAGTACCGCCCGCAGGTACAGATACAATGGGCAATCCATACTGGATAGACCCCGCTACTGGACAAGCCACATATACACCGCCGGGTTCCGGTTTAGGTCTAGGTGCAATGATTCAGAAAGGGGCTGCATGGGCAGCGTGGCTTGCATGAGGGGGATAAATGACTATAATTATCCCTTCTCGACTTGTGTTGGATAAACAAAATAGTGCCATCACACTAGGCGAAACAATACGGTTAGACAGTTCTGATATGGGTCAGACTTCTAGCCCTATGTTTCGTTTAATGGTAAAGTTTCTGTTGAATCCTGTGTCGAGTGGTTCTTACAATAATGTAGAAAGAAATTTATCTAAGTATTTAGATTATGAATTCATGCAAGAGGCATCAGAAGAAACTTCTGATATGGAATATGAAGAAGCAGAATATAAGAAATATGTTGATGATGCATATAAATTATTATCCGAAATGGATATTCAAACGTTTTTGGATGAACACGTTAAACCAAAACTATCCGGTAGTAGGATAGCAAATTTCTCTCAATCTGATTTAGATGCAGTCATTAGAAATCTAGGCAATGAAGAATTGCCAATGAAAGATTATCTAACATCTTCTGGTTTTAATAAAATAATGGGAACTAGAAAAACAGGAGATAAGAGTAGAAAGATTAGAAACATAGCAGAATCAAAAGCAATGTATGAAGATGCTTTGGATGATATTGGTGAGTACATAGAAATTTCTGAAATAAGAAGAGGGGAAAGAAAAGGTGGCGCAGGTGGCTATTTAACAACAGTTGATGGAGTGCGTGAAGAACGACCTGCTACCCTTATTGAGTATAAAATAGAAATAGATACAGAAAAGATGTTTAAAGATATTTTTGAAGATGCTGGAATTGAACCTAGAATAGATGTAAGAAAGGCAGAAGCAACATTAGAAGAGGTTATAGAAGATTATTCTAAATCACAACAAGATGATAGTTATGACTTAGAAATAACTCCTAATATGCCTAATCTTGAAGATTTAAGAGAAAGCGGTTTTGAATTTATTTGGTTTCCTAAAGACTTAGTACAAAAGGCACTCAAAGATTCTGGATTAGCAGAACAAATAATTAGAATAAATATGAAACTTATTTGGAACGAAGATAGAGTGGAATATGATGGATTGCCATTTGATGCGTTAGATGATAAACAAAAAGAATTATTATTATTATTATACAATACTGATGTAATAAAGATAGATTCTATTTATAGATATGTAAAGGATGAAGTTGTACCTTCAAATAGAAACTTAAATCAATTAGAAAAGAAGTTTTTAAAGGAAGAAATAGAACCTAGAGCGAAGAAACAAGCAACTGAGCCTAGTTTTGAAGATGAATTTGAAGAAAAACTATGGTCTAAAATTAATGATAAGGTAAGACTAGAAAGAAAGATGGATATTATATTACATGCACCAGATGAAAGTAAGCATAGTGAAACTAAATTATTTGTAACACCAATAAATTATAATCAATTGAAAGTAAACGGAAAGGAAGGACTACTTAGTGTCAAGAGAAATGATTCATCTAAAGAGTTTCATAGTATCATAAAACAGATGTTAAGCCCTAATGATATTGGTATTCATACTTTAACTGCAAGAGTGATTAAAGTAGATGACCCTTACGTTAAACTTGCAGAAGGTTATATCAATAGACCTACCATGCCAAGTGGCGGGTCATCAGCAAAGAATAAAAAAAGATTTAGAGAACTATTAGATGAAACATGGAATGTGTTTAGACTAATAGATGCAGAATACAAATCAAAGGGAAAACCATTTTTGAGTAACATAAAGGAAACTAGTCCACAAAGAGTATCAAAACCAGAGAGGTCATTGACTGATGTTGACTATGATAGAATGGATAAGCCTTTGACTAGGCCGGGTAAAAACCCACCAACTCAAGGACAAAGTAGAGTTAAAGAAGGAGGCCAAGTGGCCTTGATTAGTGTTCAATCAAGAGTGTTTAATAGTTCACTAAAAAGACAACTTAGAAAGTTAAGGAGGTATGTAAATGAGTAAATTAAAGACAGAAAGTGATTATGTGATTGCCGGATTACCCAATTATTCGACGGGAATAGGGCATTATACTACACATACAGAAGTATCTGATTTACTACAAGTAGGTGCATTTACTAATTCAAGTGTACCTAGTATTGCACAAGTAGGTAAGATAATTAAGAGAGTAGAAGGAAAGATAGACAATAGCATAAAATTGTCATATAGACCAGAAATAATTAAGGATGAAATACACAACTTTGATTCTCTAAACCAAAGTGCATATCCTGTTATTTCTCATAAGGACTATGTTGGGTTTATTCAGTTAAATACTGAGTCACTTAGAAAGTTAATCAAGTTAGAAGTTTATCAAGGAGATGACTATGTAGACCTTGCTTCTGCTAGTGTTAAATATACTCCACCAGAAAGTGCAGTTAATGGTACATTTACAATCACATTAGGAGTTGGAGATGCAGGTACAGGTTATAGATTCGTATTGACTAAAGGAAATTCAAACGGTTTTTATGACACCTTTGGTAGAAAAACTACTGTTTTACAAATATGTGATGCAATAAACGAAGTATTTCCTTCAAAGACTGCACAATTCACAGGAGAAACGGCAATAAAAACTACTACTGATGCTCCTGATAATGGTGGTGTAACTAGAAGTATTTCTGATTTCTTTTATGCTAGTCCTTCTGGTGATGGTACACAAGTATGTATTTCTTCTTTATTGCCTTCTGATGCAGGTACTATTTGTACTATTCAAGCAACACATGGTAGTCCTACTTCTTCTACATCATTTACAGATAATGAATCAGCAGGTAGGGATGATGACTTCTGGACTATTAGTGATGAAGGTAAAATATTCTTTAAACAAAATTATCCTTATTATGAATATCATTCTATTAGAGTAACATATGTACGAGGTAAGTCAAGAGTACCTGCTGAAATACATGAGGCTGCGACTAAACTAGTTGCTGCGGAAATATTAGTTCATGATGATAATACTATACTTATTGCTGAAACAGGTGCTAACATAGACTTGAAGATGAAGCATGAAATCCTAATAAAAGAAGCAGAAGATATTATCAAAGGAAAGCAAGTGCTTCTCCATCTCATTGATTAGGTGTTATCATGAACCAGAAAGAAATGTTTGCTTCCATTCTAAATTATGCTAAGGAACAAGCAAGAATAGCCAAAGAACGAGAAGAAATAATGTCGGGGCTTAAATCTGGCGAAGGAAGTTTTGATATAGAAACAAAGGAAGACATAGATTACTATTTACTTGGCGTTGGAACACAGGCCGCCGCTAAGAAAATGATGGAATTCAATGGAGAATTGTATAAACAAGCGGTCAATGTAGCGAGGCAAAACCATGCTAGATGAAGTTACATTTGTTATACGCCTATTGAGTGATAATTGGGCTACTGCATCTTCATCGGATGGTAGTGGAAATAATGGGTTTGGCGACCCTACTCCGGGTTTAGCACAACATCGTGTTACTCCTGAATTTGTTGATGTTAGGTCAATAGAACCCGGCAAAGGAAGAAGATTTGATGCTGACCAAAACGCAGTTATTGTTGTGTTTGAGGATAGTGCATCTCTAACATTGCCCACTATTGATTGGGCGGTAAGAAATGAAGACTACACATTTACTCTACATCTACGGGTGTTGCATCAAAAAGACTGGACTAGTTTAACTTATTCAAGGGATAGACTGCAAAGTTTATATCAAATTGCCAGATACATCCTAGAGAAGAAAGGTCTGCGACCCAAGGTTTATGACGATAGTAACAATCTTGAGGGTGACGCAGAGTTAATTCAGATTACAGGCAGAAGTGAGGCTAATGATAGAGGTAAACGTTTATTAGGTTACAAGATGTCTGTTACCATGAAAAGGTTCGGAAGAACCACAGTAAGTTAGTAAGGTGATAAAATGGTAAGTAATGAAGTATATACAGGAGCAGGTGCATCAGCAACGTTAATCCCAGAAGCGGATTTAGACGTTAGTATGCAATTAGGAACAATAGCGATTGCCGCAAATAAGTTGGGTTTAGCATTTAAAAACTCAGCAAGCGGAACAATAGATAGAACATCTCTATCATGGGGTGCTAATGCAACAGGAGGTTCTGACCATGTTAAGAACCGATTGGCCGTTAACATATATCAAGGGTGTTTTGCTAATATATCTAAATATGCATCCGGTTCTACTTCGGAAGTTACATTAGGAACATTTGTTATCAAAAGCAATGATGCATACAGTATCACCTTCGATAGAGAACTTTCTTCTACAAATAGCGATAGATTCTCATTAAAAATATTAGGCTTTGGAACACCACTATTTACACCTTCTGTTATTGATAATAAACATACTTTACTAGCAGATAATTGGCTTGGATTAGTAAATACAATAACTGCACCAAGCGTTGATGCTGAAATGAAACAACTTAATTTAGCATTAGGCGGAACTAGAAACTTTGGTTTCCAATACAAAGGAGCAGAATCCTACGGAAGTGCATCTATTGATGTATCTCTCAATAATGGTTCTTGGTTGTATTATGCACTAGGAAATAAAACATTTACTGCTACACAAGATAGTAGCAATACACTTGCTA
>Ga0209645_1001783_pt1 | contig 10572 bp, 3 predicted proteins | sample ETNvirenome_6_30_FD_184070 | JGI IMG/M metagenome (GOLD analysis project Ga0209645, IMG submission 184070) | Marine viral communities from the Pacific Ocean - ETNP_6_30 (SPAdes) (version 2) | ecosystem: Environmental > Aquatic > Marine > Oceanic | place: Pacific Ocean | collected 2013-06-19
TAGATTTCTTCTAAACGAATCGGAGTCACGATAAATCGCACACCTCTTTGCAGCACCAAATTGAGAGGGCATTGCATAAATAAGTGACTTGTAATCTTGCTCTGTTACAGCGCGACTTTGTGAGGCGAAATATCCTGCAATCATTTCCTTTAGTTGCGTGAGGGAGGGGTTGCTCGCATAGCCAGTGAACGCCTCACTATTGTTCACCTCTAGAGACGCAACTACTTGCTGCCTGCTTTGGGCATTTAGTGCTGATGGGTCATTAAACCTAACATCAGCATTTGATATTCTTGTTACGGTGCCTGGGACTGCATTAGCTGCCGTGTTGCTGTTTCGTCTATATCTTATCACCAATGTGGTGTTTGATGGACCCACACCAAACTTATCAGTGTCAAGAAGCTTAGAAGGGTCAAAAGCAGTATCGGTTGTGTAGTCTTTGCCGTGAAGCTTTAATGCTACAGAGGACGGGTCAACGACAGAGGATTGATTAATCTCAGAGTCGGATCCGTATCCAAACTGTAGGATAGTATTTCTGCGGCTTCGATCCACCACAAACCTACGCGGGACAGAGAATGGCTTTAATATCGCAGCTGGCTCGTTAGCATCACTGCGGCTCTTTCTGTTAAGGACATTTCGATAAACTACGTCCTGAGATAGATAGTCTACCTCAAAATACTCGTGTCCGTCGCGATCAAAAACTGAAATGATTTCAACCACATCGGGGGTGGTCATTCGAACTTTTCTAAATTGCTCGAATGCCCCTATTTGTATTTCTTCGGTTCCAAACTGTCCAGAAGCTACGCGACCGGAGGCTTTGATGACATATGTAGTGGGTAATCCAGTAGTTGTGTTTTGCTTTCCAACAACAGTAATCGCTGTGTCTTGGTTAAAGTCGACGTCCTCAGCCAAAACAAATGTCGCACCGTCAGTTGAAGAAACTGTAGTTCCTGCCTTTAGCAAAGGAATGTAATCGCTATCCGGACCAAGACCAACTGAATTTGCTGGCACCTCAACATAAAAATCACATTCACCGAAAGCAGACGCTGCTCCGTTGAATTTAAAGCCCATTGATCGTCCATGTCGGACTACATTATTGTACTCTGTGGCTGTGTCTAGAAAGCTTTCATTAACTTGGTAATCTAGATAAAATGATAGGATATCGCCGATATAGGCGACGTTCTCTACCATCAAAGAGCCAAAAGAGTTCTCACTAAAATCTCTATAAGTGTCCGGATAGTACCTTCGAGCATAATCGATTAGATCATCACGAATTGAATTAAAGTCGCGACTTGTATATTTAATTGGTACTAGTTTTTTCTTTGCCATCTAATTTCCTCAAAAGACAGAAGTAGTGGGCACTCCATCCGGCAACTCTAACACAGATCTGGATCTAGTTATCGTGTTAAAATAAGTTATTGATATACCTAAGTAGTTTTCTGGCAAATTTGGATTGCTAAGTTGCGATCTAAATTCAACATTTATTATTTTTATGTATGGAATATAAATTGCCTGCTTTCTTAGTAGCTCTGTCTTAAAAGACTGGAACACGGAGGGCTCCACCATCTCAAATAGATAGTTTCTCAAGCCTACGCCGTATTCAACATCAAATCTCTCGCCCGGTACCGTTAAAATTAAAGATTTTAGATTCTGGTCTGTTAGAGTGGTATAATCTCTAATCATCCCGTAGCCTGTGGCATCATTACGAGCCAAGGGGAGTATGGGGGCTAGACCGCTAGTTCTCAATATTGTCATACTGCACTACCTCTCTAATAAATAGATATTTACGAATTACTAACTAAAAAATGTAGTCATAAAATCAGCTGGGAGGCTGATACCATCTGCCCTTAGAGCTTCTATGGCGGCACGCGCGGCAACCTGATCCGGAATGCTGTGGAAGTTTTCATTGATAAAATCATCGATCTCTGCGTCCGTTAACTCGCCAACCACTGAAGAAACTCTGGCATAATTCTCAGCTAACGTTGCATCTATGCCTAGACCAAGGCTTTCAAACAAAGCTCTATCCCATGCACCGCCAGCGCCGGCGACTAGATCATCTAGTCTCACATTCTTTGGAAGCCCGGCGCCGCCGAGGAGTGCACCATTGAGGTCTGCCAATAATTGCTGGAAGTCCTCGTCGGCTGGACCGTCTAGACCGAAGATGACGTTCTCAGCCCACTCAACCAAGTCTGACGAAGAGGCAAGCTCGCGTGCTGCAGCCTCCCTGAAGTCCTTGTCGAGTAGCTCAGATCCGGGCTCTGTTGGTAAGCCTCTGTCTATGCCCGGTAATTCAGGCGCTTCACCAACCTCCTCGATGAAGTCGTCGTCGGGGTCTTCACTATCCTCAGTGGAGTCAGTTGGAGGTTCAGGAGTGGTGGGCTCCTCCTCGGGCTCTGGACATACCACGCTGCTTGATATAATCCTATTTGCAAAACCTGGTGGTAGATCATCCGGTATTGTTGTGTTTACATCCGTCTCTTCTCTAATCCGCGTTACTTCTCTCTGCTCAGCAGCTCCAAGTTCTTCCTCACGATAAGTAAAGTCCTGTGCATTATAGATTTCTTTGAACATGAGCTTTAATTGCCTACGAAGTCGCACAAAAGATTCTTGATTCCAGCGATAGAAGTTATTTATTGGTCGAGGGGCTTCTGTGTTCCACTCGTCCTCTTCGCCGCCAATGCAGTCCAAGAATGATTCAATGTTATAAATCGACATTAACGAAACAATATCTCTTGTCTGTAGGGAGTAGTCGAATAGTAGTCTGAATTCTCCAGTGTTCAGCATGCGTTGCCAAAGAGATTGCCAATTAAAAAGCGACCCGCGCAGGCTGCCCTCAGTGTCGCGAATGTTTGATGAATAAGCGCCTGTTCCAACCGCGTCAACAAAGTCACGCAAGCTTTGGCTTGCAAGTTGATACTCCTCCTCTAATATGAATGAGTTATATACAATTGGTATGGTGTATCTTGCTCCACCGACTATTCCTTCAAATATTTCATGCTCGAAGAACCTATTCTGGGCATCAACAAATGAATTCATTTCACCAACTATCGCTGGGTTAGACTCAACATCATCGGCAGACAACAAGTATGTTAACCTTAGACCATATTTAAGGTCGTCAAAAATATTAGAAATTGGAGTGAGTGCTTCGTCAGGTCCTAATTCGCGTACGAGATTAGCGAATTCTCCGATACCCATAACACCGCCCAGACCAAAAACAGGCGAGATAGAAGCCAAAGCGGTGGAATACTCTATGCTGGGAGTTGCACGCACGTATGCCTCTAGTATAAATTGACCAGACCTTAACTGGTCCCTAGTTCGTTCTCTGATAAACCCTTCCTGAATAGGGGGCAAGACGGCTCCTACAGCGCCATCAGCGGGACTATATCGAGGAATATCAAATATATTTTGGTCGTCTACACTAAGGAACAAACTCTCCATTAGATCGGAATAATTTGAGATATATCCAGCCCTTGCATTACCAGTAGGGAATATTCTATTGATCTTCTCCGCGAGCTTTCCAAGTTCGTCTTGGATTAGATACTTGAACACTACCATGGCTGAAGATTCGGTTTCTTTGATGAACTCAATCTTGCTCTTTTGTCTCCAGTTTTTCAGAGTTATGGTTGGATTATTTAGCTCCCGACGAACCTCACGCAAAGATTCAATTTGTGGATACTCGTATTCATCCATTCTAGTTTGAATTGTTGACAGTGCTTGATCCAATTCTTCAGAGTTCACATATAGTCTTCCCTGTTTTATTCTGCTAGAGGCTATCTGACAAGACTGCTCCAAGAACTCATACCAATATGCGTATAATTTGCTTTCCTCTCCCGGGGCTCCCCTTGGAAACGAAGGAGCAGCAGGTCTTGGTCTTTGTGCTCGAAGACCTTGTCGCATCTTCTCGGCTACGTAACCGGACAGAAGAGGACCAAAGACTTCCTCGTCTGTCCTGTAGATAGTAAAGGTTGCCAATCCTCTAAGGATATATTCAATAATATATGTCTTGATGGTTGTGCTAACAACTCCCTCAATAGCAGAATTATTCATCCGACTCAAAATGCGCGCGTATGGGGGCTCATTGACTGTTTTGGGGTTTTGTGACAAACGAGGATCATCAACACTAGCTTCATAGCTTCTCAAAACCTCTCTGCGGATTGTCTCTATATCAAATATATTTTCCTGCAGCAATTCATCATCGCAACAGAATTCCTCATCCGGAGTCCCTAGCAGGATATCCTTTACCTGCAACCAGCCACCCTTTGGAGGTGGAACAACCGATATTCTCCCATCCGGCAGACCTAAAATCTCATACCCAGGTGGTGGTGGTTCTGCACCACGAAGCTGCTCCAAAGTTAGAGGCTCAAGCAAATAGTCACCGTAATTAAATGATAGTGAATTTTGGGATATTCTGGCAGTGATGCTTCTTACAATCAAATCTCTCATACTCAAGCGTAAAGAGTTGTACTCACTAAATCCAGAAGCACCTAAAGCCGCAATTGCCCCTAGTCCGCTGGCAACCGAGGCTGCTGTTAGAACGGCTGTTCCTAGGTTTGAAGGGCTACGAAGAGGAAGACTGGCGGCATCTAAGAAATATTGCAATGATGTTAGATAGATGTTTCGCGCCAGAGGATCAACACCCTCTAGAGAATCAAAATAGTTAAGAGGCTGGTTTAAAGTAAACGTCTGCCTTCCAAGATACGAGGAATCATACTCTACCCGCGCGCTACCAATGTTTGCATCGTAGAATATATTAAACCCGGGGTCACCGTTACGACCAAATGAAAGAATAAACCCTAAACCGTCATTATTGTATGGTCGAATTGGTCCCCCATCGGTGGTAAAGTTAGACATTATTTGTTTAAGATACTCGGCAACTGTCTCTGGCTTTCTCTCACCGTCCTCGCCAAAAAACGCTTGTATTGAATTCTCGTCTGCGTCTCCTGGCTCAAAAGCCGCAGCTATTCGATAATTTGCTATCTGACCTCTTTGAGGGACTGCATTCTTATTAGACAAGACCAGGTTAATAAATCCGGCAGATCCACGAGGATCCATTGCCGCCATTAGATCGTTTGCATATGTGACAAAAAGTGGATCAAACATCATAGATATTATCTCCTCAGCTATGACTAAGTTAGCTGGGTCATCTTTTGGCAAATTCTCTCGGAGCATTGTCTCAACCATTGAGGCTGAGGCTCCATCAATACCCAGAGCCATGGCAGTTGCCATCTGCTCTACAAGGTTAATCGAGCGCTCTTCGTACCTTTGCAACTGGTTTTGTATCTGCTCTTCCGTTATCAAGTCGCCACACTCTTGCCTTAGAGCCTCAGCAAAGTTGTCAGATATTCTATCCAAGTCGCAAGTGGAGGCAACTGTCCCCTCTATTGGCGCAAAATCAACTGCGTCCCTGATTGATTGCAGGAAACTGTCAGGGAAGCTAGCTCCCAAATCACGGAAGAACGCACGGACCGCAGCTCTGGACGTCAGACGATCTGCGAGGGGACCGCCAGCATTTTGTATCGCCTGCAAAGCAGTTGATAAAACATCATTTGTTGGATCGCCCTGCAACAGCCGTAGAAGCTGATCAGGACGCAACCGGCGTGATAGTTCGTCTATGATGTTCGACGACCCGGAGATCGCCTCTGAAGCCTGTTCTGGAGTTAACCCACTGGCTCTGGCAGCAAGATCTGATAGTCGAGCATCAATTGTATCGGCAGATGGGTTCTCGTCGCAATAAGCCTCTCGGAACCCATTTCGAAGGTCTAGTGTCCGAGCGATATCTTCACCCAAAGTCCCCTCAACAGCTGCATCAAAAATGCCGCCGGCGGCATCGCACAAGCCACCCTGGAAGCCAGAAACTGCAATACCAAGCATTTGGATTGTCAAATTAAGAATTAGCGCGGGTATTGTTTCAATAAGAGCGTCAATAATCGCGTCTAGAATAGCCGACCAAAGCGTATTGATATCTTGACCAACCATCAGACTAATGTTTGGTGCCGAAATTGGTCTAAAGTCACAGAAGTCAGGGTTTCCCTCTCCAAATAAAGCATCTAGATTATTTTGAAAAACGTCTAAGTTCTCTCCAAATATATCACGAATGTTGCTATTAATGATACACTGTGTAGCTTCCGGTAACGCATCAAGAACCGCTAATAAATTTTGTCCAATGCCTGGCACAGATTTAATAATGTCTATCAGTGTTCCAAGCGGTGTGTTGAGAATCACTAGATCAGCAAACTGTTCATTCAAAACCTCAGCATCAACTTGCGCCACAACGCTACGCTGGTTTTGCTGCGGAAGAAAAGGTGGTCTGTCAAATTGTGGATCACCTAGTCGAGCGCCGGTTTGTATGATTTGTGTTGCCGCAAGGATAAAGCCAAGCCAAAAAGAGTATTCCTCATTTTGAGAAAATACGCCATCGTCATAACGAGCAAAATTGTATTCATATCCCTGCAAAAACGCTGTTAGTAGTGGGTCTGGGTCGTCTTGATTGCGGGTTGCACTAAAGGCATCATTGTTGTAAAAATTTAATCCCCTTAAAGCCCTTCCCTCATTTTGCTCCAAAGACTCTGCATACTGCCAAGGAAGCGGTGTGTCCTCCGTGTATCCAGAATCCAAAAGCGTTTGGGATATAGCAGCCCTGTATTGACCTTGAATAGCGGTCTTTATACCCTCATCCAGAAGGTCCCAGACATCCTCTAGCGAGGACGGCATATCTTTCATTATTTGCTTCAAGAAGGTCTTTAGCGCTTCCTCTGGGGAAATGCCACACAAATCAATACTAATGATTGATCTTATCGTCTCCACGGAGAGGTTTGCAAGCCCGCAGGCGGTAACATTATTTACAAAATTTTGCCAAAGAGCAATTAGCTGAGATTGATCTATACCGCCATTTCGAACCTGCTCAACCATTACAATGACATCATTTATTAGCCCGGCTGATAATACAGTTTGGCGCGATTGCTGCTCTAGCTGCCTTTTAAGATCCTCAAGCGAATCAGCAAGCTGCTGGTTTCTATCTATAACTTGTTGATCGTCCATGCAGACGTTTTCTTGTATGCCAATAGCAAGGTTCTGCAGGGCTCTATTGGCGGCATCAGATAATGAATTAAGCGCTGCTTCTTGCGCTTGATTGACAATTGCACTAGGAACATCACAATCTTGGAAGTTACTTTGCCTACCTTCGAAGGGAGATTTTATAATTGGCGGGTAGTGAAAAGAGTTTACCAGATCATTAATTGTAAGTCCCACAGGAGTTTCAATCGCTTGAATTATTTGCGGCAAGTTTGCAAGATAAAAAACCATTGTAGGGTTGTTTAGGACTGAAGAGGGGTTAATTGAAGATATATTTAATCTGCGAAAGCCCGTATCAATCGGCTTTGCAAAAACATTAGACACACGGTAGTTCTGGTCGATTGACAATAAAAGCTCATCAGCGACTGTCTTTTCATTAGGCAAGCGTATCTGACTTCTAGAAGCCCTGATTCTGTTGGCAGCATTTGGTAAAATAAAGTTATTGTCCTTTAATAAACTGTTTAGCTCTGATCTCAAAGTTTGAGCCAGCTTGACCTCTTCTATTAGATCAATCTGTATATCAGAGCCGTCTATAACGAGTGTATACTGATCGTCCCCTATTGCTCCAATCTGTCTGTAGGCTAGCTTTCTGAGAGCCCTCCTGAGACGGGATATGTTTCTTAACAGATTTTTGGCTGGTATAATAACTGCTACATTGTTAGGACGTATTGTCGTGTCTTCACCGCTACTCTCAACGAGCCCCAAAGCTGACACAAGATAGAATGGATACTTATACAGAGCCCTCAGATTTCTCCTGGGAAACTTTTCGTACTCATAAGCAACAGACCCACGGGTCCTAATATACTCTGCCAAAATCTGCGCCTTTAAGGGGGCATCCGGATCAGCATCAAGACCGCCTATGTTAAGATAATCAAATAGTGCGCTGGTGCTTCGACCAATCCTGGAAAATATTCTGTTCTCAAGTTCCTCAGCGCCCGGACACTCAAATCCGGTATCAATCGGCACATAGTATTGACAATTGTTTGGATTTAAGAATACCTGATCTGTAGTCGACCAATCTTGCACCGGCGCTGCCGGATCTCTAATGCAAGAGGGCATCTCCTCTACTTCGACATTCGTGTCTCCACAAAGAGTGGGTGTCTCTTCAATAACGTTCTCTAGGTCAGTTGATACAGGTGACTCGGATTCATCGTCATCAGCGTCGGGAATACCATCGCCGTCGGCGTCAAGACCACCAGGACCGCCGGTTAAAACAGTGGTAGTTTCCCCAGTATCTTCTTCATCGGCAGACAGCCTCTCGCATGCCTCCAACTCTGCACTGGAGGCTAGTAGGGCATTGATGTTTGCTGCTGCTCGTGGTGGAGTTGAAAACTCAAACCCTGGTGGTCCGGATGGCTCTATGCCAGCTAATGCCATGGCGCTCTCTACCGCATCAACCACACTATCAATGTAGTTGTTGACTTCTCCGGTTGATCCCTCGCGTAATCCGCTTACAAACCGAAGTTCACTAAGCTCTCTGCTATCATATGGCTCATCAGGTCGTGCGCGCCACGCGCCCCGTCCCAAAGACTCTGGAAATAACTCTTGCGCTAAGCAACTATCCCAAAGTTTTGAAATAAAAGTGTCCCACCATTCGCGACGTAAATCTGAATTGGGGGGTCCTACTAAGCGAAGACTCATATCATATACTCCTAGTTCGTCTTATTAAAACGACTCCCGTACCATTTCTTCCCGATTGGTGACAAGTGATCTGTCTCAAGACCCACCTTAAGGTTAACTTTGTGTTTTTTTAGATTCTCAAAGCCCGACATTCTGCTAGCCTCAATTCGTGTTACTTTTGCATAAAACTGAGAGCTAACCTGGGGTGGTAGCGCAGCCACAAGAGTGCCCAAGATTGAAAAAAATTCTTTGTTCATCTGTGTTTGTGCTTTAAATAGATCGTTAACAATGTTATTTAAGTCTCTAATGCTGTCCACAATCTCTTTTAAGGTCTCACTTAGCGATTCAGACTTTGCTAACGATTCCAAAGGTTGTGCATTGACATCGTTGCCTGCAATAAGCTCTATACCAGCTACCGTTTCTATTTTTCCACCTGCAGAGTTCTTCTCTCCTCCTCTGCCTGCACCTTCAACGTTCTTAGCTTTTCCAGTAACGATCTTAACTCCCTCGCGTCCAATAACCCTAACTGCATCAGCCTTTATACCAATGCCCGATCTCTCAAGAGAGCGTTTATTGCCGACGAGGGCAAAGTTCTTATCAATATCGGTCTTAGCGCTTACATAAATTCTTGCAGCGTCAGAGAAAAAACTGGGTGCAACTGTTATGTCGCTGTTTGGTCCGCTAGTGGTGCCCGCCATCCTTCCAACTACAATATCGACAGAGCCAGCGCCCGTGTGCCCCAAGCCTCCATAGCCACTGGAGATGTCGGCGGGACGGTCACGTCCCAAAATAATCCAAGCGTTATGGTCATTTTTAATAACCTTCTCAGCAGTAGTCACATCTAAAATAGGCACAGGCTCTACGAATCCTGCGTTGTTCAAGCCTGACGTGCCTACTTGGTTCTCTAGATCTCCGTCTTCATAGGCGGCTTTTTGTGGAGGAGATAAGTTTTTAAAATCTCTTGCTTTTCTTTCAGTCATATTAAACCATCGCTGCTCTTCTTGGTGGGGGTGGGAACGCCTCTAGAGGCACATAATCTCGTGGGTCCACTTCCCTTCTGTTGACCTCGATCTCAAAGTGTAAGTGGGGTCCAGAAGAGTTGCCAGTATTTCCCGTATAGCCTATGTGTTGACCGGCTCGCACCTCATCGCCTCGAAAGACAAGGCGTCCATTGTTTGCACGCATGTGAAAATAAAGCGCCCTATAATTTACACCGTCTACTTCCCATGCTAGCGCTATGTACTCACCAGCGCCGCCGCCGCCAGGCTGTGGTGCACTCCAAGTCACTTTTGCATCAGCCACAGCATAAAGCGGTGTTCCGATTGGGCATGCCACGTCCATACCAGGGTGGTTTGAAGAGCCTCGACCGCCGCCGGCTGTGGCAGGGGGTGTTCTCAGACCGAACTCACTAGACACCCTTACGCCTGGCTGGCGAAAGACATCTGGGTTAAGTGGTCCAAATGTAGTCCGATATTGATTGTCGATTACTTGCGGCTGACCATTAGTTGGATCTGCTTCACCAGATACGTCTGTGTTTTCCGGCTCCCTAAGATCCGCAAGAGGATATTGCTCTCTATCTCCAACCAATCCCTGCAACCTATCGCACTGCTCCTGTGTCTGTGGGAGCGGCATTTTACCACTTAACTTCTGAGTAATATAACCATAGTTCTGTCGTGTGTTATTGACCCCTAGGGCGTAATCTACTAACACTCTATCACCAGGACTCAGTATTGCAAAATCAGGAGGCGCCGTAAAGACGCTGTATTGCTCCAATAAGCTTCTGTCAAAGTTTTGCTGATTTTCAGGGGCATTGTTTAGATTACACGGGAGTGTCTTAAAGTCGTCAAACCCATCGACTGCAACGTAGTAAGCTGCTCCATCAGT
>Ga0209645_1001784_pt1 | contig 10559 bp, 16 predicted proteins | sample ETNvirenome_6_30_FD_184070 | JGI IMG/M metagenome (GOLD analysis project Ga0209645, IMG submission 184070) | Marine viral communities from the Pacific Ocean - ETNP_6_30 (SPAdes) (version 2) | ecosystem: Environmental > Aquatic > Marine > Oceanic | place: Pacific Ocean | collected 2013-06-19
ATTGAGAAGCTGCTTGTAGATGTTGGTGTCCTGAGTTCCCGTAGCATAATCTCTACTTCTCTCAAAGATTCTGTTTCTCTTACCAACCAAGCTACCCACGTCAGTCATTCTACCCCACTGAGCATCAATAGCCTTGGCATATTGAATGCCGTAGGCTTTTGAAGACTTCTCATCTGGGGTAGCAAGCGGATCGGGAAACCCGTTCTTGGTACCTTTATTGTCTTGCATTTGGGAATTCCTTTAGTATTGCAAATATAGGAATTACCCGTTTACTCGGTATCGCCTAAAGAATTTACGCTCAGAGAAGTTAGCCTTGGGCTTTTTCTTTTCTTTTTGAGCTGCCAAAAGGCACAATCCAGAGCTAATCGTCAAGTCAAACTTTGTACGATTGTCGATCTTAAATCCGATCCAATCCTCAAGCGTCCTGTTTAGGTACATACTACCATATTCACCACTGTCGTGATTGATGCCAACGTGGTCGTGAATGTACGCTTCGATTGCATGTGCATGCGACTGAATAACATCTTGAGAGTTTGATGGGATGCCTTTTGTTTTGGTTTTGATCTGCGTATTTGCTGCAACAAGATGACGCGGCCTATCCAACAGATAGCCATCGTAACCCCTTGATTCAAAGTACCTTGCAATGCCGTACTTATTGTTCTCAATTAACAGTGGGTATCCGTAAAACACAGCCGCCATCAAGCAATCTTCGTAGAAGATTTTTGCTAGTGGTGGCCTAGACGCATACTCCAATACGAACATGTTCGAGGGGTGATTCATGTTGAATCTATTGTATAGGTGCAGGGCACCTTTTGACCCTCTTCCGTCTACAGTTGCATCAAGGTCATACGAGTCAACCCCACCAACTCCTATGTGAGAATTGGGGGGAACTCTTTTCGATCGGTCAAACTTTTTCTTGTTCCTGAACTCAGGAGGAGGCATCCATGCAATGTGGAATCTGCCGTTTGGATCAGGCTTGAATATCACCTCTGAATCTTGCTCACCATCCTTCCAAACAAAATTACCCACAACAACAGGGTTTGGATAAAGGTCATCGTTGTACTGTATCTGCTCGTAGATCTTAGAGATATTGAACAGGGTGCTTTCAACACTGTCTCTAAACGCCTCGTCTGTCGTAAATGGGAACTGCCTAATAACCTCGTTTAACTCAGACGCATCCTCAATCAGGGCTTGTCTTTCGTTTTTAAGATACGTCTTAGCTCCCTGAACAATAGGCTCACCATCAAGACCAGCGACAGGAGCATCAGGGTCTTGCACCACAGGATTTCCGTGTGGGTCAAAGAAGCCCTCAAGAGATTCATATGCTGGAATAAAGAGTCTATAAAGACCAGTCCTCGTCCTGCCATTTGCGTTTCTTTCGTTTGGGTCCGAGTCTCTCCACAGATCCTTGTACTCGTTTCCCCCTTTGTCCATTGGGTTTACTGTACTTCCTACCAGAGCCTTGCCCACGATCTTTCGACCTACGATCAAACAAGTCCTCTGAATCCTCCAGGCGTCCCTTATGTCTGTAGGTCTTTCCCATTTCCCAGCCTCATCAAGATACAGTATGTGGAGCTTTTCTCCATCATACGCATTGTTTGTTGTGTTCTTCCAGTTTATGACCGTATTAAGAGCCTCGCCCTTCTGCGAAGTCTTATTGTTCTTCGTGATTCTCTTAGACGGCTCGCGAAAAGCCAGCTCCATGCGCGGATTGGTTGTTCCATCTTGAATGGGTTTAAAGAAGAAGGGGTAGTGCCGAAACATCTGCACAACCTTCTTCATGAATATGTTTTCCTGCGCGTCTTTACCCGTCTTAGATTGGATACCTAGAAGTTTGTCCTTGACCTGCGTGGCCTCATCTACCAACACTGATGCACAGATGTTGGTGTATCCCGAACGACGGCACTTGGTGTAAAGCTGGCCTATACAACGGGCGTCGGCCTCACACGCAGCCATGTGTAAAAAAATGTCCCGTTGGAATGCAAGATAGTAAGGAAATCCTATATCGAGCTTCGTCCACTGAAGCATCATGTAGTGACGCCCCGTAATATATGTAGGGATACCACCATTAAAAAACCAAAAACCCTCACGCCGACGGCGAAACTCTTCCTCGATATACGGACGAAACCTCTGTCGAAATTCCCTTGGCATTTCGAGCCACTCATCCATAGACTTAATCCTAGACAGCTCTGGAGGCATAGGCTGCCTCTCCCACACTTGCAAGTGCTTTGGCTTGTCATGTCCGAAAATTTTCTTCTTGGACGGCTTAGAGGGAAGAACAATGACCAACCCACCAAGTTCGATAGCTTCACCTTGCGTACCGTTGGGGCAAATGCCGATCGCTGGGTGTTCATACTCTTCTATGTCAATTAAGTTAGTCATGAATTAAATTGTACACCTGTCAGGACTCGAACCTGAAACCTGCGCATTAGAAGTGCGCTGCTCTATCCTGTTGAGCTACAGGTGCATACGATTACCTGCTGCGTCTCCGCTTAGGTCTATTGTTTGCCCTGTTCTTAGATTCTGGCTGTGGGGTTGTTCTGTCCGAAGTGCCTACATGAGCATTATCGAGACCGTCTCTATTACCATATACGCCGAGACGCCTAGCAATGCGATTAAGTGCTGCCCTGTACTTTTTGGCCTTTCCGCCCTTTCCGTACTTGGCGTACTCTTTTTTGTAGTTACGCTTCTTCAGCTTAGCCATAACGCAAATATAACGAAAAGTCCGCGAGGTGGGACTTGAACCCACATGTGACCAGTTACTCTTTCTACAAGGTATAAGCTTGAGGAGATACTCGCGGATATGTTAGAACAAGCCCGCGTGTTTTTCTCTGTGGCAATTTGAGCACAATATCATACACTTGTCAAGTTCGGCCTTGATTTGGTCGTCAAATCTTGTCCTCCTTTGTTTTCCAATGCCAAAGTCTTTTTCATTAGGGTCTCTATGGTGAAAGTCAAGAGCGTGGTTTGATCTATTGTATCCGCACCTTTCACAACAACCCCCCTTATACTCTACGCACTTTTCTTTAAACTTTCTGCCTCGTTCTATTCTCTCCTCGCAAGTACACTTTTTACAAAATCCACTAAGGCTTGCCCTACCAGACCTGTCCTTTCTGACATAATACTCGGAGTCATCCTTGGCCTTTTTGCACCTAGGACACGTTTTTTTGTGATCTTCGGTCATAAGTTTTTTTCCTGTGGCAGTTGGCACATCGCACCTCGCACTTTCTAATTTCATTTTTTATCGTGTCTATAGCATACGACTGATTCACCATGTCGGCTATGTTGTGAATTTTATCACCACAAACGTGATCAAACTCTAGGACAACTGGATTTGACTCCCCACAATCTACGCATGAGAATTTGTTCTTGACTCTACGTATAAACTCTCTTGCCCACTTGCGTTGATTTCTGTTTCTGCGCTTAGCTCTAGACTTGTACTGGTCCTTATGTTTTGCATAGTGAGCTGCGGAAGCCTTTCTTTGATCCTCTGGATTTTTGTAAGGCATCAGTCCTCAAATTCTTCGTTCCAAGAATCTTCCCAGAATTTGTAATCAGTCCTGTTGTACTGCCAGACTATTTTCTTCCAATCATTTAGAGAATCTTTCAGCAAAACCTCCTGAGTAGTCCCTGGCTTCTTCAATTCCTCCATTGTCTCTTAGGTCTTTAATCATTTGTTCTAGTCGCTGTCTTTCGATCAACAACTCCTTGCAATCGGTGGCTGTCTGCTTAATAGATTGTAGCTCAGCCTTTCTAGCTGCACCGCCAGCCTCTGGATCAACAGGTTTTTTAACCTCGTCGATCATATTATTGATAGCCACCTCCATAGACTGCATCAGTCGCTCAGCAGCTTCAATCGTTGTGAAATTCTTCTTCGACATACATCAAGTCTTCAATTCGGGTGCGGTAATACTCCACACCATCAATTTTGATACGGTAGTCTCTGTTTTGCTTGAAGCATACGACGTCACCCTTTTTAATGCCAGCCTCTTTGAGGTGCTTTGAGTCAAAAGCAACACGCCCCTTTGTGGGAAGAACCTCCTTTAGAGTAACCACCTCGATCAATCCGTTTTCGTCTTCCTCTTCCTCAATAGGCGCCAAAAGACTCCAGCCATCAAGAGGGGTAATCTTACCTTTCTTGTTCTTGTAGGCAATAGCTTGGTTGTTTACAGCATGTTCTGGATCGAACTTGACGAAATAGCTGTTTTCGATGTCAGTAAGCTTTTGACCCCCCTGCATCACGACAAGATGGTGAAAGTACAGGGTGTCCCCCTTCTTTACTGGTGTCTTATACTTAGCTGGGGTGGCTATTACTGGACCGTCAGTTACACGGTACTTAAACTCTCCACCCTCGTAATCTGTATTGATATACAGCTCAACGCCGCTCTTGGTAGAGATTGTATCGTTGATGGGTTTTTCCAGCTCAACGATAAACATATTTAAGGACCTCATTTTTTGTACGGAAACTTCTCGTTCAAGTACTCTTTTCGCTCTTCGCAGCCGCAGTCCTTAGACATGCGCTCTACTAGGCGTTTTAGCCCTGTTGCTGTGGTAATCTTCTCTACGGTATCACCAAGACCTTTTGATTTTTCGCTCATAATTAAAAATTTAAGTCAAATTCAATAATACACGGCATATCGTCGATGGACTTCCACAGAACATTACTTCCGTCATCTTCTTCTAGGTAAACGAGGTATCGGTTTTTTCCGTGCCGATACAAAAAGGCTTCATCGTTGACAATCGCGCTAACGGTGTTCTTACCAGCCCTCATCCCAACGTAATAAGCCATGGCATCCTTCGGGTCTCTGCCGATGATGATCTTTCTAATAACGCCTTCCATTATTTAATTAGTTTGCCATACACCAGCTCAAAACCAAGCCCATAGCTCAAAGAGTACAATAGCGTCCTTTTCACAAATGGTTTCCATCCTTTGGTTTTGGGGGAAAGGCAGATGGCTGTAGTTATCATTAAATTTCTTCCAGCTACCGTGGCGTGATAACCATCGGTTGCTGCTACAAATATAGTGCTAGATCCTGGAAAGGCTTCACCCTGGAGCGGGTCTCCGTTCTCATACTTGTTTCTCCAGCTAATGCTTGGGTCCCAGAAGTCTGGGTTAGCATTGGGGAATGTGTTTTGAAACTCATGGTAATGAAAGAGAAGATCTTGGTTCACCCCATTCAAAGCCCCCGCAAGAAACATAGAAGTTACAGGAAGTATCTCTCGCTTCCACTTCATGTCCGTGGGGTAGTATTCTAGATATTCGGATTCTATTTCCCCTGACATTAGGTTGGCCACACCGCCAGCCATCCAAAAAGCACCAATAGCTTCTGTAGGACCATCAGTATAGTTGATCAGGGCCATGCCCCCTAGGGTAGCCGCTGTCCCCACCCAGTACTTATCTCTGTGGGAGATGCCTGTGTCAAACCTCAGCTGAGCGGTAGCGCTACTGCTGATGACCAGGAAGAGTAGTAAAAGTCTCATTAGTTCAGGGATATCCCCAAACCATCTAAAAGATCATTGATGTCTGGTTCGTCAGGCTTATAGGACTCCTGTGCAAAGGTAACCAATTCGTCCAACTCATCTCTACTATTTAGGTTGTACCCGTACACAGCCTTTAGCTGGTGGCCCTCAGGCATCTCATCAACCAACCCAATAATCATCAAAGACATAACTTCGTCTCTAACGTCGTACTTGTCAATCAAATCCTCAATCTGCAGGGCGACTCTCTGAATCTCAAACAAAAAGCCCTCTCTCTCCATATCTTTGTAACTATCTAAATCCATTTCAATGCCAAAAAGTGAGGTTTCTAAAAAGAAGCTCTTTCGCGAGAGCTCACGACTTAACCAAAGATACGTAAACAGAAACTACCTCAAACACCTTCGTAGAGAGCTAGTTAAGGAGAAGGAGAAAGGTATTCTCTTTCAGACAGAAATATACTTTTTGCTATGGGCGTACGACCTAGAGTTTTGGACTTTGCAGTATGCCGCAGAGGACTTTGGGTACTCCCCCAAGAAGATAGGTGAGCGCATTGTCTACCCACTCATGCAAGAGGGGTATATCTACAAACACTTCGACAAGCTCACCCCATCTGACACCTACGAAGACCACTTGTTTCGAGAAGAAACCAAGTTTAACTACAGGGTGCGATATGCACTAACGCAAAAAGCCCGAATGTTTATTCAGGCTTTTTACAGGAGGTTGGAAAAGGGTTAACCGCTACAACTCTCGCAATCCTCTGGATTGTCAATGTTGCAAGAGATCTCTCCCTTTTCAATCTTTTCTTCTTGCTTTTTGAGTTTGTCCTGATCCAAAAAGCTGATGTCGTCGAATTCTTCTTCCATGGCGTATTAGTAAATAGAGTAGTAGTCGTTGATGTCCCTTTCAATCGCTGTACGATTATCGGATTTATCGGATGCGTATATGACAATTTCCTGTTGTTTTCCGTCATAATAGCTCGCCCTTTCTTGACCGATTCTAAAATTTCCAAATACATCATTAGCTTGCTGTCCTGTAGCTGCCGTTCCGCCGTTCACAGCAAGTTCTGAATTAGTACCGTTTATTAGCGCATATATCAAAGAATTTTGGTCGGGACTTCCGCTTACGCTCATTGTGTCATAATTGTTGTACAAATCATAATCACCTTGAGTTCTTATGAATTGAGTTAAGCCCGAAGACGCACCGAAAATTGGGTGACTTCCTGAAGCCGCATCAGCGACTGCAACAGCAAAAGCTGTTTTTACATCAACAGTCCCGACTGGCAAGTTGTCATTGCTACCATCAAACTCTATTGCAGACTTTCCGCCCTCTGTCACCAACCCGTCAAGGCCGTCATAAATCTTGGGTTGGTTTGCTGCTGTAGTCTGCGTCGCGTCATTTGAGTTTCCACTCTGATCATACCAAGACTGGACATGCAGGTCAATGGTTGGTGATGTGGCATAAGAAAGCGAAACGGCTGACGTATCATTATACTCTGCAAAATCACTCACCCCACCTGTAAAAGTGCTAAATGCGTCAAGATCAGTACCAGCACCGTTGTCATGAACAAACCTTACGTTCCTGATGTAAATTTTGTCGCCAGAAGCAAGCTGTTGGTTTAGTGTGCTGCTGCCATCACCACCGACATATATGGCTATTGCTCCATGGTTAGATGTTGTGGAGTTAGTTTTTGTTACCGTCACCCACTTGCCCTGCGCTATAGGAGACCCAGATACAGCTGCTTGTACTTCTCCAACACCAGCGTGGATAGCTACACTACCAGTTATTGAATCGCAATCGGCGTATACATCGAAAGTAAGAGTCCCTGTGCCAGCATTGGTGACTTCACTGTAAGTTTTATTTACGCCTACAAGAGCGTCTGAATCACCGTAGGCACCAGTAACATTAAGCACGAGTGCATCAGCAGCCGACTTCCCAAACGTAGTAACAGCATTCTGCTCAAGGGCCCCATTTGAGTCAAAGCCAACATCAAACGCATTAACTATTGTCCCCTGCGCACCCCCGCTAATTAGTTGCCAGTTTGATGTGTCATAGTCTACCGAAAAGCTAGAGCCTTCGCCCCGTATGTCTCTCATAAAGATTTGATCACCAGCTATCGGTATATAGCTGCTATCATTTGGGTAGAATTCAATTTGCTGTGAATCAACACTTACTGAAGAAAACTGAACTTTGGTCCACTGTCTGTTTGCAAGATTTACATTTTGTGTAAACCCTTGATTTGATGAAGTGGTATATCCATATCTTATTGTCCACCTCTGGGTTGATCCATCAGGCAGTGCCTGGGCATCGAAATAGACCTCGCAAGAAAACCTTCCAGTTTCAGTAGAAGAAAGAGCCTGAGGCGGGACTCTTTTCATGCCACCATTATACCCTAGCTCTCCGCCCGCAAGGATCATCCCTATAACACCGCTCTCAGGTGTTATAGCGACAGCCGCACCACTATAATCACTATTAAGATTTCTTAGGGAGTAAGCTGCTTCAGCCCCAGGGAATGTGTCAAGAAGCTCATTAGCTAAAGTGCCCTCATCACAAATTAAAGAAGATCCAAGTCCAAGCATATCAGAGGGATTTAAACATTACTTCGTAGTACGTCTTTCCCTCATCATCACGACAAGCTTTGAGGCACCTTTTACGATTAACGCCATCACGAACATAACTGACGTGAACCCAATCAGGATTACTTGAATCACCAAATTCCCACACCATCTGATCAAACTCGACATTTTCGCGAATCCAGTTGAAGATCTCACTGTTTGTACAACCTCCGAACACGTCTGCGTCAAGATCAAGCGCTCGCCCTTCCATGTGTTGACTGCGCTTCGAGCCACCGATAGCACGGTTGAGCTCAGGTCCACGATAGCCTGACGACACGTATATAGGGCACCCGAAAGCTTCCCTAAGAGGTTGAAATACATGTTCTGCAATCGCTCGAAGATTTTCAATAACCCATTCATCATCAGGTGTATTATTTATTCCCAGTCTCCTTGCCGTGGTGCTTTTTGTTACCTCGGCGAGTGACAGATTTTTTGACAGCTTCATTGTTTAAACGTCTTTTTTCATTCTCTACTCCAGAGTCCTTTTGCTTGCGCCGAGGGTTGAAGTAGAACTTGTTCAACCCTTACGCTCCGCTAGGCGCCTTGCTGAGTTTTGACAAGAGAGAACTGACACCAGGCTTCTTCGGGGCAGCAGCTTTTGCGGCATTCAGCTTCTTCGTGATGCTAGCAATATCTGCCTCTTTTTGTTCTAATGAAACATATCTACTGTTATTTGCAGCATTGAGCTCAGCCTGAAGCTGTCGCGTGTATCTATTTAGGGCTTGAGGTGACAGCTTAGTGGGGTCAATTCCCCCATCGGCCTCATGCTTTCCTCCTTGCTTGTATCTTAATTTCATGATGTTATGTTGCTACTGCGAATAGTTCAATGTCTGCAGTTTCTCCACCTGTTCCAGTGCAGTCTGCTGAGATCTTCTCAATTTGAGAAAGAGAGATCGTTGTGCCTACAGCCGCTGAGTCACAGTCTATCTTGTCGTTGAACAGGATAAACGACTCAGAACCCCCAAGCTGCACAAAGTACTCCTTGGTGTTTCCCGTATCCTGGATGCGAAGATCAACAGTGTTGGATGCATCTAGGTTTGTAATTCTCAAATACTGCATGGTAGTGTCAACCAACGAGCCACCCGCAGGGTTCGTTGCCTGAAATTCCAAAACTGTTTGTTCTGTGTTTGTGATTGTCAGAACTCTATTAAAAGTCTCAGTAACAGATGCAATAGAAATGCTATTGGTGTTGCCTCTATCCTTGCCGTTAATTGTGAGCTCTTCCTGGATCGTTACGGTCATTGTAGCCATAACGCAAATATATCACTTTTTCCTCAAGCGGATCTTGCCACCGAACCTGAAGTCTGGGAACTCATACTTCTGATCTGGGTCAACTTTAATCATCCACCACTCGTTGCCTTTATCGTCGGTAACTTTACTTGGCTTGATACCAGTAGCCTTTTGGATATGCTTATCCATACTCTGATAGGTAATTCTATTTCCTGATCCGACAACACCTGTGTCCTTACTCCCACCCCATGCCTGAATTTTATCTGCTGTTTTATAGGTAGGAAAAAGTATTTCAGTCTTCCCAGCCTTCCTGCCCTGCAATACAGCTTGCTGAATTGTTTTTACTCTCCAGTTTTTAGCAAATGAATCGAGTGTTGGATCGGCACCTTTTTTTGTAAGCCTATCTGTTGAATACACAGAAGCCGTATTGTGTGAATTTTCAAATGCATTTGATCCCTGCTTCATAGAAGGTCCTTTTGGATCAGATATTTGAACAAAATCAGATTGAATCTCAGAGACATAAAATCTATTCGTCTCTTTGGCGGCACGTCCTTGTACAGATTTAGAAAGTCCAGGCACATCATCTATATCTTCAAGAAGAGTTTTAATGCGTGAGAGATAAGTGTGCATTTGGTTTTCTGACTCAAGAACTTCGTAGTATGAATTCAAACCAGGCTGTTGAAGTGCTGAGTTCATTTGTTCTGTAAGCTCACTGATAGATCCATTTACTTCATTCGTAACATTCTCTCTCATAGGATCTCCTGTTTGCCTCAATCTTTCCCCATAGCTATTTGAAATAATACGACCTTCTTCAAGAGTATCATTCATTCTTGCAAGTTTACCCTTCAAGCCTTCAACATGGGAGGGGTGTTTGCGCTCAACCTCTTCAATAGACTGTTTATACAGCTGACTACGACTAATTGATGGATCTGTATTTGTCTTTACAAGTCTGTTAAAGATTGTTTTCTGAGCATTCTGAAGGAACTCACTTGTCAGGTACGCATCTTGAGTGAGTGAATAGAAAGTATTTAAACTAGCGTCTATAGCTAGCTCGTAATCAACAATTCTTTTAATCTGTTCAAAGTACACGGCGTTCTGACTTGCCATACTAGGATTGTCGGGTCGAACATTACTCATTACGTTTTCCTTACGCTCAGAAAGCCTTGTCAAAAATCTTTCTTTCATCATCATCACAGCACCCAGATCGTTCTCACCTGGAACACCATAGTAAGTCTCTAG
>Ga0209645_1001785_pt1 | contig 10557 bp, 11 predicted proteins | sample ETNvirenome_6_30_FD_184070 | JGI IMG/M metagenome (GOLD analysis project Ga0209645, IMG submission 184070) | Marine viral communities from the Pacific Ocean - ETNP_6_30 (SPAdes) (version 2) | ecosystem: Environmental > Aquatic > Marine > Oceanic | place: Pacific Ocean | collected 2013-06-19
GAGGTCCATAGGCTTTGCCATGTCAAAGTCAGGACGGATCATGGGCAACATGTCCTCCTGATGTTTGGCAGCGGCAAACCGTTCGTATGCCACGGCACAATCTCCTATGTGCGAGCAGTACTGGCAGTTGTGACTTGCCTTGCGTTGCCCTGAACCAGCTCTGGCTCTGACCATTGCCGTGCGGGTACGCATGGTGGGCACGTCTTCTCGTGTGTAGGTGTGCCGCTCAACTTCGTCACGTCGTGGGGCAATCATTGCCACTACAAGTGTGTCTAGCTGTGGGAACTTATCGAAGGTCTTGACTGTGTAATCCTGAAACTGAATGTTCTCCGATGGATGATCCACTGCGTTGAACCCAAACTTGTAATCGATCATCAGTCCGTGGTTGGCGTGGATCGCTACGTGATCAGTGGTTCCTGCGTACTCGCCATCGACCTCAAACGATAGTTCCTTGAACACCTCTGCTTCGTAGTCACCGAACACATCGGTCATCAGGTCAGCTCTGGCTTGTCTGGCTCGCTCGTACATCCAAAGCTCATCGTCTTGGATGTCGGTTAGTGTACCTGTTTCCATGGCGTAATGCAGGCGCGTACCTGCTTCAGTCACGGCATGGACTTCGGTTTGTTCTGGCTGCTCAAAATCAGAGCAGATCTCAATGTATTTAAGGCTGCTGGGTCTTACGGTTTTCATTTTTAGGTTCTTTGATTAGGCCAAGGCGTTTGCATGCCTCGACGGTTTTACGAAATGCTATCTCGAAATTCCAAGTTGGCGGGAACAAGTGCGAGATCTCGTCCCATCGATATCCTCGTTTCATGATACTAAGTCGGTGTTATGTTGGTCTGCTAGTCTAGGTAATATTGTGTACACATTTAATTTTGGATGTGTGTCTAGGACAAGTTGAATGTCTATAGGTGACTCCGCTTTTTGATTTGTGTGTATCAAGGTTTTTAAAGCTTTGCTGCGAACTATGTACCAATGTAAACATTGAGGTTTAGATCTGTAAACTTCACCCCGCACATGTTCGGACACACCTTGTGTACAACAGCTACCTGCGTACACCATGTCCCAATCGTCAGGCACATCGCGCATAGCTTTACCGAACCTCTCACGCCATCCTGATACAAATTTGATGTCTGCTTCCATGATATGATAGGAATCCTCGTTACCCATGTAATCTAGAGCCTTCCACAGTGTCCAGTGGCCAAGCAGAATACCAACGGTTTTGCCTCCTATCTTATAGTTTTGCCCCGGAGCATCATACTCAAACGTGTGGTTTGTGCTAAGTTTCCAACCCACATTAGAGGTTCTGTTTTCCCAAGCGTTATCGAAGCCACCCCATATTTGAGGCTCAAACCCTTCGCTTTCCAACCGATCAACTAGTTCCGTAGTTGCCTCATGGGGCATAGCTATGACGTGAGTCTTCATTCGGCTAACTCTGTGTTGTGCTGTCCTGCCAAACTAGGCAGCACTGAGTACACGTTCAGATGCGGATACGATTCGTACCACATCTGTGCGTCCATCCTGGCTCGGCATAGCTTGTTGGTTTCAAGCAGTATATCTAAAGCGCGACGACGTACCATGTACCAGTGTAAGCAAAGCCCTGCACCTTTGTATATGTTGTCCGTTACTTTCTCCAGACCCTTATCCAAAGTGTGGCAGTTTCCAAAGAACACCATGTCCCAGTCTTCTGGTAAGTCTTCCAATACATCGTGGTATATATCGCTCCAGCCTTCAGAGAAGCGCATGTCATCCTCAATGATGTGCCATGAGTCTTCCCCGTGCCGTTCAGATGAGTTCTTGAGCATGGCCCACAAGCTCCAGTGAGTTATGTTCTGCCCGATATACCTACCCCGTAGTTCATCGGGATCCATGTGGTAGTGTTCATTGGGCAACTTACGCGTCTTGAGGCCACGCCCGGGAAATCCGTAGTAGTAGCTCCAACTAGGCACGAAGTTCTCACGCAAGTGGGCCTCAAGCTTTTGGAGTTTGGCTTGGTTTTGGCCCCAATATGTTAGGATGATTGGTATCATTTTTTAAATCCCATCCATTCTGGAGCTTCTATCAAAACTTCGCTGCACTGATCTATAGCCCTAGCTTTTGCTTTTTGCACTGTAGGCCAATTGGTGTCGTCGAGTACCAACACGCCTCCAGTTTTCAACTTAGGGAACCATCGCATCAAATCTGCCATCGAACTTTCTTCGGAATGATTAGCGTCGATGTGTATCATGTCGGCGAAACCGTCCTCAAATTGAGTCACAGCTTGCTCGCTAGATCTAGGGCCGGGAAAATTTATGTACTTGGTCACTTTTAACCGTTTAATGTGGTCTTTAAAAATTGACTCGATGTCATCCTCATGGAATTGAGCTTCTATGCTCATTCCGTTTTCGGTTGCAAGATCTAGGTCGTAAGCATCAATCGCATATATGATTCCCCGCTTTTTAGCTTTTAATGCAGACGCCATTGCTAGGCAAGATTTGCCTTGGTACACTCCGACTTCAACTACAGTTTCAATGTCATTTTCTAGAATGGTGTTCATTAACCACTCTTGTTTTAGGTCGGTACACCAGCCGCCTATTTTGTATCTTTCTCTCTGGACGTAATCCTTAACATTCATGGGCAAAAGTCTCCGTCTGTTAGTGCTTCTAGGTTTTTGAACTTAGCTGTCAGGTTTTGGTCCATCTGTTCTTCTACAGTGTCTGCTACCAACGGCACTACAAACCTGCATGGTGACTTTGAACCATCCCGGTAGGTTCTCCCTGTAGCTTGTTTAAACCACGTAGCTGAGTCGGTCAGATTCAGTATAGCGGTTCTGGGTGCATCTCCAACATTGTCCTGTAGATTAAGCCCAACCCCGCCGGATTGCATGTTCACAATCAGTCCGTCTAGCAAACCAGACTGAAACAACTGGATCGACTCCTCACGTTCACCGCCATGGATCTCGCCATCAATACGACCAAATCTGTGTTTAGCTTTGGCATGCAGGATTTGTAGATTCTCGATCGTGTCTCTGAAGTTCACGAAGTGCAAGACCTTTTGACCAGAATCTATAAACTCACTAGCTAACTGGAACAGGGTGTTGGTTTTTTCATGCTCAATGATTTGTCGCTGCCGAAGCCTACGCACCATGGCGTGTTCTGTTTCCTCTGCGTTGGCCTGCAATAAATCAATGTAAGCAGCGTCTATGGCTTTGGTGTTCTCCAGAGCAACCAGTCGTGTGGACATCTTGAACTCAGGCAGATCAGCAACCTGATCAATCGACACTCGATCCAGCATATGCTCGTACTCAGCACGTAGGGTTCGCATGGTTTGTTCACCACCACAGTACTCCAGCCCACCAAACACTCCTGGCCTACAGCCCCCTTTGACCAAACACCAGTTCCACCAGTCGTTCCGATGAAACCATCGCATGGCATGTCCGATGCCTTTGATTTGAGTTGTGTTTTCAAAGGGCGTCGCGCTCAACAGTAACAACGGATACTCATGGTCACGGGCATCGATCAGCAACTGTGTCTGGAGTGCCTTGGGATTTCGGCAGTTATGGACCTCGTCAAAGATCCACAGTGTGTTCTTTGGATAGTGCAGCTTGAACCTACGTCGTTTGGTTCCGCTACGGCTTATGCCCTCGGCAGTACCACGTATGCACTTCTGGTACGACTCACACAAGGACACCTTGACCCCAACCTTGGCAGCAGCGTCTAGCCATTGCGCCTTGGTCACAGCAGGGCACACAATGACTACTGGCACGTTGGCACGTTTTGCTATGAACAAAGCTTTCCAAGTTTTGCCAGTACCCATGTCACTCATGTCCAGCGCAGCTCCTGTGCGATGGATCGAGTTGAACAACTTGTCTATGCCAGCAAGCTGATAGTGCCTAGGCGAGTAGGTTGAGGAACTCATCGGTTTGTTCAGGAGTTGCGATTCCCTTGTAGTGGTTCATCAACACAGCGTTGCTGTTGCCTAGTTGCAGTGACGTCTCTGCCGCCGACTTGTACACATTCAGCATGTGAGTTGCTGCTGTATGCCGCAGGCAGTCCCTGCGCCATTTGACCCCTGTGTCCCGTTTGAGCCTGTGTAGCAGTTCCTTCAAGTTTTTGGGCGCAAACTCTGATCCGTCGTAGGCCATCAACTTGTTGAACGAGTTGCCCAACATCGTGACCACCCGCCTACGCCGGGTCTTGGTTTGATGTCCGTCCAGTATGATCTGTCCGTTCTTGATATTGTCCCATGACAGTCGTTCGATCTCAGTGCGTCGAAGTCCGGCGTACAGTGCCACGATCAAGTACGGCTTCAGTGCTTGGTCAGGGTGTTCTAGCAAGGCTTTGACATCTTGATTGCTAAGGCACTGGGGCGGTTCAGCATCGACCTTGGGCACCTTCAGAGTCTTGGTCGGGTTTTCGGTCTGCCAGCCTTGCTCAATGCAGTGGTTGAAAAAGTCCCCCAGCACACTGATGTATTTGGTCAGTGACCTAGGAGCCACACCCTTGGACTTGAACCAAGTCTTGATGTCCTCAACAGTAATGTCTCTGGTCTCTTTGTCCCAGCCTACGCTCACGAACAATGGCACTACACAGTGGTAACCCTCGATGGTTTTGTCCCGAAGGTTCAGGTCACGTTTGTCTTGGATAAACGAAGCCCAAGCTTTGTCGCAGGTCGTACGCTTGGCATCCTGCCTAGTCTGGTATTCGTGCCACACATCACCTAGCTTGACTCCGAACTGCTCCATTTCTTGCAGTACAAACAGAACCTCGGCTTGTTCTTGCCGGGTCAGGACTCTGTTGTAGGCATTGCCGAACTTCAGCAACTGAGCCTGGACTTCAAGCTGGTAAGCCCTAGCTTCGGTAGGAGTCTTGAAGTACTTGATCCGTTTGCGACCGGCTATGGTGTAGGTCACCGTGTAGTACTTTCGGTCGCCTCGGGTTGTTAGCGCAGGTATTTTCATTGACCAACAACTTGCTAGCACGGCAACAGTTTGTCAAACAAAAAAACCCTCCTGCCGAAACAGGAGGGGTGTTCCCAAACGATGGATAGACAAGACTAAATATAATTGAGGATCTTCTGAACCATCGGCTGAGATCCGCTGGTCTTCTGTTCCGCAATCACACCTGATTTAACTTTGGCTGCACGGGCAGCGTCAAGTTCTTTAAGTTCTTTTTTGAAGGCTTGAGCCGCGCTGACTCCGCTGATTGCTGCTTTGCGCCACTGACGCCCTCGCACATGGGCACCAACTCCAAGCACTGCTATGGCTGTGCTGGCTACAAGTCCTGCCCAGGGATACGGTGCAACGTCACCACCGATTTCAATGCCATGGCGAATGTTGCCTTTAAGCACCCACCCGTTGGTGGACACAATGGACACTGGACCTTCAGGGGTTTCGATGATCTTGGTTGAGACCACTGGTTCGTACAGTGCGTTGCCTATGCTTTCGCAACCGCTCAAGATCACAATCGCCGCACCGAGTGCTGCTAGTTCAAAGATCTTTTTCTTCATGCTTGGTTCCTTTCAGTATAGCCCTCCAGACTAGGATGGCTTTACCTAGCATATAGGCTAGTGACGCAAATGCCACTAAAACCTTTATGCCGACTTCTAGACTAGAACCGCTAACGACCCAGCCGATTGACCCAACCGCAAGAACCCTGGTCATGTCGGCTACGTCACTGGCATTCATGCCCAGACTCTGGCAGGTGTCGCTGGTGTTGGATCCACAACGAAGCCAGCGAGCGCCTCGCCATCCTCGCCCTCAAGCGCACGAACATTGACGTGGTAACCGTCCACATACGTTGGTGCGGTCAGCTCGTTGCCTTCTTCGTCGTAACTACCCTCTGTAGCTACAACCAGCGGCAACACGTCGATGTTGCGGTAGTTAGGCCGCAGCTCGGTGGCTGTTACAATGGGCGACTCGGGGTCGGTGTTGTCCCACTCGGTGGGAACCTCGGTGTATAACACACCAGCGGCCTCGGCCTCGTTGGCGAATTTAAGATAATAATCGGTATACATAGCTATGGGATCTGTTGTTGAAATCAGGAGCTGAGCGAGGTCATTTCGGTGTCGGACAACGATTGGTTGTAAAACGAGATGCGCTTGATGTAGCCGTTCATCTGGTTGCCACTACCGCTCCCGTTCATCCCGATACTCAATTTGTTTACCACTGGCATCACCGCACTATTACTGTCGTCCTTGAGTAGCGAACCGTTTTGAGCTAACCTCAGTTTATTATCCTCGTATGCAAACGCATAGCGGTTGCTCTGCGTGACATCTGTGACACCGGACGCTACGTTGCGTTGCTCAATGTTGTTTCGGTAAACCCGGAACCGAACAGCTGTGGATGACGTGGGGTATACGTGAATTCGGTTGTCATTGGTGCCGTCTGAAACAGCCCAGAAGCGGCCAAAGCCAGTGCTGCCACCTAGAGTCTGACCCTCGAATGCGATAGTCCCCTCGTTGCCTGAGAACAAACTGGCGTCGGTTATATCCAGCTGGTCTTTGGCTCTCGTCGTAGTGCTGCCCGAATTGCTTTTGATGTAGCTGCTGGCAAACGATTGATTGGCCTCAATCTGAGCGCCCCAGACCTGTATGTGGTCATAGGAGTTTCCATCGAAACTAAATGTGTTGTCTTCTTTCGCGACATAAATGATTGCCCGTGCTGTGCCAGATTGCAGAGCCGTGTTTGTAATCGAACACCGATACCAGCCGTTGCCACAGTCAACTATCGACGATGCGGTGATTGCGGCTGTAACCCTGCCTTTGGTGCCGTTGGATAAATCGAAGAACGCATAACCGTCGGCAAACGTTCCGTGCGTCGGTCCGTATCTCAGAGCGATGTAGTTTGCGCTGCCTTTTTTTGCAAAAATGCTGAACGTCTGAGGCGTGGCACCGCCGCTGGCGTATTCAAAATACGCATTATGAGAATCAGCTGCCGTGCCATCTACCGTGAACAGGTTTGAGGTCAGGGTTCCGTCCGGCGCAACACCTGAAGCAGCCGTCAGTGTAGACCTACCCTCAGTCCATCCGGTTGGAAGCGTCTCACTGTAGGTCACCAAGTTGGTGCTTTGCCCCTCAATCAAAATGCCTTCTGACTGACCGTCTGTTGCTGTCTCAAATCTGGCGGCACCAGATGCAGCAGTCTGTAATTTGGTTTGGTAGCTCCTCGCAATCTGGGTGGTGGTTGGGCTGTCGTAAACTTTATTGCCAGTAGTGCTAAGCTGTGCGCCCCAAACCTCCAACGTTTCACCCGCAGATGTCCAAACTGGGTAGCCAGAAATTCCAAATGCGGTGCCGTCATTCACCCCTAGAAACGCAAACGCGCCTGACACGTTACTGCCAGTTGTGGCCGTCAGGGTCAGTTTATACCAACTCGAACCCAGCGCGGTCACGGTACCAGAAATCCCTGAAAACCCAGCTCCTCCAGTGCTGACGCTACCCGGCGAACTAAACTGAATCTGAGCATACGCATAGTTGTTTGAGTTGTTGCCTCGAAAACTGATAAAGCCGTGGGTAGCTGTGCCAGCTTTAACGTGTCCAACCATCGTGTATTGAGTGCTTGTGGATAGTTTACCCGAAAGACTTTGTGAAACGCGCGGGCCTTTGCTGCTACCAGAATTTGTGGTGATAGTATAGCCGTCCGTTCCCCCATCGGGCGCGGTTGCACCAGCAGCCCCAGACGCGTCTTGAATCGTCCAAGTCGTCGTAAAGTTTTCGGACTGGAGAATGAGGTTTTCGGAGCCTAGCACTTTATCGGTTCCGAAATAAGTCCCAGTGCTGGCGCGGGTGAACGTGGCCCTCGGGTCGAGCTTACCAGACTGGGCGAAGTCCTGACTATAGACAGGACGTTGTGAAGGAAAAGTTGCGCTGTAGTCGCTCATAAAAAATTAGCTAGTCAATGATTGGAGTTCAGTGTCGGTCAGTGCTTCTGAGTAGAGGGCAACTCGTTTGATGTGGCCGTTTATTTGGTAGGCAGTGCCTGAGTCTAGATTGCCCACGTAAACCGTAGCCCCGTCTAGGTCTGGAAGCGGCTGGCTTGTGTCGGTCAAAACAGTTCGTCCGTTGATGCTTCCGCTGAAGCTATCAGTGGTTAAGCTCAATGCAGTTTTGCCATCGTACGAAGAAGACTCGTTCAAATTACCAGCAACGCCACCACCCTCCACAAACCCTATGCGATTGTTGTTTCGGCGAGTCCATATGGCCATTCGATTATCGTCATTTTTGTAGACCCCAAGCAGAGCTTTCCCACCTCCGGTGTTTTCGTTTTGAGCTGTCCCTTCGCAGAACAAACTCAAAGGCCCACCCTCGAAACCAATATCCGCTGTAGCCACACTGAGCTGGTCTCGGGTGCGGGTGCTGGAGCTGACACCAGACGGAGTTTGTATATAACTTGAGGCGAACAATTGGTTCTCGGCTTGGGGGTGAGCCAACAGCAAACCGGAGTAACCATCTCCCGCAAATTCACTCTGGGTGTATGACGTTCCATCGGCTGGCACAATGTAGAAACCAGCAGCCATTGGCGTGGACGAGCTTGTAAAACTCAACGAGCATCTATACCAACCATTGCCTACGGCTTCTATGGCCCCACCCCCGCTTGTACCGCTGGCGAGGTCGAACCAATCAGTCCGAGCAGTTGCGTTTGCTTCTCGGATGACTAGGCGACGAGTGTTGCCAAGTAATTTTGCATACACCGAAATCGTCACGCTTGGGCCTACGTTTCCGAAGTATCTCAGCAGACGTTTCTGGTCACTGTTCGTTCCCTCTCTGAACGCAATCGCATTGAGCGAACCATTGGGTGCAATTGCCGCGAGTTCTTTGGTAGCATTTATAATCTGCCAGCTAGTGCTGAAGTCTTCTGAACTACCGAGCAAATTCTGGCTCTGACCCTCAATCAACAAGCCCTTTGCCGACCGATCACCCGTAGGCTCGTATTCAAACCGAGGCTGGCCGCTGTATGCGACAGGTTTCAGTGTGGCTGCGTATTCGCGGTGAATTTGGCCGTCCGTTTCAACCAGAAATTTCTGACCGACTGACGAAACATTCCCCTCCCAAATGTATACATTGGATGCAGTATCGCCAACGTAGCTGGGAAGCCTTGCGCCATTGATGTCGTTTTGCACGAAACCAACGACAAATCCAAGTGCTATGCCAGAGCTGGTGCATGTTCCAACCAGTGTTAGTTTAACCCAGCCAGAACCCAGCTCGGTGATGGTTGCCGTGGCACCCGAACCTGTAACCGGAGTCGTCGAAGCATTGGACAGGTCATAGTTTGCGTATACATTTGTCCCAAATCGAGACGATGGAAAAGCCAACTGCAATATGTCGTCAGTTCCAGATTTAGCGTATAGCACAGCAGTGTATTCAGTGCCGCTTGTAAAATCTGTGCTGTTTCCGACTCCAGTGTTGGGGGCAATGTAATGTGCGCCAGTCTCGCTGCTCTCGCTAACGAGGTGTGAGTCTGAACCGTTTAAAAACGAACCAGACGTGGTTCTCAGAGTCCTGATTTTTTGCCAAGACTGACTGGGGTCGCTTTTAGGAATCAAATTCTCCGAACTTACGTGGTCCTCATTCGACCAGTAGTGGACATTGCTAGGCGTTGAGTCGCTGCGAGTAAACGAACATCGAGGGTCAATGACCCCCGCATTCGCGTAGTCATTCATCCACACGGGACGGATGTCTGGGTAGCTTTCTGACAGCGACATAACCTAGATTATTCTGCGGCTGGTTCTTCAGCGGGAGCGTCTGATGCTGACTCAGTTGCTGGCTCGGCTGGCAGCGATGCTTGATAAGCTGCAATGCACTCGTCAGTCCAAACTGCTGCTGCCACTGCTTTAACTCGCTCGCATTCGCCGGTGACATCATCGCCGGGGTGGGCAACGTGACGGTGAAAGCTTGCGGCTTTCTCCTCGCCAGTGTCGGAGTCGATAATTGCGTGGCGATGCCTGATTTGCAGACTGCCGTTTTGAATGACCTCGATTTTGTCGGTCAGGGTGATTTCTTCTAGTGCCATATGATTGATTGTGTTTGTGGTCCGTCCCAGCTAGTCCGGCTGGGGTAAATTGGTTCTTATCCAACTTGATATGTGCCAGTGATAAACAAGTCAGCGGAACCGCTCGTAAAATCTGACACCGTTAGTACAATGTCAGATGCTCCGCTCCGGCTATCGTTCAGTGATAAAACGTCGTTGTCGGTGTTGCCAGTTGCCGTGACGTATCCGGTGAAAGTTGCATTGTCCAATCGAACTGTTGATTCCCAGCGCACCGTTGTTTGTCCAATATCAAACGGAAGCCCCCTGACCCGGGCCGAATTTCCAGATGTCAGACCAGTGGTGTCGACGTCTGTGAGTAAAATACAAAAATTCACAACACGCCCAATTTTGGTGTAAACCCCCTGAGCGCCTCCGGCTGTTGCTGTGTTGCCACCAGTGATTGCGTCAGCAAATACCGGGGTGAACGTCCCCTCCTCGTAATCATCGAGGGTGCTGCTTGTGGGGCTGGGGCCACTGGTAGGGACGGCTCCAAAATTAATGCCTACGCCTGAGCTGGCGACTAGGTTGCCCGATGAGTTGATGGACCAGCG
>Ga0209645_1001787_pt1 | contig 10556 bp, 13 predicted proteins | sample ETNvirenome_6_30_FD_184070 | JGI IMG/M metagenome (GOLD analysis project Ga0209645, IMG submission 184070) | Marine viral communities from the Pacific Ocean - ETNP_6_30 (SPAdes) (version 2) | ecosystem: Environmental > Aquatic > Marine > Oceanic | place: Pacific Ocean | collected 2013-06-19
AAGTACCCACAATATTACTTTGTATAAATGCGCTAGCATCTTTAATTGAATTGTCAACATGGCTTTCAGCAGCTAAATGAACAATATGTGTAATGTTATGTGCACGGACAACATTTTTTAAATCATCAATATCACATAAATCTGCTTTAGCAAAAGCGTACTTGGAATTTTCGATAAACACATCTGTATTCTTTAAGTCTGCAGCGTATGTTAAAGAGTCAAGATTAACAACTTTCGAAATCTGATCTGATTTGTGCTCTAATATAAATTTTATAAAATTAGACCCAATAAATCCGCATCCCCCAGTTACTAATAAATTCATACTTCATCCTTTATTAAATGTCTTTTGTTTTTGATATCAACATAATCATCGCACTCTGGGTGTTTTGAGGTTGATTCTTCAATCACTGGATAAATCGTAGATAGAACCTTGTTGATTTCTATATATTCAAGCTGATCTTCGGGTAAATCTTCTTCTAAAAATATAGCATCAATTGGACACTCTGGTATACAAGCGCCACAATCAATGCACACCTCTGGGTCAATAACTACCATATCTGGAGTTTCATGGAAACATGTAACCGGGCATGCATCTACACAATCAGTAAATTTACACTTGACACAAGCGTCACCAACTATATGTGGCATTCAAACCTCTATTTGTTTTTATTGATGTTGTTTACGTTGGTTCCAATCGGAGTTGACGTTGATTGTGCCTCAAGCTCTCTCATGTCTCCAAAGCCACCAAATTGTGACGTATCCTCTTGTCTTTCACAAAGTAACAAATCATACTTAGTCTTAAAATAAGATTGCCATGCTTTTAATTCGATATTAGAGAAGTTTGGTGTTGACCAAAAATCATTTGAATACTCATCAGCTTTTTCCCAATCAACATCTTTATGAAGTTCAGCATCAAAATAATTTGTCCCAGGATACGGACAAAGAATGGTAAATCCTACCACATCTGGTCTGATTTCGTCAATAAGATCTTCTGTGAGCTTTAAATCTTCTCTTGTTTCCTCGGGCATGCCAAGTAAGAAAAACCCTCTTCTTTCAACACCTGCATTGTCGGCCCATTGAAAAACATTTCTAATTGTTTCTGTTTTGAGACCTTTACCTACTTTTCTTAAAATCCTATCGCTACCGCTTTCACAGCCAATATTTACTTGATGACATTGGGATTTCTTGAGCCAGTGAAACATTTCTTCATTAGCAAAGCTAGCATGAATGAGGCATTCCCATTCTGTTGTGATTCCTCTTTTGATTTTCTCTTTACAGAAATCAATGACAAATTCAGCGCTAATATCAAAAGTTGCATCAACAAACTTAAAATAAGTTAGATCAAGCTCTTCAATCACTGACTCAATTTCATCACAAAGTTCGCTCACATCTCGACTTCTAATAGGATTGTTGCGTTTATGATATCGTCCAGTAATAATTCTTTCAGCACAGAATGAACAAGCTACAGGGCAAACTCTGTTGCATTGGAAGGAAGCTGTTCTTTTGCCGTTCATTGACTCGCAAAGGTCAACTGTTCTATAATTCTTGATAATGCTTCTATCAGGCCATGGTAAATCTTGCATGGGTGGCTTAGTACCTTGTACAATTGGCTCTCTATTGCCATTTACAATATCTAAAAATACTTCTTCACCCTCGCCAATAACAACTTGATCTACATATGGGTGAGCAACTGTTTCTTGAGGGAGTGCGGAGGGATGAAAGCCACCAAAGACAGTTCTAATGTCTGGATTTTTCTGCTTCATTTCTTCTGCTAACCGAAGTGCGTGTGGGTATGCTGGGGACGTGCACGAAAATCCTACCACATCAGCATCTAAACAACCATCAATAATTGTTTCATCGGTGTCAAAATTACCTTGATAGCAAACTACCTCTAAGTCACCAACAAAATGCTTTTTAAGATATGATGCAATAAAGCCTAATCCAATAGGCTCCCAAATGTTTTCATAGTACGGCTGTACCAGTACAACTTTAGTGCTCATTTTTAGTCCCCCTTGTATATATCATATATAGATAGGTCCTGGTATTCACGCTCTAAATCATCGTTGTGCTCATCGATTCCGAGCATTAAAACAAGCCCTTTTGCAGCAATCTCTGGTAACATGTAATAATTCCAACCCAGCATATCAAAATGATCAACCATATGGTCAACTGGATTCCTGCCAAAATATCGGGCGCGCTTAAGCCACTCATAAGCTTCTTTGTCGTCTGTTAAAATCATACCACCTTTACCAAGCTTCAAAAACTTGTGAGGTCCACTAAACGAAATGCACTGCATTTGTCCAGGTCGATACATGTCTTTTGTAAATCGAAGAGCACTGTCCCAGACTGGCAAAGGAGACAACTGGTATTCACCTTTTAATTTATTGCCCACAATAGCTTCATGTTCTCTATCAAAATTAACCTTGTTTCCTGTTTGAATAATTGTACAAGGAACAGACATGAAAGTAATTGCAGGTATAGTAATTTCAACACCTTCAGCTTGCAAATATTTCAAACACAAAAACATACCATTTGTGGCATTATCAACAGCAACACCATATGGTGCTCCACAATATTCGGCCACTGTTTCTTCAAACTTGTGTGTTACTTCATACGGATTGTGTTTCATTAGATACCCTTAATCTTTTTGTAAATCATTTCAGCAACCATAAAGTCATACTCAGTGTCAATATCTGTTGACTCTATCTCGTCCAAAACTTTAAAAGTTGGATTTTCGGTCACTACATTTCTATACTTTATCATATCTTGTTTAGAAATTATACAGATACCATAGGTAATTGCGTTAATATCTGGCAAATCTTGACTATTTGGTGATTTTTTAACATCATAATTAAGAGGTTTTCCATCTAGCCACATGTGATGCTTGACTTGCGAAACTGTTACCAAGTTTTCAAGTTCTTCGTCTTGTTTGAAAGATTGAATACAGTCGTGGTAAGTCTCCAAAGAAATCATAGGACAAGTTACAGGACTATACATGAGGTAATCCGCATCAATCGACTCAGCAAGATTTTGAAAAAACTCAGAGTTTGTTGCTTCAGAACTAGCAAAGTAATCATCTCTTTTGTGTGTCCTGATACCGTGGCTTTCAGCAATTGAAAGCATTTTATCACAATCAGAACTTACGACGATATCATCTACAAGTTTCACTTGCTTTAATTGGTTGATTTTTAGTTCTAATAAATTTGTATTTGCAAATGGCTTTAAGTTTTTGTTTTTAACTCTAACAGAGCCTTTTCTAACTGGTATAACTGCGGTTATTTTACGATTCACTTTTCTTTCCCATAATTCTTAAACTATTCTTTGATGGAACAGAGCCCCATTGCACTTCTTCGTCTACTTTACAAAATTTAAAATCATACTTTTCTGCAAAATTTTCTGCTGTCCACATCCCTGGACGCTTTCCTTCCAATATTATAACATATCCATCATCTTTTACAATAGAATTAATTACCTCAAATACTTTTTCTGGTTTATGTACCATTGACATATAATAAAACGAACCTTCACAATATACTACATCAAATTTTTTATTACCAAAATCGTAATCTAAAAAATCAGCATCTATAAATTCAACATTTGAAATATTTTCACAAACTATGTTTTTATATTTTTTATTTTCATATTGTTGAGCACAGTCAAGGGCATATACATTTGAAACATGTTCAGAAAAAAACTTACTTCGTCTTCCATTGCCGGCACCTACATCAATTATAGTATCTGCACCTGTAACGATGTCACTAATTTTAGGCCACACATTCTCTATCCAATTAGCATCACCATACGCGGCATTCTTAGCATCAGTGCCCTGTTCGTTTAGCGGAATCACATTTAAATTATGTGAATATTGTTTATTGAAGTCGCTCACGAATTTGCTCCCAGTTATTTGTAAACTCTATTGCTTTATCATCAATGTAGTGTTTAGCTCGTGGTTTTTCATGAGTAATCTCAGAAACGTATTCTCGGACACCGTGCTTTTCTAACCATTCGTCTACCAACTCATAACCAGTCATACCGTTTACAAGCGGTCTATCGGGTCTAACCTTAGCAGAAAAGATAATTATGTTCCAGTCTTCAGATAGCGCCTTAATCGCCTCTAGGGAGCCTTCTATTGGATTTCCATAGCAAGTTCCATCATGCCAGCCTTTATCAAATGTATGCACAACACCATCAAAGTCAATAGCTAAATTGTCAAGTTGTCCCTCCATACCGGGGGGCACTTCTTGGTTGTGTGTTTCTACTTCAGATTGAATTCCAAGTTTTTCAAATCGTCGTGCTTGTGCTTTTTTAGAAATACTGGGACATATAAAGCCTGCGCCATGAATTAGTTCGTATGTCATCGTTAAAGATAGAATTTCAGATGTATGGTAATACTTTGCATGTTGAATAATTTGGATTACCTTGTCATTTATGCCTTTTTCTTTAGGTTGTGCGGCCCAAAGAGCAGATGGGATACCTTGCTCAGCAGCCCAGTTCAAAGCAGTAGCTAGACAATCTGATGATGCCCCGTTAGTTGAGCAGGATAACCCAATAGCCAAGCATTCCTCTACATTAAGATTTCTTGTTCTGATTTCTAACCAATTTTGAATCCAATCATTGAAGCTAGTGTCACCTTGGATAGATGTTACAATTACGCCTCCACCCGGTGCATATACATTTTTATCTGTCAATCTAGCTGCATCAATAGCAGCATGCTCTGAGATACTCATATTGCCGCCATGTCCAAAGAAAAACACATGTTTGGCATTGTTGTACAATTCTTGCAACTGTTGAAACTCATCAGTTGCTATAATTGATCTAAATTTACTTTCCATTGATTCGATATCTAACATTTTAAATTTTTCCTATATTACTGGTTTCTACTGTGGGGAATATATCTAGTGCCACAGGATTGACAGAGTAGATTTTAACATCTGGGTAATTCTCCTCAATCCAGCCTTTTACAATGCGCCAATATCGCAAGATCCAGTAGTCTGCCCCTTGCTGTTTGCCAATCATATATTTAGCAAATGTGCCCTTATCATAATTACAATCATGACCAACAAGAAAGATATTTTTTATGCCACAAAATAACATAAATTGTAGTGCCTCAAAAGATATTGAAGCGACTGCGGTTAGGTTACCAGCAGAGATATCTTTTTCAAACAAACAATGATCTGGATTACCACCAGAATCACACATATAGTATTTAGAATTTTTCATTCGATATGGTAGTTGTCCGTTTCTTGGAACATTTCCCCAACCAGGAACAGTTATCTCTCTATTATCAGGCCAATTACAAACACGAATAAACTTCTGCATATTGGGTTCGTAGTCGTTGTACTCTTGAAATCTGTCATAAAACTTAGACGGAATTTGTGGCATTGCATCACCCATAAACCAATAATCTAAATTTAAGTTTAGAAATATTTGGTCATTTACACCATATCTTAACACGTCAGGTGGTGCCTGTCCACTATTAAATTCAAGAATTGTAGGACCAGAGCCAAATAAAATAGCCGACTGTCCTAAGTGTTTGTTTTTATATTCGGCAAATGGATTGTCAAAATTCATTTTTCTTTGCCAATGTAAACAGGAATTGGCTTCTTGCTGCCACCAATAAGTTTGGTGTTGGTAAATTTATTTTTATTAGCAAATCTATTGTTAAACCACGCATCTAATGTTGGTTGAAAATACGGATCTTTATCTGAGTTTCCGTAGTCAATTACAAAACAATTTTTTACTTTTAGTTTATTGAATATATCTGCATAGTAGTAAGTTGGGGTCTCAGACAGGCAATGGGTTTCTATAAGTAAGTCCCACTCCTGCTCAAATACACTCTCATAATTACTAGAAGCCACAAACGTAACATTGTCACCAATGTTTTCTCTTAACATTTCAAAATGAGATTCAATATCTAATATTGTATAATCAACATCACTATTGATTTCTAAAATATTTTTAGCTAAAAATCCATTTCCAGCACCAATTTCTAAAATCTTACCAGAAAAATCAGAATAATATTCATTCCAGAGATTTATATACTCTTCATCGCCTGTATTACTGATTTTATCATTAGGAGAACTAGAGTTTAGCCATGTATCATTTAAGTGTTCAGAATCCACTAATATCCATTTTGGCATTTTAGCCTAATCCTTTTTTGATATTTACGTATGGGTTGTGAAAATCAACGACACTTAATGCCTTGATAATTTCATCGATACCTTCTTCTACAGTAATTTCAGTTTTAAACCCGAGGGCTTTAATTTTGTCATAGCTGACAATATAGTTTCTCTTATCGGCATCCTCTCCAATTTCTTCAAAATGAATAAATGCACCAGTCTTGTCAGCAACCATGCGACACACCTCTTCTTTGCTGTGATTCATTGAATCATCACCAATATTATAGACGTTGTCTACCATTTTGTCAAGATTATTTACTGCCAACATAAAAGCACTGGCCATATCTGAAACATGGATGAAGGTTCTCATAAAATGCTTTTCATAAACTACAACATATCCATCTCTTAGGCATTTATTGGTAAAATCATTAACGAGCAAGTCAAGGCGAAGACGAGGTGAAACACCAAACGCTGTCGCAAAACGATACGCTACAACATTTCCTCGTTCCATCAACAAACGTTCTGCTTCTGTTTTTGTCTCACCATATAAACTAAGTGGGTTAAGTGGGGACTCTTCAGTACATATGTCTGTTACTTTACCATAGTTGCTTCCTGTAGAGCCGTATAAGATAACTTGCTCAGGAGTAGTAACATCGATGAGGTTCTGTGTCCCACCAACGTTCACTCTAGTTGCAAGCTCTGGATTGTTTTTGCAAGCTGGAAAACCTACAATTGCTGCAAGATGTATAATGATGTCTTTATCTTTTACGGCCTTTGCTAAATCTGATTTAATCGTTACGTCGCCGTGTATAAAATTGAAATTTTTATTTCTAAAAAACGAAAGCAGTTGGTTGCCTCCTTGCATCAAATTGTCAAACACTGTTACTTCGTGACCTGCTTCGATAAGCTTTGACAACAACGCAGTGCCAACATATCCGGCGCCGCCAGTTACTAAAATTCTTTTCTTTACCATATTGATAACCTTCCTAATAAAATATCTTTAAACATAATCCAGTCAGCAATTTTTGCTTTAATCGGATCACTAAATGCTGCTGGTTTGTTTTTTTCAAAAACATAGTGTCCAGTCCATGCAAACGGATAGACCACAAACGGGACTAACAATAAGCCTAACCAGATACCACTACCAACAACTGCTGCAGCATATGCAATTGTTGCCCACAAGCCAAGAAAGTGCATCAAACGACACTTGGGATTTGTGTGTAATTTTAAATACTCAGTATAATACTCATTCATATTCATTGATAAATTTCTCCAAATCATTTAAAACATGATTTCTACTGTACAGGTAGGAGTTGCTACTACCCCACAAGTGTCCATAATTAGACTTCATATTTTCGAAATGAGGTGATTTATTAGATTTGTGTTCTGACTCACCGAATAACTTTAAAACTTCTGAAAACAAAACTGGTTCAGTTGAAATATTAAGTGTTCTAATATTGTTTTGAATAGCTTTCTGTATATCAGACCACAAATACTCTACGTTGTAGTATTGAAAAATTGAGTTTTTACTTGGTAAGAACGAACGCTCTTTATGCAAAAGATCGAATATGGCATTTTTTCTTAAGCCATGACCAAATAATGAAGGCAATCTTATTACATGAATATCATCAAATTTATTTTTTAGATATGTTTCAGCATATAACCTATTTTGTCCATATGCATTATCGGCCGGATTGTCATACACAGCTATGGTGGATATTAAAATAAACTTTTTGATTTTTGTTTTTTCTAAATTTTTTATTAATAAATCAATTTGTTGATAATCTTCTTTTGGATTCTTATTTGCTTTCCATTTAACGCTACTAATACCAGAACATACTACTAAATCATGTTCGCAGTTTGATATATCTAATATATTTTTAGAATTATAAAATTTGTCAAAATCAAATTGATTAGCTAAACTAGATCCAACAAAACCTGTGTGACCAATCAACGTCCTCATAGTTCATCATATTCTTTAATTGCACTGATAATTCTAGTCAAATCATCATCTGTTAAATCTGCATGAAGAGGAATTAAGATTACATCCTCATCAACGCGCTTGAGGTTAGGCAAGTCACACAATCCACCAAACATTTCATAAATGTCGTTTCTTCTATTATTTACATTAACTTGGATGTTTCTATCCCACATAAAGTGCGCAAACTTTTCTCGTTCTTGAACGTGTATGGGAAAAATTTGATAGTTTGGAGTCCAATGATCTTGATAGTTTAGCAGTTGGATTTTGTGTAGTCCGGCTAATTCATCACGGTATCTTTCTCCCATAACACGACGGCGAGCTAGCACGTCATCTAAGTGGTCCATGGCAACACAGCCTAAAGTTGCAGTAATATCATTCATGTTAGATTTAAAACCAAGACCTTCTGGCGGTACCGGCAATGGATCAAGAATACTTGTTTTCTTAGCTTCTCTGTCAATGCCATACCAAGATTGCTTGCGAATCTTTTTATACAGTGCCTCATCAGTGGTTGTAATAACACCACCATCACCACATGTCACAATTTTAACACACTGAAAAGAAAATGTAGCAACGTCACCAAACGAACCGATTGGCTGCCCTTTATACTCACAAGCCATAGCATGCGCGCTGTCTTCAATAATAGGCAAGCCATGACGATTAGCCACTTCGCGAAGTTCATCCATATCTACTGGATTACCAGCATAGTGGACACACATAATTGCCTTTGTTTTATCAGTAATTTTTTCTTCAACACTTTTGGGATCAATGTTGAGTGTATCATATTGAATATCTGCAAATACTGGCTTTCCACCGACCTCTAAGATAGATGTGTTGGTCGCAATGAAGGTAAAAGGGGTACTTACCACTTCATCGCCAGGACCCACTCCAAGAGCCTTCAGGGCGATTTTAAGGGCTGCTGTACCGCTCATGCAAGCTGCCGCATATGGTGCCTTAAACCTAGTTCGCACCTTTTCCCTAAACTCTGCTTCCTTCTTACCAGTGTTGATCCACTTAGACTTAAGTGTCTTCGCTACTTCTTCACCGGCCTCATCAGGAACGTGGACACTCCAGCACCTGATAATTGGTTCTTCCATTTTAAAATCGTTTTCCATTATAAAACCTCTCTGTAATAGTTAACTGTTTTGGCTACACCTTCTTGATGATCATAAAACTGATAGCCGTTGAATAATTCTTTAAATTTACCCATTCCCAAAATTTTAATTGGTGCTCCATCTTGATAATCAGTATTAAAAACTAAATCACCTTCATACCCAATAGCTTTAGCAATATTTTGTGCTGTTTCAGAAATAGCAAAACCTTTTCCTTGAGCAACGTTTACAGGCTCAATTATATTTTTGTGTTCTAATGATTGAAGTAAAATTTTGCATACATCATCAATGTAAACCCACTCCCTTACAGGTTTTCCAGTTCCCCAAATTTCAAACTCACTATCACCATTTTCAACTGACTCAAGCATTCTGATGATCATACCGTTTAAAGCGTGAACTTTGTTCGGGTCAGTGCTGTCACCAGGTCCATAAATTCCAGAAAACATTAAGTTAATACTGTTAATGCCAAACTGCATATTATAGCACTTTGAAATATAGTACAAAACTCTTTTGAAGTTTCCAAATGAAAACACAGAGTGATGTACGGGCCCATCAATCCAATTTTCCTCTTGTTGAATTTGTGTGCCATCCACATAACAACAATTAGATAGCAAGTTTACAACAACAGTATCTGGACATTGTTCTAAAACAGCCTTATACAAATTAAGAGCGATGTAAGTGTTATCAGAAATAACATCACCCGCCTTTGCAGTTACGTAATGAACACTGCCAACATTAGCAGCACAATTAAATATTGCATCCACTTTACCAGCCTTCTTAAATTCTTCTAAAAGCTGCGTGTATTCTCTTAAATCACACTGTTCTGTAGATAACCCGATTGTTTCATTACCTTTCTCGGTCAAATACATAATTAAGTTTTTCCCAACAAAACCAGTGTGTCCTAATACAATATATCTCAATGTAAATTCTCCCAAATATATTTTATGTCTTCAGTTTTAAAATACTTACTAGATGGCTGATTAGTAATAACTTTACTTTCATCAATGTTTAATATACCTTTTGTATACAATTCAAGATACGAATAAAGATGTGGTTTGCTTGGATAAGCATACTTGTAATTTAATATTACGCCATCATCAAGTATGGCTTTGTTACTATTGATTAATTCAAAATCCCATGATGTTAAGTTTGGAGTGAGATATTTTAAAAAATATTCTTTCTTCCAAATCGCTGGGTGTAGTGACATCCTATAAGGAGCATTTTGCTTAAAAACAAGCAGTTCTTCAACAGTATCATGTTGCACTGCATGTGACAAACAAATTCCTCCTCCAATCATCGCTTTATCAGCTTCGTTATTTTTAATTTGTTCAGTAATTAAATTAATTT
>Ga0209645_1001788_pt1 | contig 10554 bp, 10 predicted proteins | sample ETNvirenome_6_30_FD_184070 | JGI IMG/M metagenome (GOLD analysis project Ga0209645, IMG submission 184070) | Marine viral communities from the Pacific Ocean - ETNP_6_30 (SPAdes) (version 2) | ecosystem: Environmental > Aquatic > Marine > Oceanic | place: Pacific Ocean | collected 2013-06-19
ACTTCTAGATCTTCGTAGTGGTAGTTTGCAACGTTTTTATTCATACAAGTAATTTAGTTCAATTTTTATTGTTTGTCAAATTTTAATTTTCCCAGTCGTTGGCGCAGTTGACCCAAGCTTGGCCGTCTATGATTGACTTTTCCATTTGCTTGATTATCTCTTCCTTGTCGTCGCTGACCTGTTTCGCATACATGTCGATTGCTTGCATGACAAAGACTTGATTGAGGGGAGATTGCTCCATGTATTCAGTGACTTTTTCGATGTTAGTTTTCATATCGTTCATGCTATTAACATAGCACATACCCTAGGACAAATACTGTCCAACCCCAAAAAAAGTGAAACTTTTTTTTGGGGTAAGGTTGGCATGGTTCTTGTATTCAGACTCACATAACTCGTTAATTATCAAGGACTTACGACGATGCCGGGGGGCGCTTTGCGTAAGTCGTTAATACAGAGAGACTTACAGAATATAAATTATATTTTAAAGTATAAAAAAAGAGAGGGGGGAGACCAACCCCCTCTCTTAAGTGAGACAATCTTTGTTTCAAGAACTGGGTTCAAGAGGGGCTATGGTTATGAACGGACCTTCCCCTTACAGTTGTTCTAGGATCTCCCTAGACACCATTCAATCATCTCTATTATGACCAACAACACCTACCACAGAAAGTCAATTATAATTTATAAAAAATGTGGCGTCCGATTTTGGCGACAGGTTTTTCGCCTTTGGCCCAATACGGCGCTTTGATATAGTCAGCATAGTAATGGTTGGCGTTGCCGATCTTAGCGCGATCAATGCGGTGCATGTTCTTGGCGAGATAGATTGCCATCTTTGCTTGTGGCACGTTCAACAGATGATCAAGATCTGAGATCTTCTTACCATTCCAACAGGAGAACTGCCATTTAGCTAGGCAGACTTTTTGCCATGTCTGCTTGCGGTCGATTGCACGTTGAGCGATGACGGCTGCAACGGCTCCCATCCCTGTGTCACCTTCACCCCGTGCCTCTGCAAGGATCGTAATTGCGACCACTTTTTGTTCTTTAGTAAGTTCAGACTGTGCGACCAGTGCCGTGATTGATTGTGATATAAGAAGGGCATATACTGCAATTGTTTTCATACGTATAAGATAACAGGATTTCAGTTAGTGTCAACTATTATTTCAATTTATTAGCAAGATGGTCGAAAACTTTTTCGAAACGTTCTCCACTAGTCAACAAGGCATTCTCTAATTTTACGAAGAAGAACATGATGTGATCGATTGTTTTCATACGTATAAGATAATAGAATTTGTCAGGTTGTCAAATGTTTTTAGTAAGCTCTTTCGCCACCTTTAACCCAGAGGTCATCGTTACGGATATCATCTTTAATCTGCTGCGCTCTACGCTTCATCCATTGTTTCATCTTTGGTGAAATGGTCCAGACCTTTTGGACTGGGACTTCGAACTTGATTGGTTTGGCAAACTCAATTTTCATAATTCAATTCAATCAGATTTCAGGGAAGGCGTCAATCAAAAACTGCGCGACACCTCCAACATAGTCTCTTTGGACTATCTTTATTTTTCGCTTGAAGCTATATTCTGCGATCACATCCCACTCTTCCTCTGTGGTGGCGCAGTCGCACAGCCAGCCTTCGAGGACTTTGTTGAGTTCGTCTTTGGCGATTTTGGTGAGTGCTGCGCTCATCTTATGCGTCCCAGCTAAAAGGTTGAGCCTTGGTGCTGCGCTTCCATGGCTTAGCGAGGTGAGCCTTGCGAGCTGCGTTCTTTTCTTCTTCTTCCTTGCGAAGCAGTCCGTTCATGTGCGCGTTGTGAGCGGCGAACTCCTTGCGGATCTCAGTCAGTGTTCCGTTAACTTTCATACTTATAAGGTAGTCGAATCAGTCGATGATTGCAAGAAAAAGTTTTAATTATTTTTATCGGCAGATTTTGTCAACGTGGCTCCAACCTCTAGGGGTCAAACCCATCCAACCGCGAGCGACTCGAACTGTCGTGCGCATATTGCGACGAACGAATCTTTTGATTTCCTTGGTGATTGTTTCGTTGTTTCCTTTATCTTTCATACTGAAATTAAACCATAGATCTCAATAAAACACAAGAAAAAAATTCAATTATTTTTACCTATCTGGACCCCCCTCCCCCCCATTGCCTGTGCCAAACCCTACCCTTTTTTTAAAATAATTTTTCTATTGACATTTCTACATACGGTGGGGGGACATTTTCTTCAATATGTAATTCATTTTCAGACAAACCAAACCCATCTAAAATAATAAAAACCCATACCCCTCCCCCTATTTAATAAAAATTAACAAAATTAATAAGAAATCAATATAAATAAAAAACAAAAAAAAATAAGCCAGCCTCCTAAAATAGGTGAAAAAAGATAATTATTATTTGACAGCCGCCGACCTATTGATTATTATATACAGTATGGACTATTTAATGGTGTACCTAGACGAAAACCGGGAAAAACGAGCCGCAATTCCTGATGATGAAGGAGTGTACTATAATTCGGTTGATTTTGATGAGTATACTGAAGACATGTCTGCAACTGAAGTGGTGGTATTAGAATCTCAAGATTTTTATAATAAAGTTAGAGATCCAGATGCGGATGGTAAATTTTTCTCATGTAAGTTTGCTGGTAGATACGTATCTAATATGAAAGTATGTGATAGTATTGAAACTATAGGATTTACTACTTTTTTTACTACTGTTATTAATGAACACATCAAACAAGAAGAATGAAGATAGGAGTATTATTTTCTGCATATAATTGCGCTGATCATATAGATAAGGTTTTTGAACCTTGGTTAGAGCTAAAAGATGAGTTGGGATTGGTTTTAGCTGCAACAAACGGCAGATACAGTCTTTCACCGGAAGATAAAAATGATACTAAGGGATTCCATTCACTTTTGAAGTTAATAGGTAAAAAATTAGACTTTCTTTTACATTCATCAGGTACTGGAGAATTATGGACTGAAGAACAAGGTAGAAATTACATGTTAAATTTTACATTAGACCGAAATGTAGATTTGATATGGGTTGTAGATGCTGATGAATACTACACAAAAGAACAAATTTTAAAAATTATTAACTTTATTGATGAAAATCAACAGTTTGATAGTTATGATGTTCAATTTAAAAATTATGCTTTTAAATATCCTTATTGGTTAGATGGATTTAGTAAATCTGTTGCGTTTTGGGTTGACAGGCATGAAGGTGTTAAAGATTTTTATTTTGATTGCGATGTTAGATATAAAAATGGACTAACTAATGATAATAATAAAAATAAAACTTTAATTTCTAAAAATATAGCTTTTGTCGATCATTATTCTTGGTTGGAGGCTGATCCTCGGACTTCAGATAAAATTATTAACCAAAATAGAAAATATAATGGGCCAGAAGGTTGTAGATGTATTTTTAAATATAATTCAGAAAATAAATTAGTTTTTAATGAAGATTTTTATAACAATAGGGATTTACCTATGCCTATTATTCATAAAACTAATAAAGAAAATGATTTTATTTTTGATATTGTATACGCAAGAGAAGAGCATTGTTTTTATGTAGTCGATACGAAAATAAATGATATTTTTGATTTTGATATTTATGACGACAAAGGAGAATTATTATTTGCAACAACTTTAACAATTGCTCCAAATGTTAATTTTTTTATAAAACCGCAAAGCTCTGTTGTTAATGAGGTATTTTATAGGGTCGTATCAAAGAAAAATCAAGAGATTATTTTTGATAGAGAGTTTTATTTAAATTTTTAAATTATAAAAATAGTATGATCAATTTATGAATTATTTTGTTACTCATTGTGATAAAAATTTTTTAAAACATGCTGAAAGGCTTTTTGAAAGTTTAAAATTATTTTCAGATAATAAAATTATATTTTATACTATTGATTTTGATTATAAAAATAAATTTGATAATGTAATACCTCAAAGATTAAACTCAAAAGATTTTACTTCCTCTTTGTGCAAAAAAAGTTCTACCTTTGTTGATAAAGCTTTTTTTGTTTTTTTGAAACCTATAATTGTTTTAGAGGTTTTAAAGAATTTTGAGAATAAAAATTGTTTTTGTTATATAGACGCTGATTGTATAGCAAGACATGATTGTGATTTAATTTTTGATAAATTTGAAGGTATAAGCTATTATCCATTGCTGAATTTAGGTTGTCAAGAATTCATGTTGCATAATGGGAGGGGCAATCCTTTCACTCCTAATGGAGTAGATTTATCTTTGTGTTTGGAAGCGCCTTTATTGAATAAACTTGGTTTAGACGTAAATATTCGCACTCCTCGCTATTTGCAGACAGGAGTTTTTATTTTTAATGAAAAATGCTCTCATTTTTTAGAAGAATGGAAAAAGTTATGCTATTCGGATTTAATTTTAGAAAACTGGCAGTACTTAACCCCTTTTCATGAAGAAACTGTAATTAATTGTTTGTTATGGAAAATAAAAAATGTTGAGAGCTTAGATAGAGTTTTAATAAACATACCAGAAGAAATAGATGATGTTGATTTAATGTTGAAAAAGTTAGACAATCCTAAAGATTCTTTAGAAAGAATGTCTTCTTTTTGCACCATACCATCAAAAGATTCTATGAAAAATTTACATTTTTTTCATGGGAAATGCAGCGATTCTATTTATAATAAAATGAAAGAAAATATGAAACAGTTTTACCTTTTGATTCATTCTTCCTCTTTAGGTGACACATTGGCTGCAACACCTACATTAAGAAAGTTAAGCTCTGTTTACGAGAGTAAAATTAACGTAGTCACTTATGTTCCAGAATTATTTAAAAACAATCCATATGTTAACAAAATATTTTCTTTTGACGACTTAAAAAAGTTAAATTTAAAAAAGAACGCTAAAGAAGTATTTGAAACTTTTGTGGATATAGGCGGCAAAAATAAGAGAGGTATAGAAAAAAAACATAGCACAATTGATATAAGACAATTTCATGCTTTAGATTTAGGTTTTTGTTTAAGCGAATCGGAAATGGAATATGATTTTGTTCCTGAAGAGAGTGGTGCCATGGATAATCTTCCCAAAGATTACATAGCTTTACATGTGGGATCGACTTGGCCTTCCAGAACTTACGAGAAAAAGAATTGGGAAGAATTAACTAAAATATTAACATCTAAAAATATACCTGTAGTTTTAGTTGGAAAAAACAGTCATGAAAAAGGTTTTTTTGAAATAGATAAAAAAACAATTGACATAAATGTTAATTTAGGCATTGATTTAACAAATAAGTTAACATTGTCTCAATGTTGGAATGTTATAAATAAAGCAAAGGCATTTGTTACGATGGACTCAGGTTTGCTTCATTTAGCAGGAACAACAGATACAAATATTATTCAATTAGGATCTTCCATAAGAAACAAGTTAAGAGCTCCATTTAGAAAAAATTCTCAATCATATAAGTATTATTATATTTCGGGTTCTTGCGAAGCTTTCTGTGCTTCTGACATCAAACATGGAATTAAAGAGTGGGGAACGATCCAAGGAGTGCCCCCACTTATAAATTGTTTAGAGGGTAGGAGCTCTTTTGATTGTCATCCTCCGGTTAAACATGTTGTAGATTGTATAGAAAAAATTATTACACCCTCAAAAAGTAAAAAGATTCTATTTTTAGCTCCACATCTTTCTACTGGTGGTTCACCCGCATACCTTCTTTGGTTAATAAATAAAAGAAAATCGCAAGGCTGCGACGTGAAAGTCGTTGAATATTGTTATTATGGAGATTATGTCGTTCAAAGAAATTCTATAATTGATTTAGTTGGTCAGGAAAACTTTTTGGCTTTTGGGAATTTAAAAGAAAGCGATGAGCAATATAATGAAAAATCTCAAAATTTAATCGATTTTATAAAAGATTTTAACCCCGATGAAATACATTTAAACGAACTAGCTGAAATATTTAGTTTGAAAAAGTTAACTGATGATATTAAAAACTTTCTGTATGACAAAAACAGAAGCTTTAAAATATTAGAAACTTGTCATACTTCTGAGTTCGACTTTAATGATAAAAAATTAATTCCCGATGCGTTTCATTTTTGTTCGTCTTTTCATGAAAAATTATGCAATTTAAATGTGCCGTCTAAACTAGTTGACATGAAAATAAAAAAGAGGTTTAAACCAGAAAGAAGTTCTAGTTTGATTAAATTAGGTCTGAACCCCAACTATTATCATGTTTTAAATGTAGCTCTTTTTCATAGCAATAAAAATCAAAAATTTTTATACGAGATAGCTAGTAAATTAAAAGACCAAAACGTTCAATTTCATTTTGTTGGCAATACATGTTTTTATGATAATTGTGGGCTAACGGAAGAAATGAAAGCTCTACCTAATTGTGTGGTTCATAATGAAAGAGACAATGTAGGAGATTATATGGCAGCAATGGATCTTTTTGTTTTACCCTCTCATAAAGAGCTTAATCCTATATCTATTAAAGAAGCTTTATCGTGGAACATGACTTGTTTTATCTCAGATATAGAAACTTTAAGAAGCGAATACAAAAACGAAGAATTAATTAATTTTATAAATGGTGATAATTTAAAGAATTATATTTTAGATAATATTAACAAAGTGAATAATATCCAAACCGACACTTTTGCTTTGTCTGATAAAAACATTTTTAATGCAACTTTCAACCCTAAACCAAAAATAGAGATAACTGGCAGCGATCAGTTCGATTACGAAGTTTCATTTGTGAGAGAAAAAGATAACTTTATAGTTTATCGAACTAATATAAATAATGGTATGTGGGCCGGTTGTGAAGAAAGCAACGAGCGGGTTAAAATAGTTGTAAAAAATTTATCGACTAAAATCAAAAATGAATTTTATAATACTGTTAAAAATAACATTTTGCCTTCGCGGGAAAATGCGGTAGACATAGTAAATGAATCAGGAAGTTTAGGGGATTGTATAGCTTGGGTGCCTATGGTTCAGAGATACGCTCAAATTAATAAAACTAAAGTTAATTTTTACAGTCCTCATAAGCAAATTTTTAATAAAGATAAGTATGATTTAGTAAACTTTTTTGATTACAATCAAAAACCTGAATCTAAAGATTCTGTTATAAAATTATACTATAATGTATCAACTTCGCATGATGACTCTTTGCAAGAAGTTGCATGTAAAATTTTAAATATTCCTTATGAAGAAGAAAAAACTGTTTTGATAAAAAAGAGCCGATCTTCGTCTTTTCCTAGAAAGTATGTATGCATAGCTACTCAGTCTACTGCTCAAGCTAAATACTGGAACAACAAAAACGGTTGGAAAAAAGTTGTAAGTTATTTGAAGTTTTTAGGTTATGATGTTGTTTGTATAGATAGGCATAAAACTTTTGGAATACAGGGGAATTATAATAAAATACCAAATAACTGTATAGATAAAACTGGAGACATAAATTTAAAAGACAGAATCGACGACTTATACAATTGTGAATTTTTTATTGGTTTAGGTTCGGGTTTATCTTGGTTAGCTTGGGCTTGCCAAAAACCAGTAGTAATGATATCAGGGTTCTCTAAGCGCCATGCTGAGTTTACTAATCCTTATAGAGTTATAAATGAAAGAGTTTGTAACGGATGCTGGAATAATGATTCTTTTAAGTTTGATTCCTCGAATTGGCTTTGGTGTCCTGAAAACAAAAATTTCGAATGCACAAAGAAAATATCTTTTGAAATGGTAAAAAGTAAAATTGATTTATTAAGACAAGAAAATAATTTATGAAAAATATTCACGATTCTACATATAAAGAAATATTTGAAATCAATCAATATCAGCAATCTGTTGAAGTTAATGATGGAGACTTCGTTTTAGATCTGGGGTGTTCTCAGGGTCCATTTTATTTTAAAAATTATGATAAGGACATTGTTTACGTTGGGGTAGATGCCAGCGTGAATTGTATAAATGATTTTTACAATAATTTAGAAGGCGAAAGACAGCCTCTTATTATAAATGCTTTCGTTAGTGAAAGTTTACAAGTTCAAGATTTTAGTTGGTCTTTTTATGATGAACATCAAAAGGTGAGTTCTATAACATTTCCTTCTTTGTTGAAATTCCTAAATAGAAAAATTGATTTTTTAAAATTCGATATAGAAAGTTACGAAAAAACATTTTTAGTAACTCATTATGACTTATTTAAGAAAAATGTTAAAAAATTTGCTGGTGAAATTCATTTTTGTGGGAATGATTTCTTTCCAAGAAATGAAGTTTATGACATGATGGATAAATTAAAAAATGATGCTTCAGTTAATTTTAAAATTTATTCAATTGATGGTTATGACATTTCTGAATATTTTTGGGGTAACAGAGATTATTATACTGAAGTAATTATAAATGGAACTATTGTGTGATTTGGTTCAATATCATTTCATAATGATTGCATTGTGTTTCTACGGTAAAATTGTGCATGGCATTTTTTAGGCATTTATCAGGATCGATTTCTCTAAACCCTTTTCTTATTGCGAAATTAAATTGTTGATAGGTCGAGCATCTGAATCCAGTATAACTCTGCTTAACCGTTTCGGTAAACCCTCCAAAATCTGTTGTTATAGTTGGTGTGCCTGAAAATTGAGCTTCTATTACTGTCCAATTGCATGGTTCTACAAAAAAACTTGGAGCTAATAAAAATTTAGCGTCGGATAATAATTTTTTTCTTTCTTCTGGTTCCACAAAACCAAGCATCTTACAGTATTTTGTGTCTTTAAGATTTAGCACATTTGGTCCCGCAAAATATATTTCTTGACCTGTTGCGTTGCACATATCATATGCAGCTTTAGCCCCCTTCTCGTTTGTGATTCTGCCTAAAAAAAGAGCTACATTAGATTTCTGTTTTTTAAATAAAAAATCTTCTTTTTTAAAGCCGGGATAAACTACAAATTCTTTATTGAAATGTACATTTGTTTTTGACGCTCCATGGAGTTTGTGCATTTGTGAATAAGTTTCAAACATTTTAATTTCAGCAAACATTGAATCGTATCCGATGCTAGGCTCCACAATTATCGCTTTATTTTTAAAGTTTTTGACGCAGGGTTCATGTGCAAACCCAAACCAACATAATATAAATTCATTTGGAGATTTTATTTTATTGTTTAATTCTTTAACGCAATTATTATTAAAAATTTTTACAGCTTCAGTGTGAACGCTTTGATTAAAGCCGTCTGTTTTCCAAATATTTAAATCTTGATAACTTTTTTTTAAAATTTCATTGTTTGTTACTGTTATATGTTCTGTACATGTGACTTCAGAATCTTCATGTCCATAATGATATACTGTATGACCACGTTTAGTCATTTCTTCACAAAACTTGTAAACTTTTTGAGTAAAAGCGCACAAAGACACTTCTTTTTTGGTGGGAGTGTAAGGAACGCTTAAGCAGTGGAAAATCATACATATATAGTGTAATAATAATTACTATATGTCAACAAAAAAACGTAGGCAAGCAAAAGGGACAATAAAAGAAGTTTTAGACGATAACGTATTTAGACAAGTTAAATTACAAATTAAAAAATTTGATTTAACAGAAAAACAAAAAAGTTTAGTGGAGTTAGCTTTCCAGTATGATACGAAAATAATTTTTATTAATGGGGTAGCAGGTTCATCGAAAACGTTTTTATCAGTTTATTGCGCATTGCATTTGTTAAATGCAAATCCAAAATATGAAATAAAATACATTAGGACAATCGCAGAAGCAGGAGAGAGGGGTCTGGGCTCTTTGCCGGGAACTGTGGATGAAAAATTTAATCCATTCATGATGCCCTTATACGATAAGCTAGACGAATTACTTCCAGTTACTCAATCTAAGTATTTAGAAGACCAAGGATATATCGAGGCGTTTCCTGTAAACTTCCTGAGAGGCGCTACATGGAACGATAAGGTGATTATAGCAGACGAGGCTCAAAACTACTCTACAAAGGAGCTTGTGACGCTTCTAACGCGTATAGGGCAAGGAACCAAGATGTTCATTTGCGGTGACTCAATGCAATCAGATATTGGCATGAAATCTGGGTTCACTAAAATATACGATTTATTTAAAAGTAAAGAAAGTGAAAGTAAAGGTATTCACTGTTTTGAATTTGAAGAAACAGATATCGTGAGAAGTGAAATATTAAAATATATAGTTAATGTATTTAAGAAATTAGATAAATAAATTAAATCACATATAATATATCAATGAGTATTATTTATTGTTCTCAATGCGGGGCTAAAAGCGGCGCAGGTTCTAAATTTTGTTCTTCGTGTGGCAACGCTTTATCTAGTTTTGCTCCACAAAAAAAAGTGATTCAAGAAGTGAATTCACAAATAGAATCGGAAGATAGCTCTTTCAGGAGGCCTTCTAGATTAGCTTATGAAATACAAGATGGAGGTAATAATAAATTTAGCGCAAAAGAACTTTTTAATGCGTCTCCCGTAAGCGATTCTGATAGGTTAGATAGACCTATAGAACAGGTTCAAGATTTAACTCGCGAAGAATATTTAGCTCAATCATTAAAAGAATGTGCTCCTAGGGGAATAAGAGACATAGATGAAAGCTAAAAAGAA
>Ga0209645_1001789_pt1 | contig 10550 bp, 8 predicted proteins | sample ETNvirenome_6_30_FD_184070 | JGI IMG/M metagenome (GOLD analysis project Ga0209645, IMG submission 184070) | Marine viral communities from the Pacific Ocean - ETNP_6_30 (SPAdes) (version 2) | ecosystem: Environmental > Aquatic > Marine > Oceanic | place: Pacific Ocean | collected 2013-06-19
CACTCCATACTTGCGTCCAAAAATTTCTCTTTTCTGCCATAACTTAGGGGTTGGTTTTAATATTTATTAGTAACCACCATAAGAAGGTGGTGTTGGCGGCGGTGGTGGAGGTGGTGGAGGTGCAGCTGCTGGTGGGGGTGGCGGTGGTGTTGGAGTAGAAGCAGGTGCAGCAGGAGTAGGTGGTGGTGCAGAGGTGGTTGTTGATGTAATGGTAGTATCAACCGTGGTTGGTGTGGTGGTAGTTTCAGATACAAACGTGTCAACCACATCAGTGTCTGGAGTTGTTGTTACCTCTACAGGAGCAGCACCAATGCTTTGTGCTCTAGTTTCATAAACTCTAATGCCAGTATTTTTAAGTCCAGCATACTTAATACCTGCTTCAAAGAATACGTTTCCATAGTATTCTGTACCATCAACATATCCTTGACGAGTAAGTCCAACCAAATCAAATACTTGAACAACACCAGTTGCCTCAGGTATCTCTTCTGGAACTTCTGGATCACGAGTAACACTAAAGAGAGGAACAAAAGATGCATTGACACCCGTGTTGCTTCTCATCGTGATAGTAGGTAGTTCTGAGTAACAACCTCTAGTAATAATATTGACAGATCTTATTCTACCAAAAGAATCACAATTATATGTAAGTCTTGCACCATTATCTGGTGTTACAACTAATTCATCTACTCCACAATTATAATTCAAACCTGGATTTGTGACAAGTATCTCTTTTATACAAATCCTGGCAGGATATTGTGGTACTGTTTGTCCTGGTGGTAAATAACCTCTACCGCTATCAATGACAATTACATCATCAACCCTACCATTTCTCATACGTGGTCTTAGGACAGCACCACTTCCATTGTCACAAGGATCTAATACTTTAACCACAGGTGGAGATGTGTATCCATATCCACCATCAACAATATCAACAGCAAGAAGATTTCCATTCCTGTCTACGATTGGATTTGCTTTTGCTCCAATGCCACCACCACCAAAAAACACAATCGTTGGTGGTCCGCAAGGTTTAGATGATGTATCACATATTGGTGTCTTTTCTGAACTTGCTATGGTTAATTGATTGACTTGCTCAATGGTTAGATATCTGATATTTGCATCACCATCAACAAAAACATATTTTGTGCCAGGGAAAGATTTTTCGTGCTCATTTGCTTCATCAATGGTCAAACCAGGAATATATCCCTCAGTCTTACTGATGTATCCTACTTTTACTAATTCTATAGAAGGAGGTACTATGTTCATGGCGTGTCATACCTCGCAGATGATGTAGTCGTAGGTTCTTGAGATTCTGCTGTTCTCTGTGCTGACTTCGCAACACTAACATTACTTGGTTGATCTGTTCCTGGTTTTGCGTTTCCGCCATCCTGTAAAGTATGGTATTCGTTTGGTGAACATAATATTGAGAAGTCACAAGCAAAGATACCGGATATCGCACTGATGAAACCAAGTGCAGATCCAATGTCAAATCCTGCTCCACCTAGTGCACCAAATGGATCGAAACTAGGAATAGCAGGAATATTTGGAATGTTTGGTAGTAAAGGATCTCTGGATCTAACTCCAGACGAACCTGCTGCTGAGGTTCCTGGAGATCCAACATCATTCAAAGTAGATTCAATATCTCTCACAATAGGCAGAGTCGCAGCATCAAACGTGTTGATAATATCATTTATATTTTCTCCTATAACTTCTCCAACTAATTCTTCAACATAACAAATTGGATTGGGGTTATATCTATCTCCGTCCTCTGATGGGAACCAAGGAATGTCTCTATACTGATCAGTCAGAAATGGTTGAACTGATGCTGGTGCTGGTCTATTTGCTGCTCTTCTTGCAAAAGAACCTTTGATAGATCTCTCAGCAGAGGCACACAATTTCAAACCAATCGCATTGAACAAACATTCAATCAACTCCAATCCTTTAACTAACTTATCAAGGAGTTCAATTCTGATTGATGGTGGTGAAATTTTAAATATTGGTTGCAACACTTTGGTGAACAGATCAGTAACAAAATCTTGAACCAAAGCAATCAGTGTTCTTAAAAATTTTGCTATTTCGCAAGAGAAGTCCTTAATGAGAGAATCAATTTCGTTGATCTGATTAATCAAACTATTGACAACGTTGATTTCTGATCTAATCGCTCTTGCATAAGTCTCAATACCCTCTTGAAGTTTTTGAATTTTATCAGTCAATTCCTCCATAAGAGTTTGGATCCCTTTCATGGGGGATTGTTGATTTGATTCCGTACAGAATATAGGACTTTTTCTTTTCAGAACTGCATCCTTCCTTTTGTCTGCCATTGTCTCCTGGTGTGGAGCAGCAGGACTCTCTTTGGTTGGTGCAGTGGTCGAACCAGATGGTTGCTCTGTTACTAGGTCAGCATCAGAAACCTTTGGAGCGTTACCACTTTGTGGAGTGAAGTTTTGACCTCCACTTATTCCGGTTTGAGTTGACTTTGGAATCTGTGGGTTGGCACCAAGAACTCCCATGATGACAGGAACTTGTTGATCCTGCCCATCAAGAAAAAATCCAAAAACAAAGTTACCTTGTTTGATACCTGGAGTTTGATATGATGCTCCCTGTCCACCACCAGAGGTGATCGGATACATTACCTGCGCCCAAGGCAGTTGATCAGATTCTACAGAGCCTTCACCTTGATCATGAATACCAATGATCCTTACTTTATATCTGTATCCCCATCCAGGAATATCTCCAGAACCTTGATGTCTTCCATCTTGTAAGTTCTCTTGCCAAGTTTCTTGATCAGCAACCTGACCAACCCACCATAGAAAAGAACCTCCTAGAAATCCTGGATTAAATAGTGCTCCTCCTTCCATCAGTCCTCATAGATCCTGCATTCGTCTGCATCTGGGTTCTCATCACAATACATTTCAAATGCAGTTGGATCATGGTCATCGTCTGGATGTGCTGCCTGATACCTCTCTAAATGATCCAGTTCGTCTTCGGTATGACGACGCATTTGAGGTGAAAGTTGAGGATCTTCTAAAAGATCTTTATCATCGTTGATATGCTGCTGAATTGATTTATTGCTCATGATTATTAAGTGCGATTGGTCGTGTGATTTCCCTTTCTACCTATAGAATCTCTAACCAAATTTAATTGAGTGAGTGACTCTTTGGCAGTATAATAATGACACATATCTGCTATAATATATAGACCGCCACTTTGCCTACTTACATTATCATTTTTTGTATCAGATGCAAGTTCTGGAGAGTCAACATAGATAGCATCACCAGCGTGTAGAGATGTGTCTGCTGCTATTGTGACACTAATTGCAGCAGAAAACAACTGATTGTATCTCATTATTGCCTGATTAAGAGACTTCTTAACTTCAAAGTTCTGCTCCCTTGACTTATCCAATTGTTGTTGAGTTGATCCAGATGGGAGAGTTCCTGTGTCTAAGAGATAGTAAGTTGTTCTAGAGAACTCTTTGTTAGGATCAGCAGAGTCAAACTCTGGGTTGAGTTTAGGTAGTTCCTTACCACCCAGTTTCAAAGTTTTATCCTTTGCATCAGCAAGCACAACTTCATAGTAGCAGGTAAATGGATCAAAGAGAACAGTTCGTGTCGTGAAAGCACCTTTCTCTAATTTGTTCTGCACATTAATTTTATTATCTTTCTCAAAACTTAAAGCTTTTATATCATATCCAGGTGGGATTTTCTCTTTGTCTGGAGAATCATTATACATAATTGACTTCTTCTGTTTCTGTGCTAGTAACCCATCAATTGATTTAAAATTAAATCCTTGAGAGGTTTCATAGAAAAAGTATCCTGCACTTTCTCCACTCTTTTGATTCTGTGATGACACTGCTCTCTTAGATAACCAGTTCAAAGTATAGAATGGTTTCTTGTTGTTACCTAAAAAATTATAATTGTTTGAAGTTTCTTCTATGTGTAATTTTTTCTTAGTTTCCAATCCAGTCCTGTTACCATCAGTCAAGATCCTTCTGACGTGATCAGATACCCTACCATCAAATCTCTTATTCAGTCGTGCCTTTTCATTGAGAATGAACTCCTTAGATACTAGATCAAGAGAGACAAGAGACTTGGTAGAGGTATCAGTGATCGGAGTTACTTTATTGACATACAACTTCAACTCTAACTTCTGATCAAGATTATCTTTTAACACTAATTGAACACGCTCTGTCCCAACGATTGGCAATCCCTCCAATGCAGTTTTGCCTTTTATTGCGTTTCCTGTATCAGCAAAGGTTACTGTTGCTCTGATTGCATCTTGGAGAATACTTTCAAAGTATTGAAACTGCACGATGCCATTGGATATATCAGTGCTTTCGCCACCCTCGTTTGAGAAGATGACTAACTTATCGATAGATGCTGGTACTGATTGCCTTGATAGGACTGGGGTGTCTGACATTTTGTATTACCTCTTACTTCTATTTACCCATTTGCATAAAGGATTTGACTCCAGTCTTCTCCACCACCTCTAGAGGATGCAGACATAGAACTCGTCGGAGTTGGTGCAGGGTCAGATGATTTTGCTGGAATAGGAACAGGTATAAACTCAACTCCACCACTCTCATAGGATGCATAGTTTCTCAAGACAGCAAGTGCTCCAGAATAATCTGCTTTGTTCAGAGCATCTAGGAATCCAGGAACATTATCTTCCAATGACTTTGTAGAGTCAGCATCAAGAACAAACTCAGGTTTGCCCATATTCATAAACATACCCTTGCCTATCATACCACCTCTATCTTTGGTCTCAATGTGCATATGAGTTGGGTGAGAATAACCACCAGGACCAGACTTGTTACCATCTTTATAGAATCCCCAACTATCATGAATCAACATCTTGATATTTGGATTGTCTTGTAGTGAATTGAGAACACTACGATATCTACCCTTGGAATCCTCTAGTGATCCTCTCCAGTCAGTAACATCAATTGCTCTTCCTTCATAGTGACCAGCACCTCTATGAACATTAGATACAGAACCCTCTCCAGGAGTATACCTTCCACCAGATTGTGTTTTAGTAAAGTCTGGGTGTTCTGCAATAGCAAATCCTTTGCTGCCCAAGTCCTTACCAATAGCAACAATGTTACTGCCACCAACATTAACTTTAGATGCTGTTGAAGTTGTTGTTGGTTTACCTCCAAGAGCAGTCTTCATTAAAGATTGATCTTGTGGAGAACCAGTGAGTGTCTTCACGATAGTAGAAAGATCTGGTAGTTTTGAGAACATATTATCAATATCACCCTTGAGTCCTCCTAGTCCAAGGCTGTTGATGATTGATTCCTCTCCCTGTTGAATTCCTGGAATCAAATCTCTTGCAAACATATATGCATCAATACCCATCGAGATGCCAGGACCAGGCACGAATCCAAATAAACCAGAGACATCAAAGGCACCAGACACAGCCTCTAGTAATCCACCAATGGTATCTCCTTGTGCCAGTCTATCATATGCAAACAAGAAGTTGAGAATACCACCAAGGATTGGTATTGCTTTACCACCTAATTTCTTTGCAAGTTTGCCAGCATCTCCTAGATTTGTTATACCTTGCCTCTTAAGAAAATCAACAACTCTACCGAACCCTGGGATCTTTTCTATCTGTTTAAGTATCTTATCACCTATACCCTTTACTTTATCAAGTATGGGATTGAGGAATACCATAGCAGGATCAAGGATTCTCTTTACGAATTGCTCCTTCGCAGCGTTTCCTAACTTATTAAATGCTCCACCAATTGATGCGGTGACACTATTATACTTTTTCCTGAGTGATTGTCCTACGTTCTGTATAAAGTTGGTTCCTCTACCAAGTAGTCCAAAGGTTAGTCTATCAGCACCAGCAAATAATCTTTGTCCAAAGTTTCGACGACGGAGATTTCGCTGATCACGCAAACGTTCTGCAACCGTTCTTCCATCTCTACCTCTTCTATCTAATCTTGTTCTTCTTCTCTTTACTTTTGCCTTATCTCCACGACCTGATATTGCTGCTGCAAACCCAGCAAGGATTGCAACATTAAAGAACTTGTTTAATGCACCAGTTATTTCTTCAAACTTCTTTTCTCCATCTTCACCAAACCTATCTTTGACCTGACCTTTTAGTCCATCATAAAATTCATATCCTTTCTTGATAGTTGCTCCTAGTCCATCAACAAATCCAATTGTTAAATCAACCGCACCCTCAAGGACATTTGCTATTGTAGGTATGAGTGGATTAATTTTTCCGGTCTCATCTACCAAGCGAGTGAGAGCAAATCCTAATAATGTATTGACAATAAAGTTTTTGATCCTATCAAAGAAAGGAATAGGAGGAATGCGAAGTTTTGATGTTTGCTTTTCTTCTTTTGTTTTCTTACTTTCTAACTTCTTCTCACGTGCTGCTCTCTTATCAACTGCTGCTCTAAGTGCCTTTCTATCTTCCTCTTTCCTAAGAAGATTGAAACGATTCTTTGTTATCTTATCAATCGCAATTACTTTTGTCTTTATCTGCAAAAGTTTGCTAGATCTTGGACTGACTTTTGCTGCACTAATCTTAGTGGTTCTTGTTGCCAGTGCTCCTCCTGGTGCTGGTGGTAATAATTTCATTTACCCTATCCCCAAGACTTTTACTTTTCTTGAGTCGTGCATCATACCAGCATTGAGATCAGGCAAAGATATTTGAGGACTTGGTGTTGATGGTGTTGGTCCACCACCCGTCACTGCTTTAATTGCCTCGAAGAATTTCGCTCTATCTGCTCTTGATAGTGGAGTTACTTTTGGTTTTGTCTTAGTGGCAGTCATACTACCACCATAAGATCCACCAGATCCAGTGGTTCTACCAGTGCTTGCTGAACCACCACTAGCAGATGTCATTGCAAGAGTAACATTAGGACCACCAGTTCCTATGAGTTTCTTCCAATGCTGTGGTGGACTTGATGGAACAGGATCATTTCTACCAACCTGTGATGTATAGTGATAGAAGTTTCCTCTGCTATGGAACATAGGATCTGTTGACCCCTTGTTACCAAGTTGTGATTGTCCTTTGAAATCTGTTCTTCCGTTTAACTTCTTAAGTGCTTCAACAATTTTTGCCTGACCCTCTGGTGATGCTAACTTTGCTGCAAGTTCTGGATCATCATATGCCAGTCCTTTATATACTGCCTCAAACTGACCTGCTTGTGATCCAACAGCAGCAATTGTGTTAGGCCACTTTGGATCTGTCATCCTGTTCAGGACAGCAGCAGCAACTCCATACTCATCATCAGTTCCTCTTGCTGCCTCAGCACTCACAATATAAGCAAGGTCTCTGAAGTCTTGTGCTGTCAGTTTCAGAGTTCCACCTGTCCCAGATCCTTGCTGCTGTCCTGCAGATGCAGAGATTCTAGGTCTGTCTTGAGAGAATACTTGTAAAGGATCGAAGATCCTCTGTGCCATGCTTCTACCACCAGTGTATCTTGCACCTGGTTCATTTTTGTCCGAAACTAAACCACCAGAGGAATAGAAACCTGGTCTGGAAGTTCTGCCTCCACCACCAGAGGCATTGAATCCCTCCATAAAATCAACACCATACTTACTGACTGCTCCTCTACTCATAACAAACTCACCAGGAGTAAGCATTGCAGAAACAGTATCTGCAGTTCCAGTGCCAGGAACTCTGCCACCAGATGAGAATTGTTCTGGTTCTTCTGGAGGTTCATTCTCCCCCTCATCAGTCAGAAGTTTGTATCCTAACATCGTACCACCAGCAATGAGTGCTGCTGTTCTTGGATTCCTTCTTATGAATGCAAAGAGTTTTGGTATGATTACTCGTGTCAGTTTAAAGAGCCACTTACCAGCAATAAAAACAAGTTTGGTAATGAACCTACCAAAAGAATTGCCAAAGAGTAAGAAAGATCCTAGTAAAAGAGGCCAATTGTCTTTCAAGAACCTGCCGATTGCCTTTAACTTTTCTTTGTTTTCTTCATCACTCCACCAATCAGTTAATTTTTTAAGAACTCTTCCAACAAAAGTCATAAAGAAGAACTCCAGAATTTTATCAAACACACTCTTCACAGGTGCTAGTGCTTTTTGTACTGTCCCTACTAGACCTTTAAAAATACTTGACTCTAATTTATCTTCAGCAGCACCTCTTCTTGCAGTCTCTCTTTGTCTCCTAGTTTTTGCTGCAAGATTTTTATTGAATTTCTGTTCTGCTACGAGTGTTGCCAGAATGGAGTTGACTGACTTCAGTATATCTCCAAGAATATCTTGAGCACCCTCTGCTAATGGGGACGACATTGCTACAGCAGGAGCTGCTTGAGCAAGACCACCACCAGGTGATCTAACAATCGCTCCACCACGTCCACCACCTGGAAGTGCCCTAGGACCACCTCTCATTGGTCCAGTGTTTTTTTCTAATACTTTATTAACGAACTTCTCAAAGTTTATCTTATCTGCTCTCTTCTTAAAACCTTCCTTTCTCTCAGCAGGAGTTAATCTTTTACCCGCAATGGTTCCACTAGCAGTAAGTTCATCAACGTACTGCGTATATCTATTTCCAAAGAACTTTGATGCTGATAGATTAGTTGAAGGCATTTTGTTGTTTGTTCTTTAGTTCCTCTTCTTCAAGATGCTGTTGAAGAAGACCCACGTATATGTCCCTTTCCCAGGGCATCATATTTTCAATTTCGGTCAAAGAATATTTATGGTACTGCATCAAGGCAAAATTAAGTTGAAAATAATTCAACAGATCCATATGTACCATGCCTAAGCGAAAAAAGACGATAACCCTTCCAGAACGATATCGCTTTTAACTTTTGTCTTTGGATTTGTGACCTGAACTGTGTGGGAAAGTTTAGGCATTGTCTCAAAGAACTTTTCAATGTCTTTGAACTGAGAAGAGTTCATCGACTCAAGGAAATCAGTGACCTCTTTCTTGGTACAATCACCAGCAACCCAAACATCATCCTCTGTGTAAATCTTATCAATACAAGAGGCAATCAGTTCAAATGATTGATCCATCGCACTCTTGTCAGAGAAATCAAAGTTGTTTTTAATAAACTGATCAAGCGATGGATACTTCATTTCCATCATAATATTTTTATCGACCTTAATTTTGTTAGTATGATTCTCATTCTTTTGAACCTTGATTTCATCTAGGTCAATGGTCACAGATACTTCTGTTTCCTCATCATCAGGGCACACAAGATTAACTTCAATCTCTTCTCCTACTGACTTGCCACGAATGTTTAAGAACAAATATTCAATATCAAAAGTAGGAAGTGATTCTACCTTGATTCCTCTAGTTAGAATACAATTTTTAATTACAGACCTGATAGCAGTTGTAATTTGTTTTGTGTCCTCACTTTCAAGAGCAATGACAAGAACCTTTTCTTCTTTTACAAGGAAAGGTCTATACTGAATGGTTTGTTCTGTAGATGGCAACTCAAGTTCATATGTAGGAGTCGCAATTTTTGGTAAAGGCATAATATCTTATAATGATTTCAGTATGATTATTTATTGTTGTCCTGGAGAGATCTGTTCACTTACAGGTAGTGCTTGTATTCCTACATTGAATGCCTGACTAGTATTAAATTGTGCTTGCCCGATGGGTGTGAACGCATTACTATAGTCAGCGAAGTTATAAGACGAATCGCCAAGGATAGATGGAAGAGCACTATCGTATATGAAAGGAGTGTTAATGGCAGTATTTGCATTTAATCTACCTGCCAAATCTTGTTGAGGTCTTGTGCCAGGAGCATTGATACCTTTTAAGACATAACGAATGTAAGACATAGACACTGTGCACTTCAATAATGAAGATGACTCATATGATACTGGCATTGAATTGATTGCCAGAGGAAAACTCCTTATAAATTCATACTCTAAAAGTTGTTTATAGTCTCGTTCAAATTTTCTAACAATCAAACCCTGATCAGAGATATACTCATCAGGATATTTTACTCTATAAGAATAGTTTTTCTTTCTTGTATCTACTTGATTTTCATTAGTAATATAATGTATCCAAGTTTCAAAAAATCTGATAGGAATGTAATCCTTTGCATCAACATAAAAAGTCAAATCAAGTTTACCATCATATAGTCTTCTATAAGCGTGCTTCTCATTAACACCAGTTCTATCATTATTTAATTCCAAAGTTGTTAGTTGAGAACCAGGAAGAGTTGCCTCAGAGCACATCAAGTTAATTCTTTCTTGCTGTACACCAATGACTTCTTGAAGATCCCGTGGTATCCCAATCTCAACTTCAAAGTGAGAAGTCAGTGCCGGACTTAATAATAGTGATTTAATTTGTGATACTGACTTTGGGGTTGGCATTTATAAATACTATTTGACCTTGTATATTATGTATAAGAGATGGGGAAGAGTATTAAGAGTAAGTATAAACCATCATATCCTCAAAAGTATCAAGGCAATCCCAACAATATTATATGTCGGAGTAGTTGGGAACGCAAAATGTGTCGGTGGTGTGACTTGAATGAGAATATTATATCGTGGGCATCAGAAGAATTCAGTATCCCTTACGTATCACCAGTAGATAATCGTGTCCATAGGTATTACCCAGACTACTTGATT
>Ga0209645_1001790_pt1 | contig 10548 bp, 23 predicted proteins | sample ETNvirenome_6_30_FD_184070 | JGI IMG/M metagenome (GOLD analysis project Ga0209645, IMG submission 184070) | Marine viral communities from the Pacific Ocean - ETNP_6_30 (SPAdes) (version 2) | ecosystem: Environmental > Aquatic > Marine > Oceanic | place: Pacific Ocean | collected 2013-06-19
TCGAGGTGATCACGGTTCTGGTTGATGAAGTCCCAGATGAGACTATCAACATTTTCTTTGCCCCAATTGAGCCAATCCTCAACGCTCGGCTCGATGTCCCAAACGCTCCAACGATCAAGCTCAGCGGGATCCATCTCGTTGACCTGATACTGCTCGCCGTGCTCGCCGCCGTTGATGGCTGCGAAGACGATCGTCTCAGGGTGGAGGTGGTGACCGTTGAGCTTGCGGCTGTCCGTCAACTCAAAGATGCCTTGTCGCACTTCAAGCGTAGCACGATCAACCTCGTCGAGGAAGAGAACCGAAGCCTCTTCACAAGCTTCTTTGAACCAATCCGGAGGATTGAAGCTCGTGCGGTTGCCATCGATGCTGGGCAAGCCGACAAGATCGCCTTCCGTCATCTGGGAAGCACGACGCTCGATGACGGGCAGTCCCATCTGAGCGGCAAGCTGGTAGACAACTTGGCTCTTGCCGATGCCGTGGCGACCACGGAGTAGAACAGGCAACTTAGCAGCCGACACTGCGGGTGCTAAGGATACGAAGGTTTTGAAGTCAACACTCATTTATCTCTCTCCCTTACATACATATATTACCACCGATACAGTACCTGTCAACTTTTTATTTCACTTTTTTTTAATTTATTTTGTGCCCTTGGTTTTGCGGGGAACATTCAACTCTTTCATAATGATCTGCTTGGGCAAGAAGTTCCAGCAGTAGTAGCTGCTACTGAACGTGATCTTGTTATTGTCTCGACCATCAGGGGAGACGAACTTCATCCGCTTATCAAACATTAAAAGCTGTAAGTCTTTTTCCTTGAACAACTGCTTGGGAGCAGAGTCATTCAGCCAGGTGTTTGTCATAATCAAAGCAAAAGGCTTGTTAAAAGACAAAGCCCGCTCAAAGAACTTACGCTTGTTCGTGAACGGCGGATTAGATACAATCACATCCCACTCTTCAGGCTCATACTCGAAGAAGTCTTTGCCCTCGTTGATATGAGAAGCAACCACAGTATTCTGCTTAGAGATCTGCTTAACAAACTCGCTGGTCTCATCATCAAAAGGACACCAGACGATGGCACCCTCCGGAATATATTCTAAGATCGGCTCGACACCGTAGTCTGGCGTGTAGCACTCATCATTGTTGCCCTTGGAGTACATTAACTCCTTACTATTAAGATCTTTATTCATACTTTCCCCTTCGATGGGATATTATATCACAAGCTAAATAACTTGTTCACCGTGCTGCTGGATATCTTTCCAAGTCACAGTCGCAGCCAATCGAGGATCCTTCTGAGTCTTAACAGTGCCAAACTTCTTGGCGAGCTTGGGCAATAAAATGTTCAGAACCTTTTTACCAGACAGTTTCCAGCTTTCAATCAGCCTTCCGTCTTCAAAACGGTTATAGTAGTGCTCGGGATACTTACCGATCTTTTCTGTGATAAGATATTTTTCTTGTTCCTGCCAGTTCTTCTGGACGGAGATCCCTGTGTATGATCCTTGACACTTTTTACCGGTCGTCGATTTGTACTCAACCGGTTGGCCGTTCTCGTTAATGCCGTCAGCACCAGCGTACATATGAGGACCTGGCATCTTATGACCTAGAGAGCAAGTAGCGTAAATCTCTTTAGCTCTAGCATAAGAGAAAGGGTCACCCCACTGATTCTCCTGGCAAAGGTCCCACATCTCTTTATACAACTCTTGAAACTTTTGTTCGGGTGTCATATACCCTCCAATCTATTAATAGATTAGCCTATAATTGATATAAGTCAAGTTTTATTGTTAATTTTAGAACTCTTCGCAGTGGACTTCGCTCGGGTCGCAACTGACAGGGTGGTTCCAGAAGTCATTGTAGACTTGCCGCCAGGCAGAGTGGGGTCTTACTTCCATATTCTGCAAGTGCGACATCAAATCCTGATCTCGTGGTACACCAAAAACAAACTTACAAAGATTAAGCCGACGCTGAATATCTTCTTTTATTTTTGGGTTGCCCTCGTTACGATCGGCGAATACCATCATCATACAATAACGATTAAACTCTTCCATTTCTTTAAGACGTACATCAAGTCGCTCGCAACAGGATTCCTGATTTGTATAAACCTTAGCACGGACAGCACATCCGCTCATCGCTACAGTCAGAACGGAAGCGCTGACGACGATACCTAAAATTGTAATCCAATCAATAAATTTAAGCTTTTTAAAGTTCATTTTATTCTCTCACATTAACCAACTTCTGGTGGCACAAGGTAAAGTTCTTTACACTCCGTGATAAAGTTATTAATCGGAGTCCAGATCAATTCATCAAGCTCATCAACTTCATCATTTTCATACAAGGCTCCCACGGTCTCCGACTCTAAGGAGAGCAACTCCCGTTCCTGTAGGATCTCACGGTCAAGCAACGCAACAGCTTCGACGTAAGTTTCATCTCGTGTGACTGTAGCCATCGTTAGAAGTTTGTTTTCAAAAAACTCGGTAGAACTCGCAGCAGTCAGCCAAGAAACAGGGGGAAACCACTTAGTTAAACAGGTAAATGTCAACTCTTGGCTCCGCTCATCATATTCGAAATCATCCATCTCCATATAATTATTTCTACCCCATTCACCTTTGTGAGGGACAACGTGCTCAAAAAAATAATCACTGGAACAATCGACGTTACGGTCTAATCTGTTATAATCTTGTGGATCAAAATTATGAACCGTAATATAATTTCTTGTTGAACTATGCATTTTCTTCCCCTTCTCTGATAACAAGTTCTACATCACAAGTTTCAGTGTCAGTTTCCATCCACACTCTTGCACCACAACTGAGTGGCTTGTGTGGGCTGTAAATGACCCTGGCTAATTCTACTCCATCCTTGGTTTTAATTATAGCCTCATGGGCATAATTATTTTCTTTATATGTTTTTACCGTCAGGACTGGCTCATCAGTGCCATTCTTGGTGTTGCGCCGGATAACGTGTTGATTTACGTGTATAATCTTTTTCATTTTAAATATCTCCACTTAGTAAGTATATCTAATTAGTTCGTCCAAGCAACAGTTGGCCAGTCGTCGAAATCTCCTGAGCACCACGCATTATCCCTGTCCAAGACTCCTGTTTTTCCACAAGAAACATCGTCGGGGGCGTGTAGGGTAACCCCGTGTCCTCGATCATTGGGATTCATTTTTAGCTGCCTTGGGAACTCAGCCCACTTGACGAGAATTTGTTTACTCTTATGGACAACACCTGATTGAACAAAGCGTCGATTTACATCTTGCAGTTTTTCTACTGCTTCAAGTCGCTGCTTATTTAATTCTGCTAAGCTAGTTGCAGGGTTATAAATTGAAAGCACAACACCGATAGAAAGACCAGCAGGATAGCCATTAAATTCACCACGCCAGAAAGCTTCTCTGAATAGCGCCTCTAGCTTGTGCTCAATATTCCTACCATTAGTGTCGAAGCTAGCGATAAGACAATTGGTTTCTTCGCAATAGTGCTTCAAAAAAGGAAGGCGCTTCTTTCTTCGACCAGTTCGAGGTATGCCCGTTGCCACATTTTTGTTAATTAAGATTTGAGTAATGGCTGCCTCCGTAACAGGAAGAACCTTGTCATCAGTCATCTTCAGAAAGATTCCAAACGATTCAGTGCGAGCGCCTTTTCCCAGGAATTGATCTGGAACATAGGCATCCATAATCTTGTCCCAAAGTTCCCTGTCCCCTTCAGAATTAGTCAGCGTGTGTCCGCTAGGGATCAGTCCCTGTAAGGTGCTATCAATTTTAATCAGTGAGTGAATCTGCTGGGCACGGTCCCTCATTTTATACTGTTTGTGGCGAGTAGTTGGGTTGCTCTGCATCTTAGAAACTACTGAAATGTAGTTCTTCTGATTAGGATTGATGGGAACAGGATTGGTGACGTTACCATGCATATCGCATTCATAAATATCATCATCCAAGATGAAACGAGGGATCTCATTGTTTGGCCAAATTACATTGGAAGAGAAGGCCCGGTGGTGACCGCTTACAATCTCTTCTAAGGTTTTACCTGGGCGAAGAGTTGTAAAGATTGGGCACAAAATAAGCCCATCTTTCTGTAGCCAAGGAATAATAACAGTGTCACAGTGTTTGCGATCAAAATCCTCAGCACGAACATTCCCCGCCTCCAGGTCATCATATTTTACACGGCTGTAATCTTTGATAAACCGCCGATATTTCTGCCCAGGGATTTGCGGAAACAAAGTTCCAAGCTGGTCTGCGTCGGTACGGGGGTCAACACGACCCTCTGCCACCGCTTTAGCAATAGCTTTGTCTTCTTGAGACATTAGTTTATTAATTTTTTCATTCATAGTTTTTTCTCCAGTAAGAATATTCTAACAGATTTGTAAAAGTATTATAGTTTTTTATGCGGATCCGAGTTTGTGCCAACCACGCCGGGATTTGAACTCAGCGTGCAAGAAGGGATCCCAGAAGTCAGCATCTTCCAGTAAAGCATCATAACCTCCTGGGGCATACTTCTCAATCTCTTCCCAGATTGCTGTGTACTTTTCGATTCTTGAGATAAGTGCCTCTTTTTCCATAGCTTTTCTCCTTACGCTACGATGAGTTCGCTACCAACCTCTTTGATAGCCTTAATAACTTTGTTGCCGAATCGCTTGCTCACCCACTTGCCACCCCACATATAGACCGGCATACTGACGGGGAACTCGCTGTCGCCCTCGTAGCCGTCAAGGTTCACACGGGAACCCCGAACGCCGCCGATCAGTTCGAAGCCTGCGGGACCCGAGTTGGCAAAATAATCACTCTGTTGCTCAATGTTTCGGGGAACCGCAACGGCACGGGTGCGACCTTCGTGGTCTTTGATGATAATGGCTTTGGCACCACGGAAGACCCAGTACTCAAGCACATTGCCCAAGCCGCTGCTGTTCTCTACGTCTTGCTTGCCAATCTGGGACCAGTCAATGCCCTGGACCAAGCCGACACGATTAACATAATCTCTCGTGATGTAATCAAACTCACGATACTGGATCAGGGCACCAGGAACAATGCCAGCAGCCTCAAAGGTCATTCGAGCAACTCGGTGAGCCAGAGATTTCATCGCACGGCACTCACGCTCGTGGGCTTCCTTGGCAGGACAGTTACGACGGTTGTGACCATGTTCGCCACAGAAACTACATTGACGCTTTACGCCACGCTTTTTGCGTCGCTCAGCGACAAGAAGACGCTCGCCGTGCTCTTGAAAGCGGGAGGCTTCCCAGAAGCTGATGTGCTCTTCGTGATCAAGGTGGTGAATCTCATAGTAGTCGCTGACACCATGGGCTGCCATCTGCTTTTCTCGAAGGGGGTCAAGCCACGACGAGCGGTAAGCTTCAGGGTCAGATTCAATGCCGTATTTAGCACAGAGCTTGGCGACCTTCTCATAAGCCGCTTTGATCTCAGGACAACCACGACGATTGTGACCGTAGCCACCACAAGCAGAGCATTGATTAGTGCGATAACCCATATCTGTATCTCCCTTACATCTTATATTATCACCGATAGGGAATACGTCAAGTTTTAATTCGCTTTTATTTTTATAATCCGCCAAAATCTCGCATTAAATCGATATACCATTTATCAAAAGCGTTTTTAGATTGCTGTTTCTTGCGGCGTTCCTTTTTGTAATTAAGCTTTGGAACCCAGCCCATTTTGTACATAACTGTTCGGATTACCCTTGGGTCCTCCCTTTTTAGTTGTTGCACAATTCTATGCGCTCGGCGGTTGATCGTACCTTGGTTCATACCACGTCTAGTAAACGCACTGGGGGCTGCCAACTCCAGCGCTAAAAGGGTTACAAACATTAAAAAATAGCCCTTAATCATATGTCACCTTCTTTGGGTCTAGGGTTTCAAGCATCTCTTCACCATTTTCTTCAGCGATCAGATCATAGATCGAGACTTCATCTTCTTTGGGTGCGTGTCTTCTGCCACTGAAAATGTGATGCACCATCGAGGGAGATACCTTGTAAATATAATGAGTCTGCTCCTGAAACCATTTGGCGGTTTTGCGAACAGAGCGCTTTCCCTTCTGGGAGCGTATCATCTCTACGTGTTTTTGAGTAAGTTTGTAAGTTTTCTTTTTGGCTCGGATTCTATCCTTGCGGGGTTTCGTTTTCTTTTCTTCGGTCATCTTCTCTACCTTTCCGTTGCTTGTAAAGAGCCATCACCGCAGACGTCAGGTTGCCAATGAAAATATGTCCACATATAACCATAGTTGCCAGGTAATCACCGTTTACTACTATCATATATAGGGCTGAAATTGCTCCAATTATAAAAAATGTAAACTGAGCGGGCACATTAATGGCTTCAGCCCTGGGTGATTCCCATATTGTTTTAAGCGCAGGAAAGTATATGAAAAACACCAAAGCCTGCGAGATTGCGTACAAGTAAGTTAGGTAATGTTCCATTACTTAAGCTCCAGCGATTCGATTAGCCGTCGGGGAGCATAAAATACAAAACCCCCTTCTACCATAATCTCACCAATATTTAGAAACTTGTCATAGCGAACCAGAATTCCAGACTGCCATTCTTCCTGACAATCGAAAGTCTTGAACCTAACGTGCTCTCCCCCTTTCATCAGACTGATCTCCCAAAGGTGTAAAGTATTTCTGGGCTAAAACTGATTTAAAAAACCAAATGTCTTGACCGATTTGTACTTGATAACCTAATGGTTGATCGAGCTTGTTTCTGCTCACTTTGACGATCAATCCCACTTTTTCTTCAAGGGAAGTAAATACCTCGAAGAAGTCTAGCGGGATCGCTGTTATAACGTATTCTTTAACCTGTCTACCTTGCTTGCCCATAAGGTCGGTGGGGATACATAAGTCACAACCTTTGTTGCGCTTAAATATAACAAGGTCACCTTCTTTATAATTAGTTTCCACTCGCTGGATTTTGACTGCCTAAAAAGCTATTAACAAGCTCTGAGAAGCTATCTAACTGATTACTCATCTCTTTCGAGAGGGCAGATGTTTCCTCCAATACTGCGGGATCGAGCGCATCTTGAAGAGCACGCTCATAACCAGCGCTCAGTAGATCCTCCACAAACCTTTGAGATTCGTGAGTTAGGTCACTGTAATGACGTGGAAGTTGTAGCAACTCCTTGGTAACGTCTTCGATTTCGTCCTCATAGATTTGTTGGAAGTTGATCGTAGTCATACTTTTCTCCTATCTTATTTATTATAGAGGGCGCAGCCCTCTTTGTTTAATATTTTTTCAAACATTTTTTTCGCCAAAATACGGTTGGATCTCATTGTGAAACATCCAGTAGGTTTGCCCGCCCACAAAATTAATAAGATATTGTCGAGGGCGCTCCGTGTTGGGTCTTTCAATGATCACACCCACTGTGCCTTTGTCTAAAATATCGTGAATCATACCTACCTCATCTTTACTTGGCAGTGTAAAAACTTTGTCCGTTGTCTCCACCAGTGAACCAACTTCCATAACTTTTTCTTCTCTAACGTTATTCGACGGCATAATTTTCCAGGATTTCGTACAGTCGCTGCGGTGTCAGATCGTTGTAATGATATAAGCTATCAACGGCACCTGCCAAGCGAAGAGCGTAGGCAATCCATTCGGAACAATACCAGCGCCCTGTTCGCTTGACAAAGAACGGCGTAAACTTCGAGATCAACATTCCCGGCCAGTCGTAGCCATCGCCCTTTGTGTCTTTAAAGAACAACTCAATGACATCTACTTGGTCCTGATCGACGGGGATACATATCATATCGTACTCTTCCAGCGGCTCAACATCATAAAAGTGTTTCTTTTTTATTCCCTGCGAATCAAATGGCTTGATGCTTATTGATTTTCCGTCGGGCATAATCAGTTCAGCGTGGGAGTATTTGCTTTGGGTTGACCAGCGGACGACCTTGTTGTGGAACCGCCCCTCACCTTTATAGAAGGCTACGCAAAGTTCCAAAGGTTTTTCTGTGTTTACCCCATAATATAATAACTATTAACTAGTCTCTAAAACACTCAGAATTTTCTGTAAAGAATATTGATCTGGGGTTGACGTTTGTAGATTATGAATCTTGAGGGCTGCTCGGAAGGATCGGGGATCCAGCTTTGTTTTCATTTCTGCGAACAGTTCCGATCGATCTTGTCGAAGGATTGTGATCTCATTCTCAATCTCTGTCAAGCGGTTCACGAATTCCTTCACATTCTTTTCAAAGTCTTTATCTGTTGTCGTCATTTTGATTGCCTTTCTTTGGGTTGCTGGCTTCTTGTGACTTAGCGTACTCAACCAGTAGTGAAAAAAAATTGCGGCGAGTTTCGCCATCTAACTGGAATTTATCTAGGATATCCTGAATATCTTCCTTGAATTTCTCTATGTCTTTCATTGGTCTCCTCCAAAAACATCTATTGCTAACTCCGCCGAGGCGGTGTCCAACTCATGAGAGCATTTGTGTAACACCTCTTCCAACAAATGGAGTGTCACCTCCGCCTTACAGCCGGGCTCAAACTCGTGTGCGAGTTCCTTTGCTTTTACCACCCATCCGATCGTATCTTCGAGGCGTCCGCTCGCTTCGGTGAACGAGGTAAATGTTTTGTCAATAAGTCTTCCGGGTCGTGTAGCCATCTTAGGCTCCTTTCTTGTGTGCGCCTATTGTATCACTATGACAAGAAATAGCAAGTTAAAAATCCCGCCAAAAAAAACAGGGGGTGCAGAAACATATGCACCTGTATGCGACGATAAAGAGTTCCGGAGAGAACCATCATCTCCAAGATCATCGTTCTTAAAAACTTTGGATCGTCATTGCGCAAAACGTCTAACAAATATTGTTCGCCCAATTCTTTTGGGTCCATACTGTTTTTCATCTTATTTTTTAAGCCACTTTGGGTCTTTAACCTTGGCAGCACCTTTCCTAATCTTTAACAGCCTAGCTACCGGCGGGATGTTCATCCACTCTAGATCATAACACCCTTCGAAGTCACCTAGCTGTGTTGGCTCACATCCTAATTTAACTAGCTTTTTATTTAAATAGGTGAACTGCCTCTGGCTTTCTCGGGTTACATAAACGCCGATGGTTCCCTCTTTAAAGTTACAATAGAAGTGGTCGTCAGCAAACTTGCCAATAGCTTTAGCGATCGGGAGTCCGTCGCCGGCTTCCTTCAAGCGCAGACGGTTGTTGCGACAGAAAATCTTAAAGTTTTCCATATGCTTATGAAAAGTCATGTTATTCCTTTCAAGAAATAGTAGTTTTTTGGTGTCGCCTTTTGAGGTCGTTGGCAAACCAAGATAGATTTCGATTGTTATACACAATCTCTTGCTCGTATACGGTATTGTCGATAGCGAGCGGCAAATAAAAATTAGTCCACAAAGTCCAATCAAGATCGTTAATGGGATCCATCACACGTTCAGATAACCTTTGGTTAACCTCAGTAAGCGATAAGCCTTTATGCGCCGAAGCGAGCAATACAACATTTCGTTGATTAAGTTTATTATGTAGCACTTTTACCTCGTATACATATCAGCTATATCAGCAGCCCAGGCTTCTGGCTTAATAAGAACCCGATAACCCATACCCTTGACCATACCCATTATAGCATCAGTCACCCGATTGCTTAAGTTCTGCTCATCAGGATTTACATCGGCGTGAATAGTGCTGCGCACACCAGTAAGCTCACGCACCTCTTCGGCAAGCTCTAAAGAAGTCACAGCTTCATGAAGAAGTCTGTCAAGAACACTGTTAAAAGATTGTATCTTTCTTTTCTGGTACAACACCAGGGCTCCTTTTCCTTTTTCTCTAAAACAAATCGTAGTTATCAGGGTCGTTTCCCCTACACGAGGTTTGGTGTCTGTGCCGATATGCAATGTATAAACGTCGGTGTTAATAAGTTTCTTTATTTCATTCCGCACATCTTGAATGCCGTTACCACTAAGAGTTTGCCACGGTGCCTTGTCAAGAATTGTCATTTATCAAGGATCCGTTTTGATACAAGAACACAACCAATGACTGCTAGCATAGTAAAACCCACCATCGTGTTCCAGAGAATCTGAGTGCCTTTATCGAACATCTTTTCCCTTATTCCAAAACCGATGTGATCGGGGTAGGTTTAAATAGATCGAACGCTCCAGCAAATTGGCTAGTTCAAGAGCCATCTCTTCCTTGGTCATTGTATCTTTATAAGCAATAGCACAAATAAGACCAGCTATGTCCTGATCACATACTACCTTGAAGCTTAGGGTTTCGGCTAACTCGTTGTGCTCAACATCCCAAACATTCAAAAGTTTATCTTTACTCATCATCATCACCTTTCAATAATTCTTTGGCCTCTTGAAGTCGAAGCCACATATAAACAAAAGCTCCCCCATAACCAAAAGTAAAGCCAGTTACGGTTCCCATATAAATATCAAACCCAATACAGATTGTTAAAAAGTAAAGGCAGAAGTAATAAAAAAATAGATACTTTAATTTTTTGCGAGGGATATTCCACATTCTCTCAGTGCCTCCACAGCTTCATCTGCTTTATCAGACAATTTTGACAAAGTTACAACCTGCTTCTTGGTTAGTATAATATGTTCGCCGTCTTCTGTCAAGTTA
>Ga0209645_1001791_pt1 | contig 10538 bp, 18 predicted proteins | sample ETNvirenome_6_30_FD_184070 | JGI IMG/M metagenome (GOLD analysis project Ga0209645, IMG submission 184070) | Marine viral communities from the Pacific Ocean - ETNP_6_30 (SPAdes) (version 2) | ecosystem: Environmental > Aquatic > Marine > Oceanic | place: Pacific Ocean | collected 2013-06-19
CAGAGATATTATCTCATTAAGGAACTTTCCTTATAAAAGGTCATTTAGGCAATTAAAAAGGTTTTTCATGCCAGTAAGTCATGAACAAGTTAGAATTAAATACTATAATGCTCTCTATGAGTTGTTAAAGTTGTATCATTTAAAGGGTAGAGCTTATTTCTTGAAGTGAAAATTTATTTACTACTTCATTTTGTTTATTAATAGACCAATTTTTGTGCATAAATACTAAGTTTTCTCCAAATGCTTTTGGATCATATATTTTTATATGTTTATCATTTTGGTCATATCTAATATGGAAAGCATAACCATCATCAATTAATGCTTTCATTTTCTCATCTTTATTTAAATTTTTAATTAAATCTTTAAGTCTATTTTTTTCACAATAAATAGTTCTAATTTTTTGATCTCCATGTTCAAATATTATATGTTGCTCTGCAAATATAAAAAAACCAACATCATTTGGTTTTAAATCTGTTTTATCTTGCAAGTAAAAACATTCAAAGGTTTTACAAGTCATAGGTCTATTCTCATAAATATTACAACTTCCTTTAGATAAATTACAATTCTTGCAGTAACTAAATGATTTTTTATGATATTCAGGATCGTTAATTTCAGGTAATTTGCAACAAAGGGTGCAATCTCCACATGATTTAAGTTTAGTGTGCATATATATATAAATATCCGTAGGTTCTTATATTTTCAACGATCAGACAAAATAAATTCATTTTATTGTATTTTTGCAACACTATATCTTGACATTCTCTCAGATTAATGTACTAAATCTGGTAGAATATAGCTTAATAGTATTTATCATTTTACCTTTTTAAGTTTTATTTGAATCATATAAGACCTAATCCTCATATTCTTTACTCTCTCTTTCTTTCTACTAAGGTTTAGGTCTTATTTAATAATTAATTAAGTTGTCAGATTTATACCAAATAGATTCATCATTTAAATTTATTTGTTTTTCTGGAAAGAAATAATTTAAACATTTTATTATTTCAGATTTTTGTTTTTTTCCAAAATTAAACTCTCTCACATAACCCTCTTTACCAGAATATAAAGATGGTCTTTTAAAAGGTTTATCTAAATTTCCCTTTAAAACAAAATCTAATAAATCTGATAAATTTTCTAATTTTAAGTATTTAAAATGGTGCATTAAAATTGATCTATGAGGATTATTAAATTTCCAATTAATTTTATTTAATTTAAGATTATTATTTTCATTCATATTTCCTCCTATTGATTAAATCATTTCAACAATTTCAACATAATCTAAAAGCCATTGTTTAGCTTCAGAACGACTTTTAAAATCTTTATATTCTTCAATAACATTTGATTTATCATCAAGTATATTATCGTTCATATCTACTTGTCTTGGATTATGTACTACTATTTTATAAGTTTTCATATTTCCTCCTATTGATTAATTAAATACAAAGAGATCATTATAATCTCTGCAATTATTATTATTTCAATCATTTAAGATACTTTCTGTAATGTTTCATAAATGAATTATTTTTATCTGTATATTCAGCATTAATTTGAATACTTGCACCATTTAAACAAACTGGATTTTCTTTACTTAATTCACCAGTAATTAACATTTTTTTTGATGATCCAAAATAAATGTGAATATGATCTTTGAAAATATAAAGTAATTGCTCCATATTTTCTAAAGTCAGTTTTTTAGCGACTTCAACAACTTTGTCTGATTTCATTATTTACTCTCCTTTTTTGGTTCTATGTATTCAATATCAAAACAATCTATATAATTGTTTTCTTGCATATAATCCCATGCTTGATCTTCAGTATTAAATTCAACATCAAGATAATAACTATTCATAGTATCTTGATATTTAATTTTATATTTTTCTTTATTCATTATTTGACTCTCCTTTTTTGGTTGTAAGTTCTTAAAATTGGAAATTGATAAACATTTGAAACTTGTCTAATTGGTTTATCAACCTTTGGCATTAGTGATAATTCAGAGAAACCCATAAAAGAGAACATCTTTCTTTTTTTATAGGTTGCAGAGAATAGATTATAAATATTTATATTTTTATTCTTCATTATCTTCCTCACTTTCTTCTGGTACGATAAAACTATAATTCATTACATCTTTATCCCATTGTCCTAAATGCCATTGAATAGGGCAATTATTTAACCAATCAAAAAATTCATCTGGCATATTATTATCTATTCTCATTTAACCTCCTTTGGTAATTCTGGTTTGCCTTTTATTAAATGCTTAATAAACAAGAATAATCTTTCACATTGATATGAAATATAACTTTGTTCATCTTTTTCTCTGAGTAAATGGTGTTGATCTTCAACAATTAAAGTTTCAATCCATTTGTGTTTATAGTTTTTCATTTAACCTCCATTTTAATTGGTTGTGAGTTTTTTAATCTTCTTTCATATAAAACAATTTGAGCTTGTTCTAATCTCTCATTGTCTTCATCAGTATTTAAAAAGGGGATAAGACTCAGAGCTTTAACTATAGCTCTAAGCTCCCAAGTTGGTTTAGTTCTTAGATTCATTAATCCTCCTTTAATTAGTTCTGTAAATAAAATATTCAGTATTATTAATTTCTTCTATATGCTCATCACCATCATAAAATGATATGAAATGACCTCTACCATCTGAACAAATTGCATCAGATACAAAATGATCGAAGTCTTTAATCATAGATAATATGGCATCATTTGAAGACTCACATTTTTCAGAAAGTAATTTAAAGACATCTTCATCAATTCCAGTATGAGAAGATAAAAAAGAAGAATTAAAAGCCCAAACAGATTCTCTAATATAATCTGTTGCTTTTTCTTCTGCTTCATCATCAGTAAGAATTAAATATTCTCTGTCACCATGAAGAAACTCATCACCATTAAAAGTAATATTATTAACTTCATCATCATTTAAATTTAAATGATTTTGTAAAGCTCTTACTTTTTCATTTTGAGTAAGATCATCATCTTTTTTTATTTCAACTTGTTCAACTTGATTCATGTTTGCTCCTTTGTTATTTGTTTTAATTTGAATCATAGTTAATTAATATCAGAGCAAGTAGTATTGTCAATCAAATGATAACTTCATATTAAATTAATTAATATCAAAGAAACAACTATAAAGAGAATTAAAATACTGTTGCAATTATGCAACACTTAACAAACAACTTAGAATTATTCTAAACTATAAATATTATGGCAAATAAAAGCAAATACAGTAAAGAGTTAATAGACTCTATTATGAAAGACTTAGCTCAAAATATCTCAATAAAAGCTAGTCTGAAAAATCACTCTATTTCATGGGAGTGCTTCAGAAAATGGTTATTAGATGAGAAGAAATATCCATCATTGAGAGCAAAATATACTCAAGCAAAGCAAGATGGTATTGAATACGCAATTTCTGATTGTCAGAGCTTAATTTCTGGTGCAGTTGAAGATTCAAAATATAAAGAGAAAACAGATCTTGGTACAACTCATTTAATCAAAGAATTTATATCATTAAGCAAATGGAGAGCAGAGAAATTAGCTCCTAAAGTGTATGGAAAGAACGATAATTTAAGAGTTTCAGGTGATAAAGATTCACCATTAATTGTTAAATGGAATGGATAAAAGTATTGATTTAATTGGATAATGATTAGATTTATTCAACCAATATAATCAAAGTTGTCCAAAGATATTATAGAGATTTAATGGCAGATTTGCCAAAATGCTAGGCAGATCAACAGAAATAATACAGACAGAATACAAAGAGAATACAAAACTAATTAAAATATAATAATTGCAACAATACCTATTGATTAAATATCAATAGATTTGTTTTATTGGTTAATTACTGAGCTTTTAGGGGGTTTTTAAAGGCGATACACACCAAATCAGTTTCTGGTGTCTTGTTAAAATTAAGGGAAGTTACACACAACTAGATCAAGGATTTTTATGATGGATTTTGATGACGATAAAAAAGGCTACTCAGCAGTAATTTACATCATGGAAAGCAGCAACTCTGTTGTTGTTCACTTTGGTGGCTTTAACGATCTTAGAGAATGTAGATATTTCTCTCATCACATCATGGAAGATTTTGGCATTGAACAATTATTAAATGTACCTCAAGGAGTAACTGTTCACTAAGGGGGGTTTTGTTTTTAAATGCCAGAGATAGTCATTCCATATAAGCCAAGAGAATTGCAAAATTTTTTGCATAAAGAAATTGATAAGCACCGATTTAGTGTGTTGGTTCTTCATAGGAGAGCTGGAAAGACAGTAATGATGATTAATCAAATGATTAAAGCAGCACTTACTTGTCCTTTGCCAAACCCAAGATATGCTTTTATATCTCCTACTTTTAAACAAGGTAAGGCGACAGCATGGGATTATATTAAACAGTTCGCTGGTAAAATACCTGGAACTAAGTTTAATGAGTCAGAATTAAGATGTGATCTACCGAATGGTGGTAGAATTACAATTCTTGGAGCTGAGAACGATCAAGCTCTAAGGGGTATATTTTTAGATGGTTGTGTCTTTGACGAAACTCAAAGCATAAAGCCAACTATATTTCCAGAGGTTATAAGACCAGCTTTGGCAGACCGAAAAGGATGGTGTGTGTTCATTGGAACACCCAAAGGTAGAAACTACTTCTACCAATTGTATGAAGAAGCTAAGAAGAATAAAGATTGGTACTCAGGTTTATTCAAAGCTAGTGATACAAATATTTTAGATCCTGATGAATTAAATGCTGCAAAGCAAATGATGTCTGAGGATTTATACGAACAAGAATTTGAGTGCAGTTTCCAAGCTGCGATAACTGGTTCATATTATGGTGCTTTAATCGAAAAATTAGAGTCACAGAATAGGATTACAGACAATCTGTATGATGAGAACCTTGATACTGAAACATGGTGGGATTTAGGCTTAAATGACTCCACAGCGATATGGTTTGTCCAAAGGTATAAAGGAGAGATCAGATTAATAGATTATTATGAAAATGCTGGTGAGGGTTTAGATCACTATGTAGATGTTATTAATAGAAAAGATTATGAGTATTCAAAGCATATAGCTCCCCATGATATTAAAGTTAGGGAGATAGGTAATTTTGGTAAATCAAGATTAGAGAGTGCTTTGGAATTAGGTATTGCTTTTGAAGTAGCACCAAAACTATCTATCGAAGATGGTATTGAAGCTGTGAGAAAATCACTTCCTAATTGTTGGTTTGATAAAAATACCTGTCAGAAAGCTCTTGAGAATTTAAAGGCTTACCAAAAAAGATGGGATGACAAAAATCAATGCTTTAGAAATAAACCAATGCACAACTATGCTTCTCATTGTGCTGATGCTTTTAGGACAGGCATAATAGGTGAGGGTGTAGAAGTAAGTGATTGGGATGAAGAAATACCAGTCGAAACAAATTATATAGTTTAATATGGCAGACAAAACAACAGAATTTGAATTAAGAAATATTATTGGTCAAGAGATAAACAATGCTATGGGTTATATGGGTGGAAACCTATCATCCCAAAGAAAGAAATCTTTAGAATACTACATGGGAGAACCATTAGGTACTGAGATTGATGGCAGATCACAAGTAGTATCAACTGATGTTGCTGATACTGTTGAAACCATCTTGCCAAACCTACTTAAAATTTTTACAGCATCAGATCAAACAGTAAAGTGCGAACCAGTAAAAGCCGAAGATGTGGCACTTGCTGAACAAGCAACTAACTACATCAATTATATCTTTAACAAAGATAACAATGGTTTTAGTATTTTATATAACTGGTTTAAAGATGCGTTAATTGAAAAGAATGGAATTGTAAAAGTTTATTGGGATGAGAGTGAAAAGGTTGAGCAAGAAACTTACGAAAATTTAAACGACCAAGAATACAAAATATTATTAGACAATGATGATGTAGAGGTTGTGCAAGAAGAAAGTTTTGTTGATGAAAAAGCAAAACAACAATTAGAAGAAATAAAATTATTAGCCGAAGCACAAGGTCAAGTGATGGAGGATATACCAACTCCTAAACTGCATAACTGTATTATTAAAAGAACAACAAGCTCTGGAAAAGTTAAAATAGAAAACATACCACCTGAAGAATTTTTAATTCAAAGGTCGGCAAAGAGCATTGAAGATGCAGACTTTGTAGCTCACAGAGTTTTAAAAACTAGATCAGAACTTATACAAATGGGTTTTGATAGAAATATTATAGATGATCTTCCTACTCAAAATAACATTACTTTTAATGATGAGAGATTAGCAAGATTTTCTGACATAGATGAAAGTCCATTAAATGATGCTCCAGATGAGAGTACACAGGATATAGAAATTTATGAGTGCTATGTTAAGTGCGATATGGATGGAGATGGTATTGCAGAACTTAGAAAAGTAATCGTAGCTGGAAGTGAAGCAAGTACAATTTTAGAAAATATGCCTTGCGATTTTATTCCATTCTGTTCTCTAACTCCTGTTCCAATGCCACATAGATTTTATGGTAGATCAGTTTCAGAATTAGTTGAAGATGTCCAATTAGTTAAATCAACTGTTATGCGTCAGTTGTTAGATAATATGTATCTAACGAATAATAACAGGGTTGCTATTATGGATGGTATGGTCAACTTGGATGACCTACTTACATCAAGACCAGGTGGAGTTGTTAGAACTAAACAACCACCAAGTCAGGTTATGCTGCCAATGCAAAACCAAACGATTTCACAACAAGCATTTCCTTTATTAGAATACTTGGACACAGTAAGAGAAACTAGAACTGGTGTTACAAGATATTCACAAGGATTAGATGCAGATGCGTTAAACAAAACTGCAACTGGTGTTAATACAATAATGAACCAATCTCAAATGAGAATGGAACTTATTGCCAGAGTGTTTGCAGAAACTGGTATTAAAGATTTATTTAGAAGAATATTTGAGCTTACAGTTAAGTATCAAAACAAAGAAAGAATTGTAGAATTAAACAATAAGTTTGTATCAGTTAGTCCTACTGAATGGAAAAACAGATATAATATTTCAATTAATGTTGGATTAGGTGCTGGTTCTAAAGATCAACAAATTGTTATGCTTAATAATATTTTGCAAAAACAATTACAGGCTTTCCAATTACAAGGTAACAAAGAATATCCAATGGTTACTTTGAAAAACATTTATAATTCACTTGCTAAAATTATTGAAGAAGCTGGACTTAAAAATGTTGAAAACTATTTTGTTAATCCAGATGAGGGTAAAGAGCTAGTTCAACCTAGTCCTCCACCTCCACCAACTCCAATTGAAAAAATTGAGTTCACTAGAATTGCATCTGAAGAAAAACGAAAAATTGCAGAATTAGAATTAGAGAACAAAAAGATCAAAGCAGATACTGCTGAGAAGATTTTAGGTTTTGAAACTAAGATTAAGGAAATGGAGCTAAAATATAATACACAACTTGATGCTGCTAAGATTAAAGCAGATGCTGATATAGAAAAATTAGTAACATCAAATAGAAATAAAACTTTCCTTGCTGCACAACAATCATCAGACAGACTAGATCAACAAGTGAGTAATTTAGATGGACAACAGCGAACAGGACAAGCTCAACCAGGAATTGACCCAAGCGAACAAAGCTAAAGCATTATTTCAAGATCCTTTATTAAAAGAAAGTTTTGATAAACTTAGAACTTTATATTCAGAAAGTTTATTTAATACTGGTGCAATCGAAACAGATGCAAGAGAAAAACTTTGGTTAGCTTACAATGTAGTTAATAAAGTAGAACAAAATTTATTAGAAATGATTGATACAGGAAAACTAGCTGCCAAGCAGTTAGAAGATTATAGAAAAAGTATCAAGAATAAAAAATTCTAATCACTAAGGTTAGGATAAGCCAACCTCATTCAGAGGAGCTTAACTTACAAAGGAAACACAATGGCAGACAATTACGCAAATCCTCTAAAGGAAGCTGAAACTGACATCACAAAAGCACAAAAAGCAATCAATGGTTTATTAGAGCCAAAGCAAGAAGCTAAAGCTGAAGAACCAAAAGAACAGAATTCTCCTGAACCACAAGAAGTGGAATCTGAAGAAGATCAACCACAGGAACAGGAAATAAAGGAAGAAGAAACAGAAGTAGAGTCGCAAGACGAAACTGAAGAAGAAACTTCCGAAGATGTATCTCAAGACGAAGAACAAATTGAAACTCAAGAGAAACAAGACTCCCCATCTTATACTGTTAAAGTAAATGGACAAGAGTTGGAAGTTACCCTTGATGAGTTGAGAAATGGTTACTCAAGAGATGCTGACTATAGACAAAAGACTGAAGAACTTTCTCATCAGAGAAAACAATTTCAATCTGAGTCTGAAAAGCAAAGACAAGACTATTCTCAAAAACTCAATGAGTTAAATCAGAGATTAGCTGTTGCTCAACAAGACCTAAACGCAGAAATTAATTCTGCTGATTTAGACAAACTGTATGACGAAGATCCAACAGAAGCTGCTAGACTTGAAAGAAAGTTGAAAAAAAAGCAAGATGCTTTAAATCAATCTTTACAACAAACTCAAGCAGAACAAAAACAACAGTTTGAAAGTTATTTACAAGATCAACAAAGAAAATTGGTATCTAAGATGCCAGAATTTTCTGATCCATCAAAGGCTTCAAACTTAAAAGCTAATATGAAAAGCACACTAAACAATTATGGGTTTAACGACCAAGAAGTTGCTCAAGTGTACGATCATAGAATAGTGATGTTGGTTAATGATGCTATGAAGTATCGAAGTATGCAAAAATCAAAACCGAATATTGCAAAAAAGATTACTAAACCTAGCAAACCTTTTTCATCAGGTGTTAAGCAAAGCAAATCTGAGGCAAACTTAAAATTGAGGAGAGAAAAGTTTAGTCGTCTAAAAAAATCTGGCAGTATGAAAGCTGCTCAAGATGTATTTTTAGACATGATAACTAACAAATAACCTCAACAATAAGGATATAACTATGGCAATAGTAAGTAATACGTTTCAAACGTACCAAGCCATTGGTGATAGAGAAGATTTGTCAGATATTATCTATAATATCTCTCCGACAGATACTCCTTTTATGTCATCAATTGGAAAAGAAAAAGCCTCTGGTGTTTTACATGAGTGGCAAACTGATGCTCTAGCAGCAGCAGCAAGTAACAATCACCAAATAGAGGGTGATGAAATTAGCTTTGGAGCTGTTTCACCAACTGCAAGAATCAATAACCATACACAGATTTCAAGAAAAGCTGTGATCGTTTCTGGTACTCAAGATGCAGTAAATAAAGCTGGTAGAAACAATGAATTAGCTTACCAAATTTCTAAAAGTTCAAAAGAACTTAAAAGAGATATGGAAACTACTCTATGTTTAAACCAAACAGGAACTGCTGGTGCAACAGGAACAGCTAGAAAATTATCTGGTCTTGCTTCTTGGATTCAAGCATCTACTAACAAAGCATCTGATGGTGCTAATGGTCAAGTATCAAGTGCAGATGTACCTGGTACAGCAAGAACTGATGGAACTCAAAGAGCCTTTACTGAAGCTCAACTAAAAAATGTTGTAAAACAATGTTGGGATGAGGGTGGAGATCCATCAATGATTATGCTTGGTTCTTTCAACAAACAAAAACTATCAGGATTTACTGGTGGCTCAACTAAAATGACTTCAGCAGAAGACAAAAGACTTGTTAATGCTGTGGACATTTACGAAAGTGATTTCGGAGCTATGACAGTTGTACCTAACAGATTCTCAAGATCAAGAGATTGTTTTGTACTACAACCTGATATGTGGGCAGTAGCCTTTTTAAGAGATTTCCAACTTATGGATCTTGCAAAAACTGGTGATGCTGAGAAAAAAGCTATGATCGCTGAGTACACACTTGTTTCTAAAAACGAAAAAGCAAGTGGTGCAGTATTCGATCTAACTACATCATAATAATTAATTTGGTGGGGGAGCAATCCCCCATCAATACTAAATCAATAATTTTGTTTGGTCTTTGAAGTCATTGACAGAACGAAGCAATCAAAAAGGAAAATAACATGAGAACACTTAACGATTATTTTATTACATCTGCAATTCCAGATGTATCAACAGCATCATCTACATTTGTATGTGTACCTGATGGTGGAAGAATAATTAAAATTATTACACACAACAAAGCAGCTACTACAGGAACAGCAGCTATCTCTTTTGAAATAGGTGGTGTTGCAGTAACTGGTGGAGCTATAAGTCATACAGCTTCTGGTTCTGCTGGTAGAGTAGCAACTGCTGAACCTACTGCTCTTAACAGAGTAGAGGAAGATGGAACAATTGAATGTATCACTAATGGTGGTTCAACAAATGCTTCTAAAATGGAAATAACTTTTGTTATCAGAAGATAATTACAAAATTTGTGGGGATCTTGTCTAGCGATACTTCCCCACAAATACCAACAATAAGGAAATAAATTATGCCAATGGTAGGAAAAAAAAAGTTTTCATACACAAAAAGTGGAATGAAAAAAGCTAAAGCCTTTGCAAAGAAAAAAGGCAAAAAAGTTAAAAG
>Ga0209645_1001793_pt1 | contig 10521 bp, 2 predicted proteins | sample ETNvirenome_6_30_FD_184070 | JGI IMG/M metagenome (GOLD analysis project Ga0209645, IMG submission 184070) | Marine viral communities from the Pacific Ocean - ETNP_6_30 (SPAdes) (version 2) | ecosystem: Environmental > Aquatic > Marine > Oceanic | place: Pacific Ocean | collected 2013-06-19
AAGCTCTTACGAGTCGACGGAGACTGGTGGCACAAGGACTAGTGGCAGAACTATGCTCGGCTATGCTCCTAGAGACTTTGAGGTCTCAACATCAGCCGGGTACGTGAACGCAATCACTTTCACAAGCGAGAGTCACGTAGCAGGAGATGTTGTCACTGACTTTGTTGGTCTAAATACCACTATTGTCGAACCAGTTAGCGCGTCAGAGCAGACGCTAGGGTATCCTTTAACTGTCGGCATTTCTTCTTACAACCCCTCCTCTTATGGTTCCTTAAGCGAAGGCAATGTTTTAAGTGCAATTTTGTCACACAGAGGCGACACCTTTGGGTACAATAGTTGGAGACAGCTAAGAGTGGGGGCTAGCCCTGTTGCAAGAAAACTAAAAGAAACACACAAGGTGTCTGTAATTTTTGATGACGTACAAAACTACACAAGCGATGGCAGAGTGCTAGAGGCGCAAAGGTACGGAAACTTCAAACAGTTTAGAGAGTCCCCAATTGTATCAAAGTACAAGCCGATAACACAAGTCACTAATGGAATAAAGATTAGCTCCACCTATGCAAATAATAGGTCCAACTTCTCAAATGCTGAGCTTGATGAGCTATACCCAGAGACACAGACGGTCCAGTTTTACGATAAGGTCAAAAATAATTACCAGGGATTTGTAAGTCTGCAGTACAGAGAAACCGTATACCCTTCAGAGGACAACTTCTACGATAATAGGATTAGGCAGAGAGAAGGCTACACAATAGACTACTGGCACTCCGACAGACAGACAAGAACAGATAATAAGGCTGATAAGGTTAGTCTTGGAGGCAGAAGCCTGTACAGTGTTTGGTCGCTAGACGCACCCACTTCTTTCAGCACTATGGCGGTCCCAAACGCTACTAATGAAACAAGTGATCCGCCAGGAGAACTACAAAACAAGAAAACTCAAGTCCATAACAACACAAAGACAGCGATAACAGCCTCTGCTTTGTATGCTCTTCCGCACATGGTTGCAACTACGGCTTCTTTTGTTTCTCCAAGCGGAATTGCGTTAGCAGAAACAGGCTCCGCTGCAGGCGGCTCTTCCAACCCGTTTGGGTATGCTACCGTAGGCGCTGGAGCGGCCCTCTGGGAGGCTGGCGCCCTTGCTGGCAGGGTAGAGAACGGAGTGTTCGTTTCTAGCTCCACAGACAGGACTGTGCCTGCTTATGACAGCTACTCTGACTACGCCGAGGAGTTGAGGGCACACAACAAGGATTACTCCATAGTGCCAGAGTTTAGAATTAGTGATCATATGGATCTCTACATATCTCAAAATAATGGTAACTTCTTGGTTAACAATACAGCATCATTCAGCATATTTGGCGCTACTAGCAATGCTGATTATCCGACTGACAGTTCACAGACTGAATTCTACAATGTCTACACAAATTCAGATTTTCTAAAATACTTCAATGTTGTGGACAGGGATCACAAAGATATAGCAGACCAGCACTCAATAACTTTGAGATGCAAGGCTTTAATGAAGTTCTTGCCGTATAACGGCTTCTACCCAGCAGAGAGAACACTGCAAATGGCAGAGCAATTCTCTTCCTCTTACGGAAAGCATGTAAATTATGCTGGTGCGGATTCTACGCTAGAGAACGCAAAGATGCGTCCATTCTTGGAGCCTATGTTCGCACCAGGCATTGTTTACAACTCCATTAAGTCTGGCATAGGAGTTCCTTATCCCGTACTCACAGCAAGTTACGACGTGCAGCAACTACATGATTATTACGCAATTAGTTCTAGTGTTAACGGAAGTACTTTTAGAAAAGTCGACTTTGAAGCAGCAATAGAGCCAGAAAAGTATCTTTCTGATGTGTCACTTGTGGATATGAGTCCGCACCCTAGCTGTTCGCTTAACTTAACAGCTTCTTGGAATGGTAAGGGAGACCCACTTTATCGAATGATGGCGAGCAACTTCTTTGCAGAAGTGCCAGAATTCTTCTTACCACAAGGCAACATGTCAGCAATTACATCGCTACCGGAAAGCGATCCAAGATTTGGCAACGCTATAAGTGGAAGCGTGTACGGAATGAGAGTGAGGATGTTCAGAAGCATGAACAAAGCCAGAACATTCTCCGGTTTAAGTTACGCATACCCACAGGATTCGCCTGTACAAAGTGGATTACACGAAACGTTTACAATGTACAGCAGGCCGTCAGCCTTCTTCCATGCTGTGAGTGGAAGAAACACAATTTCAAATTCACAATTTGAAAGCTCAACTTATGGGGACAGAGTTTTAGACAGCTACAACGGCTACAACTGGGTGGCTACCCCACCGTATTATCACGGAGAAGCTTGGGTAGACATACTGTTTATCCCAACAGAAACAAAGAAATACAAGCTATCAGAAATATTAAGCTCAATAGAATCCACAAGAGAACTTAGGTTTGATAACAATAACGTTTCGATTGGAAACGATGCTGGCTACTACGCTAACGGCCAAATAAGAAACAATATACTTAACATCACTGATACTCTAATACTCGATGGCAGGGCAAGAATAAAGTCTGTTGAGTATGATCCTGACACCGGCAGGCCTGTGTTAGTTAAGGACGATCCTTCTTCAGACCACGTTTCCTACGTTATCCAGCCAAAGTGGGAAACACCAATGTTTGATTTTGGAGACACTGGTGTGCGCCCAATAACAAATGCCGCTGGCAACTTGACTATTCCTACCAATGGCTCGGAGTCGGTTCCAAGAGGCATGTGGCACCAATTTGGGCTGCCTGCAGACGACCCAGAGAAGGGCATCTTCCTGCAAGCATACGATATTCCTAAGGACTGGCTAAACAACCACCCTGGGGTTGGGGCTGCGCCGTCGAACTATAATAATGGCGAGGTGGAGTCACTCATTGATCTTCTGGGAATCGACCAAACTCCAAGAAGACTTGGTGAGGTATCTACCTCAAAGGTCGTTAGCGAAGCTATTGTGGCAGTGCCGTTTGTTGATAAGGGCACACAAAAGAAGTTCTTCTCAATTGACAGAGCTATGATTGATCATGCCCTTGAAGGGAAGCTTGGGCAAGATAACTCAATACAAAGCATGGTAGAAAAGCTAAACAGATACGTGATGCCTCCAAAGATGGATTTCATTACAAACAAGCAAATAACTCCGTTTGCAGCTTACGTTTTCGAATTTGAGCACGAATTTGACAAAGATGACTTGACTCACATATGGCAGAACTTACCGCCAAAGTCTGTCACCAAGGCTGAGCAGAAAGAAACTACAATATCACACAGGCTTCTAGCAGATCAAGTTCTATCGGATGTCGACTCACAGCTACAGTGGATGGTGTTTAAGGTTAAGCAAAAGGCTGTAAAGAACTACTTTTCTAAGACGGCCTCTAAGTCTGGGGATAACCTAGACGACCCAAGGTACAAATTCCAGTTCAAGATCGCAGGCAGAACAGAGGAGCTAGACTATAGTTATAACTGGCCTTACGACTTTTTCTCACTTGTCGAGATGGTGAAGATAGACGCAGAAGTAGAACTAAGAGCAAGCGGGGATGCTGAAGAATGAAGTTTTTAGATAAAAAAGAACAAGTGTTAGATATACAATTAACGCCATATGGTGAGTATCTGCTTTCTCAAGGAAAGTTTAAGCCTGAGTATTATGCGTTTTTTGATGACAATGTCTTGTATGAAAGTAAGTACGGCAGGCCAAACGAGAGCCCAGAAAGGGGGCAAAACTCGATAGAACCCAGAGTACAGGAAGAAACCCCACAACTAGAATCTCAAGTGGTTTTCTCTGATCGTGATTTGTTTACGAGGAAGGGTCTAGATCCTACAGATTCATTAGAAATAAAAGAAGAGGATATACAGACTGATTCGTATCATGATAGAAAGAGGTACGGCTTACAGTATCAGCTTGGAAGGTCGGACATCCTAAAAACTAACGCACCAGCATGGTCAATAGATATGTTAAAGTCGGAAATATCTACTTCCTCAAAGGTTGACGAGGGAGAAGCCAAGCACACTTCTCACATACCGCAGCTAGACGTTACTTTAACATATGTTATAAACACAGTAAGCGATAGAGCGTTTATATCCGACTCAACGTTGGCGGTTGAATACCCAAATGGACAATATTTAGATATCCGACCAGAATATTTAATGTCTCAAGTCATAGAGAGAAATTCAGAATTTACAAAAGAAAATTTTGATGTTGAGGTATTTGAGGTACTAACTGAAAAGACTCCTGGCATGGACAAGAATATTGAGAGACTTCGTCCGCTAAAGATGAGAAAGCCAATTAGCCTGGTGCAGGGCAATATTCTATTAGATGAATCAGAAATATTTACAAACGAAGATTTGCCTCTGACAACTGAAGATGTTGAGTATTACTTTAACTTAAAGGTTGACGGCGATATTGATGAGGCTATAATCTGTAAGGCTATTAGCGAACTTGAGTCAAAGGGCTTGTTTGTCGATACTGAAATTGTTTGCGAAGATGTTAGAAATATCACTCTCGCAGATATTTATAGTACGGACGCTGCTGCAGATCCTTGTCCAGAAGACGCTCCAGGCAGCGGTGAACCGTGTGACGATATAGGAAGTATTTACTGATGCCTGCTAGTGTATTTGCAAAGAAAAGTGTTATAGGCACAGGGCTTCCATATGTGTTTACGGAAAGCATTAAAATAACAAAGGGCGAGCTACGCTCAGAAAAGCAATCACTTTTTGATGCGGCACAGATTATAAAGAAAGATGATTATGGAAATACGATAAGAGAGTCACAGTCAGAACTACAAAATAAAAACTTTTTTTCTAATGACAACGTATATAAAGTAGATTTAACCTTATTTTTAAATGATTTTAATTCTACTAACTTTTGGTATGGCAAGGGACAACCAATTTATGTAAAAGTAATACAAAGCTGTCATCCGTTTCTGACGGAACAAATTCTAAAGAATGATGTAAGAAGTTTGGACCTTTTTGATCGAAAGTACAGAAAGTTCTTAAAGGAGCAGACCTTATTGGTTCCGACTGACAAGCCTTTGTTCGAGTACAGGACAAGCCTGATTAAAGACATGGATGACTTTTTATGCTCGATACCTGTGACAACTAGTTTTATTGCGAACTCCGAACACTTGACATATTTTATCTTTGCTGAGCAAGCGGGGACAATCAGAAAGTCATACAGAACAATTGAAAAAGTCTTGGATGGCGGGGTTGTCAATCGTAGGGCTACGACATTCCAGTTGCCAGGGGGGAGCGTATACGCAGGCCCAGTGCATTTTCATCCAAGCACGGGGTGGATGGTTGGAGAGAGACATACCAATAGGCCACACGCAAGGCTTAAGAAGATTGATCATGTTAATTTAAAAATTCAAGACTACAGAATTTTTGATAGGCTTAAGGAAAACCACAATTTATTGGACCTTTCCCCAAGCGCAAAAAGTGGTAGCCGATACTATTCAGATTTGTTTTTGTCTAGGGATGCTGTCGGCTCAGCCAGAGGTCTTTTTGTATTTGACTGCATGAAGTACATCAGAGAGAACGCTAAGTATGGTAGTTTACTAAAATTTGTTGAGCCTAACAAGATATTAAAAGGCGCTGAGATTAGAGACATAAAAATTGTTAGGTCTAAAGTCTCCAACAAGCAGTTGCTAGATTTTGACAACAAAGACCAAACACAGGAAAATGAAGTTGTCGCGAATTCAAGCGACAACCCAGGGTCTATCAGGTTAAAGTCATCAAACTACTACATAGACACAAACTCAGATGGTAAAAAGGACTATCTATCCGGAGGGATAAGAGAGCAAAGGTTGTTTAACTTAGGTATGCGAAGGGCTTTCTCATTCTACGATAGGGATATAAGAAACTTTGAATCTGGTAAATACTCATACGGAGTGGAAATAACTATTAAAGACCCAACAATTGACTACTTGTCATCACAAATAAATTTCCTGAATCAAGCAAGTAATCTGCTCTCTGAGTATCGTCGCTTTGTTACATCGTACTGTAGGTTTGATAAGTATGGAAAAATCCCTCTAACATTCATGTCTACAATACGATCAAAGTACAATATACCTTCAAGCATTGGCGATAGGTCAAAAGAAGCTCCATGGAGAAAGGCAATAAGAACATACCTGCAAGTTGTAAATAACTTGACAGGCACTAGCTACTCTGATAATAACATAGAGCTTCTGCATAGTCTGGTGTCTCCGACATCTAGGGATCTTAAGGGAGTGGAATCTTTATTACAGACGATAGACGAACTCATTTCTAAGTTAACGAAGGACACGCTAGGGTATTTTAGAAAAGAGACGGTCAGCACAAGAAGGGGTTCTAGGAAAGGAGTAGGAAACCTTTTTACAAATAAAAAGTTTGACAACATTTTCCACGCTGATACTATAGACGATTATGGATTTAATTTTTTCGGAACAGCAGTAGTCTACGATTCTCTAGGGCTGCCTGTAGTGACATACGCTGACCTGCAAGAAAGGTTTGGACTAGAGTCGAGGAAAAAGAACCTACCCTTACCGGCAGTGTCTACTAGCCCTCAATCTAGGCAGTTTTACTCTAGACTTACGCCTGTGAGTGTTAGCCTCTCGGATAGAGGCTATGATTTGAGCGAAAGCTCTTCTAGTAGGATCGGCAATCAAGAATTTAACGCAAGGGTAAAGATCCTAAGACTCAAGAGCAACCCAGGGGCAAGGAGCGTGAGCGTGCCAGAGCTAGGAGCAAAGCCGGGCTCTCCCGAAGAGGAGATGCAAATTGGCAGGCTTTACCTCGACTATCTGGCTACCAGAGGAGAAGGCGTCTCTATAGAATCGCTAACAGTGCAGACCCAGGCAGCGGGGCTAGAGACAGACTCGACAATGCCTGGTGGAGAAAACGACAACTTCAATAGAAATAGAAATAAAGCAAGAAAAAGAGAAGAAAACGAGAAACAAAATGATGCTCTAGACAGCACAAGTTTAGAACAAATTGATCAAATTATAAGAGAAAATGACGACATACTGGCTGATGATAAGGACGTATCAGTTAGGTACGGCACGTCATTTAATGAAAACTTAGAACTTGAAGAAGTTTTTGTGCCCTATTTCTCAAACGAGCCTTATCTTGCAATACTTAAAGTTGATGATAAATCTGGCCCTCTAAGAGAAGAAGACTTATACGATTCTGTTATATTAGTTGGACAGACCAACCCCCAGCAGGAGGAGACAGCTTCAACTCAAGAGTTTCCTGAGGTTTCTGATGGTGCTCCGTTGCCGCCCCCGGAAGAAGAGGTTGCCGATGAGTATGGGCAATCAGAAGACTCTAATCCAGACGTTTACTATAGTATAAACTATATAGAAGATGTAGACACAGAATCGGGGACTTTAGTGTCAGAGTCAGCAGCATCTGAGTCAATCGTGCAAGTTGAGCCATCGCTAACGGTGTCTAACGGACAACAGCAGAGTTTCGTTAGGGGCGTAGCTCCTAGTTCTGGTTTAGTTGCAAGACAATCAGTACCAACTAGCGTCTCTGCGGGAACATCTGGAGGTGGCGGAAGTGCCTACTAAAAAGTTTATTTCATCACAATCTTTACAACCAAATATTAGTAATTTTAGATCTCTATTGGGGCAATACTGGTTTATTGATGCATCTGGGAATTTGAGGTATAATGTTGATACGACCCTCCCAGGTGGAGATGTAGAAGATTTTATATCTAGCTTAACTGGCCCAACAGTCGAGGTAACTTATAGTCCAGCAAATTCTTTTGAAGCGGACAGAACTCTATTAATTAACAGAATTCATCTGCCAAACACTGGAGGCACTCGATATACGCAATCATGGAATGGGTATGACTATACTCTTTTAGGCGTAGGGCTACCAGATGAGCCTGAAATTGGCCTTATAAGAAATAGAGAGACAGGGGGTGTAGACCTATACCTAAGGTTGCAAGGCCTAAGCGATCAGTACCCTTTTATTTCAACATTTGATAATGATTTGAATGAAATATTTAAAAATTACACTGCTGGGGGGTTTGACGGTGCATGGCAAGATTTTAGTTTCACTAGCGACTATTACGGGCCGAACGAGCTAGACGATTCTGGTGAGCCGGTAGTCAAAATCCACTCATCTTATAACTTCTTTTCGGAAGAGTACGAAAGAACGCTTGAGACCACGCCAGAGTCTTCGATACCCAACAGCTACGCCCTTCTTTCATTCGCAGATTATAGCGATGACTTTAATGTTAGGGCTGGTGTAGAAATAGAGTTTAGCGGAGACATTAGAACGCATGTCTTGTTAGACTCCGCGATAGCTGCCAGAAGAGACCTCTTTACTGTGCCGCTAGGATCAGAAGCGTCAGATGGTAGAGAAAGAGTCTTTACAGATGAAGCTCTTTTGCGGTATGTGAGAGAGTGGTCTTCACAGTATGTGAACCTGAGTGTAGAAAGAAGGCAACTAATAGAATCTATTGGAAAAAACATACTACTAACAAAAGAAAGTCTAGATATTAGAAATCCTACAACCAGCGCGTACCCAGCTACCTTTATTAATTCAAGAAAGCAGAAGGTACCATTTTTTATAGAAATTGATGCACCCGCAGAAGGCGTCTCAACCATCGACTACGCCGCTGGAGAGTTGGAGTTTGGAGGCGTACAGGTGTCAGATGCTAACAACATCTCAGATATTTTGGGGAACATGACAACAATATGGACTTCATATTTAGCATCTGCGAACGACCCAGGAGTTAGCCTTACTCCTTCACAAAATAATATCTATGGTCTTAAGAATTTAGAATACTTTATTACAAATAGAGGAAATTCTGAGCTATCAGATTCAAATACAGTGGTTTTGCAGAGTACATCGATTCTCAATAGAGGCTTGGACAGGGACAACACACTAGACGCCGCTTACGGTCCAGAGACGGGACCAACATTAACAAATTCTATAGCTACTTTAGCCTATCATGCTGTAAACGGTGGGGTTTATTTCGACGCAGGGATCATAGAAGATCCGGCTCCTTTATTTGATACCTCAAGAAAGTTGATCTTAGGTGGCCCTTCTGAAGAGAAAGGCTATGCTTTGTCATTGGGGTCTTCAACAGTCTCTGATTTATTGGAGGTAGAAGCAGAGCTACAAGCAAGATTAGTAGACCAATTTGCAATTATGCACTTTAATGTTTTCGATAAAGTGTCAGGCAGACAATCTGCGTCTATGGAGTCTTTTCTTTCTTTTACAAACGAGGCATACGCAGGCGCTAGAACATACGAGGAGACATTCGAAGATGAGTTTGGCGCAGCAAGAAGTTTTACCCACACCATTTGCTACGGTATAGATAAGTATAGGGGTGACAAAGAGACAGGCGAGTATGTTCAAACAATATGGATTCCAAACATACCTGACAAAGATAGAATCAATTATGTTGATTCACAAGTAAGGTACGGAGAAAAGTATACCTACGATGCATATGCCTACAAATACGTATTTGGTATGGGCTATAGCTACGAAAGAACAAAAGAACCAAAGCAAATAGAAGCAGTGACGATACCAGGTGGAGGAGATAGTACGTTAGGATATCTTGTCTACTGGGATGGTGCAAGAAACCTTTTTGATAAAGTAGACGGAGTCTACACTTGGTCAGCAGTCGGAATCCAAGCAAACACTGTAAGTTACCCTTACGGGCACTTAGCTTTATTTGATTCTCTCTATAGAACTGACCCTCCTGACTTTGAGTCGATCAGGGGCACGCTTGGGGCTGCTGCTGATACCTCTGATTGTTATGCAACTAGAAACTCCCATTATTTTACATTCGCAGAGCTAAATAATCTATTTGAGATAGCTTGGTCTACAAACCCTACAGACCCAGACGGCACTCCATACGAATCTTGGGATGATATATGGTCTGATTATACCTGGGGGGAGGACGGTCTGGTTATCGATGCCGACACGCCAATGGAAAGAGGCGACGACGACCCAAACATTGCATTGGATGAAGACTTAGGGAGCAGAGACCCAAGAAATTTTTCTATTCTACAGTGGTTTAAGTTATTCTTTGGAGCAGCAGATAGTCAACATTTTAGTTTTGGTGAGTCAAATGCATCTGGAGCGGGCGTGGGTGGCTATAATCTAAAAAAGACATACCAGGGCTATCCGCCATCCCACCATGTTTTCGCAGCGCGATATATCGATTTAGTAGCCGCAGGATCATCTTTGGCAAATGTAGTCTCTACACGCTCAGACGTGATAGACGGGATCAGAGAAAGAGATGCTGGTATAGTCACAGGGTTTGCGCAAATATATCCAAATACGGTAAGAGGATACAGAATACGAACATCGTTCATCGTAGAAACATACTCACTAGACGACGATGATCTCTTTCGTGACGACGAGATTAGCGGGCTTGTTGTCTCATACGGCTATCCAGAAGGTGGGACATCTGCTGGGACCGTTGGAGAACTAGAGTTAGAAGATACAATATTAACAGAATCTCCAGGCTTTGAAGCAGAGTACAGGATTAAGATGAGCCCAGCTACAAGAATAGTTAAG
>Ga0209645_1001794_pt1 | contig 10517 bp, 16 predicted proteins | sample ETNvirenome_6_30_FD_184070 | JGI IMG/M metagenome (GOLD analysis project Ga0209645, IMG submission 184070) | Marine viral communities from the Pacific Ocean - ETNP_6_30 (SPAdes) (version 2) | ecosystem: Environmental > Aquatic > Marine > Oceanic | place: Pacific Ocean | collected 2013-06-19
TTCCAATTTGTTTTAACAGCTCCAATACCTAAAGTAACTAAATCCTCTATCATTCGTTTTTTAGTTAAAGTATATTTGTTAAACTCTAGAGTATTATTTATAGCTTCTTCAGCTGCTATTTCACTTGCTTGTTTATAGCTAAGCTGCATATGTAAATCTAGTTCGTCTTTGTTTTCTGGAAGTTCTTCTGGATTTTGAGAATTAAATAAGTTTAGACCTACAGCACTTTGTAAGTTATTTAAAAATTCTTTAGCTTGCATATCCCTTAAAATGTCTTCTGCATATTTAGACCTCATGCGTCTTGATTCTGGATCTTGAGCAAACGCTTTAATATCATAAAGCTTGTCGTCCATACCGTTGACTACAATATCTACAAACTTAGGAATAATAGGAACTGGCTTCCAGTCAAGGTTTAAGTAGCTTAAGTCACCATTGATAGCTAATTCATCTTTATACTTTTGAACCGGTTGTTCTGCTCTAGCATACAGTCTACGCATTCTAAAGCTATTATACATTGTATTAAATCTATTTTCAACTCCAGATCTAGTTCCACTAAACCAGTCACCCTCAATAGCCATAGCAACTTGCTTGCCATACTCCATACTTTCTTTTACTTCATCAGGTACCACCTGATCTGGAAAGGAACTATAAGTATTATTAATCTTCATTCATTATATTATTTGTGACATAAATCCTTTGTTATCGTACCTTCTTATACCAAGGTCAATATTATTTTTTTGTCGTACAGGAACAGGCCTATATCTGTTTTTATTACAAGCCATTATTGCTAAACCAGAGCTAATAGAAGCATCATATTTTGTTCTATTATTTATATTAAAGTGACTCCAGTCTTCTAACGTTTTTTGAAAATACATATCTCCGAAACCGTCTGCAAGTTCACCTACGTGAGTTTCTATGTAATATTCAATAGCAGCAGCATGCGCTTGCTTAATATCTTCACTTGAATTAGGTATACCACCTATTTCTCTTTCAGACGCTGATAATTTTGTAGATAACTTATCAGGCCTGTTCATGCTAAAACCTCTATATCCTCTTCTTTTAAAGTGATATAATAATCTAGGTTTATTATTTTCAGCTAGTAGAGGCATGCCATAAAAAACACACGCCATTAAAACATCTTCAAAAAACATTTCAGCTGTTTCAGGCCTTGCAATATATTCTAAAAAGAAATGATTAGCAGGCGCATCTTCCATACTAAACTTTGTTAATCCATGTAACGCTCCTTTAGAACCGCGACCGTCAACAGTACCACTAATGTCGTAACTATCACATCCAAATGCTCCAATGTGTTCATTACCAGGATATTTAACTCCATTTTTTATAATCACTCGGTTTTGTAAATTTTTAGATGGCACCCAACTAATTAAGAACCTACCTTTAGGGTTTGGCACAAACATAACTTCACTATCTTTTATACCATTAACCCACATAAATGAACCTTGCGTTACGCTAGCTCTATTGTTAATATCTTCGTTGTAATCTATTTGTTGATATATTCTTGTTAAATTAAATAGACTATCTTTTGTTTCATCTCTAAACGCGTGCTTCTCGGTTCTAGGAAATTGCCTATAATATTCGTTTAACGCATCTTGATCGTGTTTTAAACCTTCAACCTCGTTTTCCCAGTGTGTGATAACTCCTGTCGTAATTGTTGAACCATCGATTGTTTTAATTGGATCTTTTGGAGAGTCAAAGACAGGTGATCCGAAAGTATCCATGAATCCTTCGTAGTTCCACTCCATAGGTATGAACAAGCTATAGAGTCCAGAAGTTGTTTGTCCGTTTTTATTTCTTTTATTAACGTCGCTATTGTTGTATAATTTTCTAAAGTTTTCTCCACCTTTATCTAACGCATTTGATGTTGAGCCCATCATACATTTGCCTACAACTCTTGATCCTAACCTTAATGTAGTTTTTGTAACTCTCCAATTATTTAATATATTGTCAGGTCTTTCCCACTTACCACTTTCATCATGTGCTAGTAGTTTTAGCTTTTCACCATCATATGAGTTGTCTCCTGTGTTTTTCCAGTCTATTGTTGTGTCAAGACCTTCTAATTCTATATCTTTAATATTCTCTTGTAACTTTCTTCTAGTAAGTTTTGATGCTGGAACCCGATATGCAAGTTCAGTCTTTGGACGGTCCATACCATCTTGGATTGGCTTGAAGAAAAAAGGATAGTTAACGGATATTGGAACAACTTTATCTGTAAACATTTTTTTGGCATCTGCTCCTGACTTTGATAATATACCAAATCTTGAATCACTTGATATTGTGGCTTGATTAACCATTTCCGCTGAAGCCATGAATGAAAACCCAGATCGTCTGTTTTTAAGATAGCACATGCCATAACATCTTCTATCTGCTTTACACGCTTCCCAGAATATAAAGAATAATCTATTTGCTTCTCTATATTCAGGTGCTCCAATGTCAATTTTTGACCATTGCAAGTACATGTAATGAGTACCAGTAATATATACAATATTGCCGTTATTGTAGAAATGAAAACCTTGTTCTCTACGCTTAAATTCTTCATCTATATAATCGTACCATTTTTCTTTAAAATCTAACGGGTATTCTTCCCAGTCAAATCTAGTATTTATCCTTTGTAATTCTTTTGGGTACTCAAATTTTTCCCAATACTGTTCCTCTTGCTTTTTGCTTCGTTTATACGGTTCATCGACTGCTGGTAAAGCAATGCGGAGATTTTGTATTTCAACGATCTGTCCAATTTTACCTGTTTTACTTATTACTACAAAATCATACTCTACATTATAACCGTACTCCCACTTTTTTAATCTGTTCTGCTTTTTTAATATAGAAGGATTAACAATATCATTTAATTCTTTAACTAAAGTTTGTTTATAACTCATTTGCTTCTCCCTTCTGCAAAGCCTTTAAATGACTTAACCTCTTTAGTTTTACCATCACTTTTTAATATATCTTCTTCTTCTTCAATACGCTGTAGTATTTCAAAAGCATCCATTATACAAAGTTTTTTAGTTGCTGCTGCATTTTTTAAACGATCAGCTGCTAAGTCGTCTGAAGTATCTGTTATTATTTTTTCTTCAGCTACTTTAATTAATTCATCAACCGCCTTTCGTCCAGCTTGGATTATATTCTTTCTCGTTTCCTTCGTGCTCATAGGTAATAGCTATATCATTAGATTTCATACAATATAATCTTTCATCGTTTATTATAAACTCAAATTCAGAGTTTGGGGTAAAGATTATAAGGTCTCCAGGTTTTAATCCTACGCGTTCTAAGGAACTATTAGAATATTTTAATATACCAAAGTGTTCTTTTTCTTTAGATGTATTAAAATTGTTATTATCGCATATTGGTTTTACAAAGCAATAATTTAAATGACATTTATTATTATACATATAGATTTGATCACTACTACAAAAATAAAGATCGTCTTTAAAATACTTAGAGCTATTACGTTCTCTACCTTTTTGATCATACCATCTTCTAAATATATTGTGATGAACGTGTACTATATCACCAACTTTTATACGTGAGCTATAAGCAGCTGGCACCGAAACAACAACTGCCTCCTTGCTCACAAATCGGTGGTTTTCTATGGTGGTATTAATAATAAGCGTTTTATCGCCTACTTGTCTTGTATTATCATACCTATTATTTAAAGGCTTGATAATAAAGTCATACAAACTTTTCACTAGTACTTAAGATCAAACTCAACTGCTATAGCCATATTGCGATTAAATTTTTTCCACGGTAATACTTCGTTGTCTTTTTTAATGTATATTAAATACTCTTCATCACCAATTATATCGCAAATAGTATGTCCGCCATAAACCTCTTGTCCTACAGAATAATGCATTGCTTCGTTCTTGTAGTCGGATCCTATACTAATTTTTCTAATATTAGACATTTTCTATTACTTTTTCAGGTTGTTCAATTTCAGTTATTGAACCATCTTCTAAATTAATATTTACAGATCCATATTTCTTTTCAAGTTTTATCTTTAGTTTATCAGCAGCTTCATGTGTTTTATTTAATTCTGCTAACTTTAAGCTTTTATTAAACTCGAGAGATCCTATTTGATTATATAAATTTCCTAATTTAGTTTGATGAGCTATAATTGTTTTAAGCTCTTCTTCTGTTATTTTTTTCATTTAATTAAATTTAATTGTTTTTGTTTTATATTAACCTCTCAAAAGATATTTCTGGAGGTCTATTTCCATTAGCAGATGGATATGGATTAAGTCCTCCACCAGAAGTAAATTCCATTTCTAATTCTAAAGTATCACCAGCAGCAAACTCTTGTATTAACTCTCCATAAAATATTTTATCTCCTGTAAGTTCAGTAGATCTTTCACCAATAACATCTATAGTTGTAGCTGTTGAACCTCCCAATACAAAACTTCCTCTAACCTCTATATTATTAGTTTGATCAAGCCAATGTTGAGCTACTCTTACTTTCCATAATCCAGCTCCAGCAGTGCCTAACGTAAATGTAGCAAATGTTCCTGGAAAACCAGCCCCTGAGTTTGTACAAACCCACTGAGCATTAGCTAATGTAGATGGTTGTATTGTGTTTATAATAGCAGTAGGATCAAAAGGTATTTTAGTAGGAGTTGAATTATTAACATTATTATATCCTACAGGACTTCCATTAGTCCATACAAATACTTGTACACTTTTATAACTATTATTATATCCTGTCCCACCGTGGTCAATGGGTAATATACCAGTTCCATCACTAGTATAATTAACGAGAACATTTTGTAAATCTGAAATACTGCCACTACCTGTACCACCATTTCCAATAGGTAAAATACCAGTAACATCAGTTTGTAAATCTACATCAGTTAATAGACTTACATCAGCACCAGTTAGTATACCATTTTGTAATTGAGTTATATCGTATCTTGTATTTGCTGTACCATCAAAGCCTACTAGCTCTGAGTTAACTGTCATTGCTTGACTTGTAAATCCTGAAAATTTCTTATCTGCCATAATTATTTATTTAAGGTGCTTGTTCAGTCACCATATTATCTTCATTACCTATAGGTGCCTCTGTTATTAACTGATCGTTATTCTCTGCTAATATATTAAAAGTTTGCACAGGTGGTGGACCACCACCACTTATTGGCTTTCTAATAATAGGGATTATATTTCCTATACCTATAATCATTTTAGTAGAGCGCTATTAAACCCGAAGCGGTAGTTCCTGTAGCAAATACTTTTTTAACTAGTATTGGTAAAAAAGATCCTGCTACAACGCCTGTAAAAGTAATATCATTACCACTTTCCATTGTTACTTTTATATTTGAACCACCACTAGTATCGCCTACATAAACACAACATCCTCTTTCAACCGTGTTAGGTATATCAGCACTATCATCAGGTGTAATATCTACAGCGTCATGAGCAAAAACTCTAGGTTGTGCTTGAAAGTTTCCTTCTAATCCTCTCATTTTATTTATTTATTTTTGTTATTTTTTCTGCGCCTCTAGAACCAAAGTACGCTACATAAACTGTTATTAATAATGTTTTTAATAAACCTACCCATGACTCGTCTACATCAAATGTAGTGTGAAATGAATCAATTATCATTAACATTGTAGAAGCAAATGTTAAATATATAAGTGTTAAAGGTCTAGTATTTTTACTCAACCAAGAGTCACTTTTCATATCACTATTCCATCTATTAGAAATATTTTGCATTTCAGCAATATCTTGTTCTAATAGCTTCATAGCCATTTCTTTATCTTGTGGCTCAATACTAGTATCACTTGTTATTAAGTTTTTTACTATACCTAGTCCACCTTGATCAGGTAAAAATTCTCCTAACTGTGAAACAAGTTGAGGAGCTTTCTCTGTTAAGAACGCTCCAACTTTTGTTTCTTTAAATTTTTTCTTTGCCATTAAAAATCAAATACTTTAGTTGGTAACGCTGCTAAATCTTTCTTATATTGTTCTTCTAATCTTTTAACAGCATTAGAATGCGGTGCATTTTTTTTATCTTCTAAGAATTGTGCTTGTAATCTTTTCTCTTCATCAGCCCTTAATTTTTTCTGTGTATTAGTTCCTGTAAAAAGATCTGGAAAATTTTGTTTTAAATTTTGTAATTCTTGTGAAGTTTTTTCAAATTCAGCTCGTCTTTCTTTTGTGTTTTTATCTAAAATTGCATCTTGCAAGTTTTTAAAACCAGATGCTCTAGTACCACTTCCATCTACATCCATAAGCTCTGCTAATGTTTTAGTACCCCCAAAACTAGGTTGCTCATTTCCTCCATCATCAAAATTACTATAAGTAAATTTAATGTTTCTCATTTTCTCAAGGGGCGTATCACCTGGCAATGAGTCAAAATCTTGATCTGGCGCAAAAGTTATATTACCACCACTATAAGGAATACTCAAAGATTCTTCTCCTTCTTTTACGTTCAACGCATCTTTATAAAAATTGTAATCGGTTTTAAACTTATCATATGCTTCCGTTACATTTTTCATTCCCTTTCTAAATGATCTATCATAATCAACATTGGACTGCATTGGATTATCTTTTTTAAACTTTTTGTAACTTTCCGTACTCAAAATACTATCATCAGTACTTGTTCCTTTATAATCACTTGGATTTATATAAGTAGATTCAAAGTCATCTTCTGAGTCACTCATTCTTTGTTTTTGAACAAATTGACCTCTAGCTACATCAAAACCAACAGTACTTCCTGAATAAGGAGATTTATTTTCTTGTATTTTTTCTTCTTCAGTTCCACCGCTTGGATCTGTATCTTTACCTTGTTCAAAAGCTGGAGCACCCCACATTTTTATTGGACTATGTAAAGCAGTTCCTTTGTTCATGCCTTCCATTTGTTTTAAATGCTTTCTTATGCCTTTAGCTTGTTTACCGTGAGCTACAACTGCATCATCTAATTGATCTGCTATTTCATCTAACTCTAATGCTGGGCCAAAGTTTTCATTCATGTTAACTTCATTTTCATCTAAAGCTGTAAATGGTGAACCACCTTTTAGTTTAAATTTCAAAGGTCTTTTATCATCAGCAGCTTTTGGTGGGCCTGTTAATTTCTTTTTCTTTGGTGTAAGATCTAGTTTTTTACCTTCTCTACCTGCGGCATAAGCCCTTTTCTCCCATGGTAAATTTTCATTACCTTCATCAAATGAATCTCTGCTATAACGTTTGCCATCAAAAGTTACACTTAAATTATCATAATCTAGCTTTCCTTCTTGCATATCTTTTAAATGCTGTTTCTCATGGCTCATAGCCTCGTCCATTAACTTCTTATCATGCACTCTATCTTTGTTTACTATTATAGTTCCATTTTTATTTGCTTTAGCAACTAAATCTGGATTATCAAAAGGTACTTCATATAGAGGTGTTGGATCGGCCTTGTATGGCGGTTTCATTTTAAATCCCATTATTTTCCTTTTATAGCGTTATCAATATCAGATATTTCTTTACCTACTTTTTTTATGGCATCTGCTACATCAGATAATTCTTTTGTAGTTAAATTGTATCTACGTTTAATTTCTTTAATAGTAGCTATAGCTTTTTCATCTATACTTGTTTTACTCCAAAGCAAATCCCATACGTCTTCAAAGTATTGTTTAGTTAATTTCCACATGTCTTAATATTTTCCTCGTCGACCTTTAGGTGATGATTTTGTTGATCCACCTTTACCAGCCCACAAAACTTTACACGCCCAATATTGAGCTTTTAATTTACTTTTCTTTTCACCACATTTATGCCTAGCTCTAAAACTTTTTCTAGCAGCGGCAGAATAATTGTGGCCGTAACCTTTTTCACCAAAATGTACTATTCTTTCTTTACCACCTTCACAAGCTTTTACCATTTTCTTTTTATTAGATTTGGTAGAAGCACGAGGTACGTTACACTTCATTTTAGCTTTATTAACTTTATAAAAAGGCGAGTTCATAATTTATAATTTTCTACCTTTTTTATCTACCGCAACTTCTTTTACTATAACAGTTGTTTTAGGTTTTCTATTTTGTAACTCTTCTAATTGTTTGTTAAGTTCTTCTAACTTACCATCATTTTCAGTGCCATCTTTTATTAATGTACCTAATACATTTAATTCTTCAAATACAACGTCATCTACTTGTTCTAACATATCAACGCGTTGTTTTAAGTCGTTTATATTTTCTTCGTTCCACTCTTCTTTTAAATCATACTCAAGACGTTTAACTTCAGTAGGTGGTAGTTTTTTAGCTTCTTCAATATCCGCTTGTAATGTATAATACATACCTACAAAAGAGGCAGTTATAGTTATTATAGCAATTACAGTTTTTAAGTCAAGGGTAACATTTGTATTTTCAGAGATTTTCGTACTCATTTGTAGCATCAAAAGACGGGCATGCTTTATTAGCAAACTCGTTGTGTGAATATATAACTGCGAGCGGATACATAGCTTTTAACGTTCTAAGCACCGCAAGTAAAGCAACCTTTTGCTTTTCTGTTCTAGTATCTTTCGGGGTCTTACCATCTGATTCAACGCCTCCGCAATAGCACACACCGATAGAATTACGATTGTGCCCTGAGCAATGGGCCCCGATTTTAGCTATATCTCTACCTTTATGTATTTCTCCATTTATATCAATATAGAAATGATAGCCTATATCGCTCCAACCTCTACCATTAACGTGCCAGTCTTTTATTGTTTCAACTGATATGTCTTGACCTTCACGCGTAGCGGAGCAATGTACAATAATCTCTTTTATTTGTCTCATTTATTTTTAAGTTTCCACCATTTATGTAGAGTATAACCTATGGTAACTACTAATAGCATTACTTTTAAAATTGGCTCTAACCAGTCTAAGCTAGCTATAGTAAATGAAGTTATATTTAAACAGTACAACTTCAGATCGTCTAAAGCGATCATTTGTTTGCGTTTAATACAGCATTACCTTTATATTCGATATTGTCGATGTGTCTAAGTGTAGGCATAACTGTTGAATTATTAGATACCATAATTCTAGTTCCTAGTGGTTTACAACCACACTTTAATTTTTTGCCTGCTGGCTTTTGATATTCTCCGTAACTTGGCATGATTTTTAGTTTTAAATTATTAATAAACGTGTAGTATTATAATTACACATTATCATACTTTCTTCCATGGTATTTAGTGTCGTACTTAAGATCTCCAGCTAGTTTAGAAATATGTTTTTCATCTGCTGTTTCATATTCATCTTTTTTATGTTGAGACATCTTACTTTTTTGTATATCTTTTACATCTCTTTTTAAATAACTCATATGTGCAGCATCATCTCTTTCTGTAGCCTTTAAATTATCTTTAGTTACTTTAGTATGAGCGTGATCCTTGTTGTACATTGCACCTCCGCCTCTTGCTACTAATGGTTTGGGATTTCCATCTTTGTCTAATCCATCTGGACCTACTAGCATAACTCTTTTTTCTTTTTTATCGTCTCCATACATACCTACAGCTTTTAAAGGTTTAGGATTACCCTCTGCATCATCATTACCTTCTAACTTAATAACTTCTTTTTTTTCTTCTCCTTTTTTCTTTGGCTTGTCTTTTATTCTCATTGCTGAAGTCATAGGTTTAAGTGAACCTGGAGGATCTACATGAACCATAGACGGCGCTTTATCTACAGCAGCTTTAAAATTTGGATTATCATCTAAATCACCTGCTGCTGATGCGGCTCTTAACTTAGCATTAAATGCCATACCAGTCATTTCGTTATTGTAAGGATTATATCTAGGTGTAGGTGTACCAGCACTATGAGCTATCTCGTTCATTCTCATATTTTGATTATGTTGTTGAGCAGATACTTTAGATGGATCTTGATAATTCATAGGATCATTTACCAACACGTTACTGTTTAATGGTCTACCTCCGTTAGCCATCGTACCTTTAACAGGTGGCTGTGGTATTGGATTACCCATTTGGTCTACTTGTGTAGCAGGATTAACCATGGGAAAACCTTTGCCTTTTCTATTTACTTGTTTCATATTTTTTGTATTCATTTCAGGTTGCGCACCTCTTTTATTAAAAAATCCAGATCCCTCTTCTTGTGTAGGATTAAATTTATCCGTCCAATAATCTGCAGTTTCTATAGATTGTTTTCGTTCTTCTTCTTTTTTTAATTTTTCTTTTTCAGCTTCAGCCGCTGCTACTTTTTGAGCTTCAGCTTCATTTATTAAAGCTTGCTCAACGCTTATATTATCTTTTCTAGCGCCTCTATCAAATTTTCTTTTATCTTTTAAACTAGAAAAAGCATCAGCCGATTTTTCTCGTTGCTCATCAGTAAGAATATTACTTCTGTCTTTCTTCATTCTTCTGGCTTCTCTAATATCTTGATTTAGCTGTCTACGTTTTTCTTTATCTGCTTCAACTCTATCTTTATAGGTTGGTGCGTCTTCTTTCTTAGCATTTTGTAAAGTAATATCTGTAGATGATTTTACTGGAGTGTCTTTACCTACTTTACCTTCATCAGACGTACCTGTAGTACTTTCGTTAGTTACAT
>Ga0209645_1001796_pt1 | contig 10508 bp, 21 predicted proteins | sample ETNvirenome_6_30_FD_184070 | JGI IMG/M metagenome (GOLD analysis project Ga0209645, IMG submission 184070) | Marine viral communities from the Pacific Ocean - ETNP_6_30 (SPAdes) (version 2) | ecosystem: Environmental > Aquatic > Marine > Oceanic | place: Pacific Ocean | collected 2013-06-19
GCTAAGATTATTCGCTTGGCACTCTCAAACTTTTCTCGCTCTTCCCAAACGTATTTAAATCTTCCATCTTCGCTTGGATCAATCTTGGAGTCGGTTATTTTGTTGGGTGCGCCATTGGGAACAGAATACACATCTATGTTTGCGTAGTCGTTGAAAGCTTCCTTGATAGCCAAACAATCCATTTCCCCCTCAGTAATAACAATTGTATCAGCGATGGTTTCAATGTTGTCGTTGTGTACTTGTCTACCCCAAAGCTTGTTGGCTGAGTTCTCCCACCAAAAGTCTTTTGTCCCATTCGCAGAACGCCATTTAACAGCTTCGCAATCCGATGAATCGGCGGAAGGGTAAGTAAAACCAATGACTGGTTTATTATTTTTCTCCAGCAGCACAGCTCCCAGGGACTCTGCTGTGCCAATAGTAATTCCTCTTTTGAGTAGCCATTCCTCTGCTTCAGTGCTGTTTGTTCCTTTTATTTGCACAGGTTTTTTTGGTTTAGTGCCATTACCAGATAGTTTTTTATTCATTGGTATTATTTTCCTCTCTAAATTTATCAAGCCCTCAATACCGCAATGATGGCAGTGATAAATAATCTTTGATCCGTCTGAATTGACGGAGAGAGGCTTGTCTCTTCTGTTTTTCGTTCTCGTGTGTTGGCATGACGGACATGATATTTTTGCTTGCCCTATGCCTTCTACTTGGCTGTAGATGGTAGCTTCTACATCCGACCAATTGCTCTGTTCTTGACCTAGCATGTTATTTCCTCCTATACTGTATATACTTACTACTTAGTAGATACTTATTATTTATAAACTTAGTAAGTAGATACCACTTAGTAGTTACTTACTAAACAAACTCCCTCCTAGCAAAATGATGATCAATGAGCGAAGCAATATCATTGGCAATCTGCTTGCGTGAAATTATTGGGTATTCCGATAAATCTTTTATGCTCTGCACGATTGGTTTTGAATCAATCTTGTTTCTAAAGCACAAATCTGAAAAATCTTTTGAATGGAAGTAGAGAATTGCCTCGTTAGACAGATCGGGGTCTTTCGATGCTACATCTCGCACCGCTTGCTTCACTATCAACCCATCTAACATTTGCATTCTTGGTTCCATCCGTAGGATGATAAATCATTTCTTGCACATTATCAAGACATCATCTATACTACATGAAGACACTATAAAGGAGGAGGAAGATATTAGTGATTAATACCTTCAAAGAAATTCTAGTATTGCTAACACTTATGTTGCTTTTGGCGGGACTAGAACGCCTCTGTATTTTAACACAAGAACAAGCAATCGGAGAAACTAATGGAGTTTGAGATAACAGAAGGAATCCCTTTGCCTAAAAGTAAGGGTAAACCAAGGAAGTATGATATTCCTTTAGATGAAATGGATGTCGGAGATCACATACATATCGGCATGGCAAAAACAAAAATACCGCAAGAGGTAAAAATTATTAGGAATTTTGTGCTGAGGTATAAGCACAAGAATCCCGCAAAGAAATTTACAGTCAGACAAATGGATGACGGAGTAGGAGTATGGAGAACTTAACAATCGAAAAGAACGTGCCTATGCCCCCTGTAGTTAAGACAGGCAATAGGGTTAAGCAAGATTACATTAGAGACACGATCTTGATGATGGCTATAGGTGACAGTGTTGGTTTCACAGATCACAAAGAAGCCTCTAGATTTCGTTCTAGGGCATATTCTATGTGCAAGCGTGGAGACACCGAAGGCAAGTTTATTCTTAGGGCAATTTATCCAAGTCAAAGAGAAGAAAACAACAACCCTGTATTTTGGCGAGTGTGGAGAGTGAGTTGAAATACACAAACAAACATAATATCCCCATTGAGATTATCAGAGCAGTAGAGAACGACAGCTACTCAAAAGGTAATTCAGTTAAATCTATTACTGGATTACTTCAGCCCCCACAAATATCAATCCTAGCGGAAGAACATGCAGATGCTCTTACTGCTGATATATCAGAACGCATATGGATTCTGCTTGGGCAAAGTGTTCACACCATATTAGAAAGAGCCAATGAAGGCAAAGATGACGTTATGACTGAGGAACGCATGTACGCTGATGTCAATGGATGGACTATCAGTGGGCAGACCGACAGCATATCAATTAAAGAGAACACATTAAAAGATTACAAAGTTACTAGCGCATGGACTGTTATGAATGCGCTCAAGGATGAAAAGCCTGAGTGGGTGCAACAGTTGAACTGCTATGCATGGCTAGCCCGACAGAACACGAATTTAAACATAGACCAGTTAAATATTGTTGCGATCTCCAGGGATTGGTCAAAATTTCAATACGAGCGTAGCGGTGGTGATTATCCCCCCGCTCCAGTAACAGTTATCAATATACCGATGTGGTCAGAAGAAGATCAGCTAAAGTTTATTGAGGAAAAGGTTTCATTACACCAAGAAGCAGAAGCGGAGTATCTCATTAGTGGCACTTTGCCTGAGTGTACCGATGCTGACAGGTGGAAGAAAGAAGATACTTACAGAGTTGTCAAAGAGGGTAGGAAGAGCGCCTTGCGTGTTCTTTCCTCTCAAGAGGAAGCTGAAGAGTATATAGGTGGTCATAAGGACGAAAAGAATCTGAGTGTTGAGGTGGCTGTTGGTAAGCCTGTTCGATGCGAAAGTTACTGTTCTGTGGCTGAATTTTGTAACCAATACAAATTAGAGGAGAAACTATGAGTATTGAAGATAAACCATTGAACTATGGTCATGGTTATGACGATAGCAATTCAATCGCCATTATTTGGGAGATTGATGATGTTAAAAGCATACGACCTGATCTTAGTGACGATGAATGTATGGAGGTTTTGCGCTATCAAGACAGAAAGCACGATGCTTCTATGGGAGTGTCTTGGGACACGTTGGAGTGGCACGCAGATTACTTGTTTCCTAAAAAGGAGGTGAGCAATGGCTGATCAAGAACTTACTTATGCTGATGTGTGGAAGACGTTAGCAAAAGAAGATGTGTCTGCGTATACGCAAGAGAAAGGGAAGTTAACTTATCTTTCTTGGAGCAGAGCGTGGATTATTCTGATGAAGCATTATCCACATGCTGAATATGTATTCCATGATTGGGATGGTTTGCCTTATCGATCATTGCCTGATGGCACTGCTGAAGTGGTGACATCTGTAAAAATTGGCAAGTTGATTAGAAGTATGCCTTTACCAGTTATGGATTATAAAAATAACCCTGTGGTAAATCCTACTTCAAAGCAAGTAAGCGATAACCGAATGAGGTGTTTGGTTAAGAATATCGCTATGTTTGGTTTGGGCATGGGTGTTTACGCAACCCTAGAACCCGAAGACTTAGAAGTTGATCCCGAAGAGGGATTGCCTGATGAGAAGAACGATGTTCAACCTAAAGACAAGAAAACCCCTACGAAGAAAAAAGCAAAGGAAGAAACCCCTGAGCCTGTAGAGGAGTCTAAAGGCGAAACATTTGATGAAGGGTGGGCGAACCTTTTCGTTGAGGGCATGGGCAAAGCAATGGATATGCACGACACGAAAGAATCTCTAACTAGCTATTGGAAAGCTAATAGGAAATCTATCGGTAGGCTAACTTCCGACTTTCCTGATCAGAAGAAGGAGTTAGAGGAATTATTTAAAAACAAAGCTAAGTCTCTAGACGAGCAAAGCGAAAGCCAAACGGAGGAATAACTAATGGCAGAAGAAAGATTACAGTCAGATGGCGCGATCTATACCAATAATTACAAGAAGGCGGCTAATCAGCCTGATTGGACGGGTAAAGTCATGCTATCTAAAGAGATTCTGAAAGAACTTGTAACCAAGTTGAAATCAGAAAACTCTGATGGTGTGGAGATGCGAGTCGCATTATGGGATAGAACATCTAAGAATGGCAACGAGTACAAGTATGCTCGTTTAGATGTTCCGCAAGAACAACAGAAACCAGCGCCAGCACCTGAGCCTGAGCCTGAGCCTGATGATTTTGAAGATGACATCCCGTTTTAAAAAACAATCCAGGGATTTGCGGGAGGTAGAAAATATTATAGACGAGTATATGTTTTTTACCTTCCAATCTTCCTACTTGGATTTAACTAATCAATTGAAGTCGGTCACTAAGCGTGGGGAAACTCCTCATTCTTTGTTGATCGACTTTTTATTTTGGTCTTTAGAAAAACAGCGAGAGAGGTCAGCCAATGATCTTTGATTTTTCTAAATATGACGTTTGCCAAATTTGCGGAAACGAAATTAGTGAAGGCAAGCTTTTTGCTATGAAAGATGGTGGAAGTGGTGGATGTTGTTTTGAGTGTTACGAAGGAGATTGATATGGAGCAATTTATATACGATGACGGGGCTGATTATGAAAGCAATTTTTCTAGATGGCGAATTATGAACGACAAAGAGCGTAGCGACCATAACGAAGAGTTGTATACGGAAGCTGAGGCAAAGCGTGTCTTTGATTCTATGTATGGCAATCAATTAGTTGAAGCAATGAAAAAGCTACAGGAGAAGTTTAATGGCGAATCCGATTAGAACTTACGATGGCTATGTAGAAATACTAGATAGAGTCAAAGGTATTGTAGAGAAAGAGCTATTGACTGTAGAGCAGAGGGATAGCTTGTTAACCAAGATAGAGGCTTTTGAATATGAGATTGGTGAAATCATCTCAGGCAGAGAAGAAGAAGCATTCCAAGGGAGGCGCGATGACAGGTCAAGTTGAAGAGTCATATGCCCATCGGATTAGAAGTATGGCTGGGACTTTTGAGAAAGTCGAGCATGAACTGGTTAAATGTGATGCAGAGGTTAAGAAGCTACATGCTCAGTTAAAAGTAAAAGCTTTGGGCGAGGGCATTAAAACATCATCCGCTCAAGACACATATGCAGAATCTTCCGAAGAGTTGTATCAAGCAAGGCTGAAAGTTGGTGTGGCTAAAGGAGCGTTGTCTGCTTTGAGGGTCAAGCTAAAAGCACTAGAGATTGGCTTTGAAGAGTGGCGAACCAAGATGGTTAACGAGCGCGAGGAGAGAAGAAGGTATGGAGCATAAAATAGAAATTAAAGACACTAAGCGGAAAGGAGACATGTCGGAGTTTTATGCGGTGGCTTGGCTATGGGAGCAAGGCTACGAAGTATTTAAAAACTCAGGATGTTCAGGCGCTGTAGATTTAATAGCAATGGATACAAAGGGCGATATTACTTTAATTGATGTTAAAACCGCAAAAAAAGATAGCAGACGAAAAGATAAGTATGTGTCGATTGGCGGGGGAAAATTAAGAGCCGATCAAAAAAGGCTTGGTGTTAAGCATTTGGTCTTTTACCCGAAAAGCAAAGAATGCAGATTCGTTGAGCATAGAGATAAAAAGGAATGTATATCTAATTGGTCATTATGGCACTAAAAGGAAGACAACCCAATATGGCTGAGGCTAGTCACATGGCAGACGTTGCTGATCTAGGATGCATTGTTTGTAGGAACAAAGGATTTAACAGCCCCGCAGAGATTCATCATACACAAGGCAAGACCAAGCTAAATGCACATTTCTTGGTTTTGCCATTGTGTTTTGAGCATCATCGTATGGGTAGCGACAAAGAACCTATCAGTAGGCATCCATACAAGAAACGATTTGAAGAGGCATACGGAACCGAAGAAGAGTTGTTGGCTCAAGTTGAAGAATTACTAAAGAACAAAGAGTTTAACGACTCATTAGATGACCTACCATTTTGATGTTAAAAAAAATAATTATTGATAGCAGTGATGGAGAGTTTGTAGTTAAGACTCCTACAGTAAAGGCAAAGTCTTTTACTGGTGCAGAAAGAAAGTTTAAAGGCAAAGAAATAGTGGCGATCATAAAGATAAGTGACGATGAATTTATGGTGTTTATAGAAGAATGATTTTTAATAAGTTTTATTACAAGCCTTTACCCGAATACTTGGGAATAAAGAAGAGTGACATAGAGGGTTATGGGATTTTTGCCGAAGCAAATCTAGAGGGCGATTTAGATTTAGGAGCAACACATATAAAGATGCCCATTTACGAGGGCTATGTAAGAACTCCGTTGGGAGGGTTTCTGAATCACGATGACGAACCTAATTGTCATCTAGTAAAGGTTTATGATTGGGATGACTACAAGGTGTTTCATGCGTTTACCTTGAGAGCAATAGAGTTTGGCGAAGAGTTGGTGCTTGATTATGACAGGTAGAAACACTTGCAACACTACTTTCTGTTTTGAACGTATGAAAAAAGTTGCCTGGCTCGCAGCGAGAATAATATTTACCAGTCTATTATTTCTATTGGGCTACAGACGATATTACAAAATGTTACAAAAACACCCAGCAGCAACCTGCTGCATAGAAAAATATTTACTGGTTAATTGTATTTCCAGGGAGACGACATGAGCAAAGGTAGTAAGCAAAGACCAATGGATGTTCCGTTGGATACGTTCCAAGAAAACTTTGATCGTATTTTTAAGAACAAGAAAGATAAAAAGGTAAAGAAAGATGAAGACACAGAGCGCAAAAGCGAAAGGTAGAAAACTACAACAATGGTTTACTAAGCTTCTTGTGGATGTCTTAGGTATGGATGAGGAAGATATGGAGTCTAGACCTATGGGGTCTCAAGGTGAGGATATCATTATGGGTAAGTTATCTCGTAGCAGATTTCCTTACTCAATAGAATGCAAGAATCAAGAAGCAGTGAACATATGGAAGGCTTATGATCAGGCACAAGAAAACTGCAATGGGTATGAGCCTCTCGTAGTAGTAAAGAGAAACAGAAGCAAACCACTTGTACTTGTGGATGCAGAACACTTTGTTGGTTTATTTAAGGAGGATAAAGATGAATGACAAACAAATGATAGAACTAGCCCATTCTATTTCGGGTCTAGAAGAGTATAGAAGGAAAGAGTTAGCAATACTTATTATGTCTACTACTTTGAATCCCGAAGCAGTAGAACAGCTTGCGGGGTTTATGTCGGGAATGGCTGACGTAAAAATTGAAGAGGAGTCTCGCTATGATGCTTGAGGATCAATTAAAAGAACAACTAGAGGAGCGTAAACAGAAATGGTGGGCTTGGCATAAGCAGAACCCACAGGTGTATGAGAAGTTTAAGGAATACACATTAGAGGCAGTCAACTCAGGCAGAAAGCGATACTCTCATTGGGCAATCATAAACAGGATACGATGGAATAGGGAAATAGAAACTAGAGGAGGGGAGTTTAAAATCAGTAATGATTATATATGTTTCTATGCCCGACTATTCCATGCGGAATATCCTGAATATAGGGAGTTTTTTAATCTTAAACCATTGAAAGAAGAAAAGCTAATAGCTGAGTTAATTGAGCAAGGACACGGCGGGAACGTCAGCTTTCTCCCTCAAGGAAGGCACAATTGCTAAACGCTTGTCTCGCTCTAACTCCATCTCTCTGAGCATATCAGACTTGACTAGAGGGGATATGTCATCCCTTCTGAGCAAGTTATCTCGCCTTCTTCTCCAGTTTGTCATGTAACGCTCTATAGCTCTTATCTGTCCTTTAACTTGGAATACACCTTTGTTGTGTTCTCTGAAAGCAGCCAATTCATCGAATCGCCTTTGTCTCTTCAAGTCGTTCAACGTAAGAACTGCACCATCAACCACCTCGCGCAACTCGTAGAACTGTTGCTGTAATCCGCCAGATTTGTCAGCGTCTATAAATAATCTTTTTATAACTGGTATATCATTTATGTTTGGAGGCATGATTGGCGTACCGCTTATACCTCTTGCAAAAACATCCATGATATCTAGAACGTAGCCGCCAAGTGTTCCTGTGTATCCGCTAAGAACATGTTCTATTTTTATTGGCGAGATATTCAAAGCTTCACCTAAAAGTCTTGCAACCTCATTGGTAGACTGCCTTGCTTGATAGGCTGGCATTTCTTTTAATTTGTAATATGGAACGATCTCGGTGTTGGTGAAGCTATTTCTGTTTATCACCGCCTCAAAGATTGGCTTTATTGCTTGTATGCCTATGTCTCCACCAATGATTGGTATTTCAGCAGATGTTCCTAACTGTCTTGTGATAGAAGTAAAAGGTGCTTTTTCGACTGCATCTTCACCCATAGCCATATCTATAAGTCTTTCGGGTATAGCTTTAAACAACATACCAACTTCAAAAGGAATCGGTATCTTGATCGGATAACCAGTGCCATTCGGTATGATCCAGTTATCGTCCCTCACTTCACGCTTCAACTCTTTGTATTCGTCAGTATCTGAGACCAGTAAATAATATAGTGCCGTCAGCCCAATCATGGTTCCAGCCCGCAGACCAAACTTGCGGATGACTTTGCTCTGAAAATCTTCAATTGTCTCGCCAGCTTCGAGCTTGTCGATAGCAGAATATTTACCAAAAGCCGATCTATAGAGAACGTCTAGACCTTGGATTCTTGCATTAAGGAATGGGATCGCTGCGGTAATAACTCTAAATAGTGGAGATAGTCCTCGCCTTCCAAAGTTTATAATTTCTAGAGATTGATAAGCAGCTTCTGATTGAGCTTGAGCTTCATTAAAACCTCTGTTTTTCATGTCGTTATAGACTGCATTGTAAACAGCAAGCCTAGTAGCTCCATCTGATTTGGTAGTCAGTGCGCCTAGTCCATCCCAAACCTTGTAGAATGCATCTTTAGCAGATATTCCGTTGTCAGGCGTTAATCCTTGCTCTCTTCTAGCCCTTTCCATCAATTCAACTACGCTTCCCTCATCATTTTGGAAGTCGTAACCACCAATAACGCCAAACTTTTCTAAGTCCGACATATCTGCAAACATGTTTTTTACAGTATCTATTACAGGGGTAAATCCTTCGCCACCAAGCGGTGCGCCTGATGTAATTGCTGATGACAAGGTATCTCTGAGTAAGTTAACTATTACGAAACCTGGGTCTCTGGTAACTGTGTCTCTTAATATTGCTGATGGGAATGCAAGAAATTTAGTGACTGCATCTGTCTTAACGCCACCTATCGCCTGTATTCCATGAAACAACTCTACGTCATCTACTTCGTAGTATTGCTTATTTCCATCTTCAAATACAAAAATGGTATTAAGATTGCCCTCTTTCTTTTGTCTAGGAGTAACTGGTCTAGCTTCTCCCATGCTCTCTAAGTCTCTTAATAATTTACTAGTCCCATCATTTTTCATGGCACCTGTAAGAATAGATAACGAGTTTCTTGCTATTGCCTCAACTGGATTGACTCGTATCTCTTCCTCTGAACCCTTCAATTTAATATTTAATGGGTTGCTTGGGAGAGAGCCTCCGCCAATGGTTGGAGCAGCAAGACCTTCTTCATCTACCATATCTCTATAGAATGGATAGTAACTAGAGTGCGCTCTCCACATAGCAGATTGTTCTGCATTCAGCAGACCTTTAGCTTCTGCAAACTCTATTAGTTTGTTATTCCACTTTTGGTAATTGTTATAAACCTCTATGACTACAGGGTATTTTTTCCTAATAGTCTCAAGATGTTCTTTGTCCTTTTCGGTTATTGGGCTAGCTACTTCTCGCCCATTGTCTTGCATTGTTTTAACCCTGTTAATCTTTCCGTAAAGAGCAAAGACTGCCTCAAGATCAATAGTAGGGTCGGCATACAAAGGAGACATGATCTGCATCAGACCGCCTTTACCTGTGTTGCCATCTATAAATGGATTGTATTTGGTGTCTATGTCTAGTTCTTTGACGTTGGTTAGTGCAGAAGTGCCAGCAATACTGTCGCTGACAAACCCGCGCATCAACATGCCTTGAAATATTCCTCTAGCTTTATCTGCCAGGCGCATTGCTGCCATCGTAGAAGTATCAGCAGAATTATTAGCTAGTCTGACATCTTCGTTATCTAAGCTGCCCTGTAATATTTTTTTCTCTACCTTGTCGAGCTTATCTACAAAGTTCTGCCTAAAATCTACAAATGAAGCGCGAACACTCTCTATTGGATTGTTAATCACATCCAACAATGTAGCGCCAAGAGAAGTGGTTTTAGCTGGCGCATAACCAGTTCTTTCAACAGCCTCTACAAACTCTGTAGGTACTGCACCTCTGGAATAGTTGGGTATATCTCTAGGAGGCGACTTGGCTGTAACATCTTCATTGAAATCAATAGCAGCTTTTAAAGCGACATCTGAGGCGTTTACGTTGTAAAGGGGTATCTCACCCCTTGGAGTCTGTTTAACGACCTCTACAGCCTTTTCTGTAGCTTCTGATAGCTGTTTATTAACACCAGTGTTCTTATTCTCTGCAAATCGTTTTGATCTAGAAAACAATGCTAGCTGTTTGGGAGACTTGGGTTCCTTTCGAGCATCTCTAAATTCTTGCTCTAAACCGCGTATTTGATTCTTTATGTTAGTGATCTTCCCATCAAGAATTTGATAGTTTCTACGGCTCATTAGCCCGCCTTCTTGTCTCATTTCAGACTCAAGCGGATATAGCTCTTGTTGTAGTTCGTTTATTTCAGACTGTATTGCTTCCTGTTCTGGTGTAAGAGGGTCTCGATTTATAACTTGT
>Ga0209645_1001797_pt1 | contig 10503 bp, 10 predicted proteins | sample ETNvirenome_6_30_FD_184070 | JGI IMG/M metagenome (GOLD analysis project Ga0209645, IMG submission 184070) | Marine viral communities from the Pacific Ocean - ETNP_6_30 (SPAdes) (version 2) | ecosystem: Environmental > Aquatic > Marine > Oceanic | place: Pacific Ocean | collected 2013-06-19
TTTGAAACCATCGAATAAATCTTGGTAATGTCTCAAACTTCTTCCTGTCCATTCCCAACATCCGTTATCCAATACCGCTGAATATTTGTGGTCTGTCATTTTGAAAAAGTTTGGTGTATTTGGATGAATCACCGTGTCACAATCCACCATCAATATTTGGTCGTAATCTATATTATTAGATTCAAGTATTTTAAATAGGTGGTATCTTTGCCAAGGTATTGTCATCTCATCCCAAGAATATATTGCTGAGTCCCAAACCAATACTTGACAATCATTATTATCTGCCCAATGTCTCCAAGATTTTATAGAGTATTCATAGGAGTGATGTCTACCTCTTCCTGCATCAATGGCAGGTATAAAAATTACATTTTTCATTTCTTTTGATGATTATGTGACAACAAATAAAAATAGTTGTTATCCCTAATATCTCCTTCTATATAATTGTATTTTAATCCTGTTTTCCAAACAGAATAATCAAAACTTAATTGGTCTCTTTTACTGCCATATTTTACTTGTTCCCACCATTTTTCCATAGTAATAACCACATCTTTTTCATTATGTCTTCTAAGTAAAACACCTGAAACAATTAAACCATTATTTTGTGGATATCCTTCGTTGAAATATCCATCTATTTGTTTTGTGATTACTGAAGGCTCATCCTTGAACTTTTTATTAGGGTCATTCTTACCTAACCATAAAATAGCTTCTGCTTCTTGATACACACAATCTCGTGGGTCTAATTTACAATTGTTATGGTCGTGACAGGCGAAGTTTTTATCTGATAAGTATCTATCTACCATTTCATTCAAATCATTTCTAATCAAGAAATTTCCATCCATCCAAATACTAATATCATATTGTGGTAAAAATCTGTGAGGTAATAATTTGTACTTCCTAGCATTCCTTGTGGAATCTTCGTACAATGGTAAAACTTTTCTGATATCCCAAAAATCTGATTGTATATTAGAATCCGTGAAACATACAAAGTCAAATCCTTTAGGAATGAATTTTGGTTTTTCTAAAGAATCATAATCTCCAAATATGGCCGTGTAAATAACTTTATTCATCTACAACTGCACGACCTTTCAATTGTTCCCAATCTTTTTCAGGTCTAACCTTTAAATTAGTTTTCCAAGCACCTTTCAATACACTCATATCAACACCATTACCTTCACCAAAATTTATTAAAGCTTGAATATCTTTAGGAAAACAACTACCACCGAAACCATATCGACCATCGTGACCTGGCACATTTAGATGTGAATGTCCTACTCTACCATCACGAACAAATCCTTCAAGGGCATCTTCCCAAATAACACCACACTTATCGGCTAATAATTTCATATCATTTAGGAACGATATTTTAGTAGCAAAGAAAGTATTGGTCATATATTTGATTAACTCCGCCGTCTCATAATTAGTTTCTATTATTGATAGGGATGAACCGAATCTTTCTCTGAATAATTCACTCACTTCAATCACATCATCAGAACTTCCACCAAGTATAAATCTACTCTGATTGATGAAGTCGAAGTTAGCTGACCTTTCGGTCAAGAATTCAGGATTAAATACTATTCTCAAATTAGGATATTTATCTTGTAATTTTCTTGTTGTACCAGGTGTTACGGTTGACCTCAATAAGATTGTACCAACCTCGAATAAATCAGCATATTGGCTGATATCATTTAGAACACTATCCACTATATCAACATTCATTGAACCATCAGTATTTGATGGTGTTGGTACGGATAGAAATATTACATCACTATCCACCACTTCTCTAAGTGAGTGTGTTGATTTATTTGGGTCTTTGTCATAAACCTTAACCTCGGCATCAACTCCTACATTTGGTGAGAAACCATACCTTACTGCACTTCCCACAAATCCATTTCCTACTATTCCTATTGTTTTACTTATAATCATGCTGTCCCCTTCCAAGTTGCTCCATTTGGAGTATAATGGTGTTTGACTTCTTGTTCGAAATCATAAAATATATTAAAACCTTTTTTTATTTGGTCATTAGCCCAATACCTATCTTCCTTTCCACTTAATCTTTCATCAAATGGAAATTCTATAAGGTGTTGTCTCTTAAACATTGAAAATGCATTATGGAAAAAGTATCTCTTTTCCGACTCCGAGTAGTAATTTACGGATGATTCATCTTTGAAGTTAGACCACATATATCTTCTTGAAATCTTTTTACCATCCCAAATCGGTATCTGTTTTCCCCATACTGCACCAACCTCACCATCGAGGAAGGTTTTTACTTTATTAAAATCAAAGTTTGTAATTTCACAATGTGCTGATAGAATCATTGTGTAATCATTTGATGATTCCTTAACACCAATATTCAATGACCTGCCAGGTGAGTATTCATTCTTGTCGATGTTAACTCGTGTGATATCGAGGAAATCAAATGTATTTACTATCCGTAATGATTCATCGGTTGAATCATTATCGACTATGATAATTTCTACATCGTCACCACAGAAATCAATAACCGATTGTATGGCGTACCCAATGTGTCTTTCCTCATTTCTATTTCTGATTATAACCGATAAGTTCATTAATATAACACTCCCATTGTATTAAATATATCCTTCAAACTATTATTCAATTTATATTCTGCTATTGGAAGATTATTCATGTTTTGTTGTCTTCCAATAGTACCTTCAATGTGCATATCGGTAAGGAAGTTATCCACACCAAACGCAGATGATATTAAACCACGATTAGAACTTTTTGTACCCTCGTGAAATAGAGATGTATGAAATATTAACACATCACCGATATTGGTCGGTACATATTCTTGGTCACAATCACTCTTGACCTTTTTATGACTTCCCCTCAGAACCTTCAATCCACCTGATTCTGTATGGTCTTGCATATAAATCATCAATCTATATACTTCCATTCTTTCACCACGAACTTCATGTTTCATATTGTATTCGTTTTTTGGATTACTAAATTCTCTCCAATTATCTACACCACATAATTCTTGGTATCCCAAATCATATTTTTCTTTGATGTAATTTCTTAATTTATCATCATCCCAACCTTTTCTACCTTGATGAACAAATAATTGATTGAGATGTCTAATACCACCATCTTGATGGAATTTTAGTGCTGGATTACCCAATCTAACATCATAATGATGACAATATTTTGCCTGTCCATCACAAATTTGATTTAGATAATCGATTAGTTTTTGAGATTTGAATAATTCATGATGTAATTCAAATCCTTCGATATTGATAGCATTTACAAGAAGATTTCCCTCAGACCTTTTGCTATCAGACTTTGAAAAATATTCTATAGTATGATTTTTTATCTTCTGAATTAATTCAATCGGATAAACATCCTTTAGGACATAATAACCATCATCGTGAATAGTCATCAGTAATCGTACATCCGATTCATAATATTCTTTTCAGCATTTTTCAAATCTTCTTCACTATGTATGTTGGTACAATTATCCAAATAACTTCCAACCCTACGACTCATCATTCCACTCTCCACGAATTGTTTTTGGGTCACTCTTACTGCCCCATTTCGTGTACCACTTGAATCAACCGTGACTAAATCGTCATATTTATTATCTACTACATATTGAAGTAGTTCGTCAGCATTAGTCTGTCTATCAGGATGGTCAGGTTGTATTCCTACGATGTGAGTAACTTCGAGAAAAAGGTTCTCATAATCTTTTTTAAATTCTTTAGCGACATTAACATAAACATCAGCCACTTCTCTTTCACCCATATAACTTTCATCTCTATCAAATATAAAAACATTCTTGTAGTTCTTAACTATCTCTCTAACTTCATCAGATTCAGTAGTAACAACTATGTGTCTAATTAACTCTGATTGTGTAGCATAATCTAATGCGTGTTCTACAAGAGTTTTACCTGCTATAACTCTTAGATTCTTTTTCTTTAATCTTGTAGAATCAGTTTTTGCTGGTATTATTGCCAATCCACGAATATCATTTATATACATTATACTTCCTTAAATTTATTAATCGCCCAATGATAGGCTTTTGTTTGTCCTTCGATTGTCATTCCACCAATGTGTGGTGTGATTACTACATTGTTATTTGGGTTCATTGAGAATTCAACCAACTTACTATTTTCTATATCACCGAACTCATCTTTGATTACATCCGTTCCATAACCTTTCAAATGTCCAACCTTGATTGATTCAATAATTGCTTCCTCATCAACCAATTCACCTCTTGCTGTATTTATCAAATAACTTCCCTCTTTCATATAAGATAAGAATTCTTCATCTACCATACCACGAGTTTCATCTGTGACATGAGTATGTAAAAATACCACATCAGATTTTTCCAATAGTTCACTTAAAGGAACACCTCTTGCTGTTGTGATTCTCTCATATGGGTCTGTAGCTAATAACTTTACACCCCACCCATAAAATAGGTCACACATAATTTTACCAAGTCTTCCGTAACCAATCACACCGATAGTCTTACCTTTGATTTGATGTCCGACATATGGTTCATAATCCCAATTACCATCTTTAACCGAATGAAAAGATTTAGGTATATTTCTTAGTAAAGACATCATCAAACCAAATGCTAGTTCAGATGTAGATGGTAAATCATTTATCAGTTCGTAATCCTCTTTCAATGACCAAATCTTAATATTGTTAGACTTACAATAGTCCATATCTATGTGATTTAAACCTGTAGAACAGGTGTTGATTACCTTAACATTGGTATATTTTAAAACTTCCTCATCCAAAATAAAATTTTGTTTGTTAGGATTTGTAAATAAATATTGAGAACCCGTATCGATTAACAATTTATTTAGCTCGTGTTTTTTAATATTTGGTTGGTAATCAAACTCCATAATATCTTGAAGAGATTCATAGACTCCCTCTAAATGTTTTATTGGTGTTATACAAACTAATTTCATATTTTTAGACCCACATTAAGGTTTTGATTAAATGGTGTTTTTTGAATTTTATGTGTGTTGATTTCAATAACTGATGGATTATTGTTTATATAATTAAGTATCTCCTCAAATCTCGTAGTGTTATTAAATCTTGCATAAATCTCTCTCAAAAATTTTAAATCCTCTTCATAATCAAGAGTGATTCTTGTACGAATGTCATAATCATAACCTGAATCAAGATAATTCACATTAAAGTATCTGTCGTTTTCTAAATAATATTCAAGATACTCTGTATTTTCTATCACATTAGCATTTTCGATTATATTTTTGATTGTATTAAAACTTACAACCTGATTATGTGTACCAAAGGGCATGTTCTTCATAAAGGTTACATCACAACTACTTTCAAGGTGACTCTCGATAATTTTATCAATCATTTCATAATCACTACAAATAGCGTCTCCGGTTATTCTTACAAAATGGTCAAACCCATAGTGTTTCGAAGTGTCGTGATATCTTTTAGCTACTTTGGTTAATGAACCACGAAAGTAATCTATATTCTCTCTCTTAGCTATTTCAACCAACTTATCATCGGATTCGTGTGTTGATGTTGATAGGACAATTCTACTGATGTTCTTACACATTTTGATTCTGTCAATCAGAACCTTTATAGATTCATCGTTATTAATTTTGATTAGAGCTTTGTTGGGTAATCTTGATGAACTACATCTAGCAACTATTATTGCACCAACATTATTTTTGAAGTAGTTGGATTTACAAACCTCACCTTTTTGAACATTGGTCTGTAACTTTTTACCAACCAAGTTTATTGTGGATAATAAACTTTGATTCGAGTCCTTCTTGTAAACAATATCGGATGAAGTTATTGTGCGTCCTTTTTCCAAATTTTTGGTAAATGTTGGACTTTTCTTAAACATTTTTCTATAGGAATATTCATAATCACTCATCGTAGTCACATCGTTTAGTAAAGGACAAATACTTCTGACCTTTTCCATAAAATCAATGAAGTCATCTTTTCCTAATGACGAGTGGTAGTCAATCCATTTATCATCCCTATTAAGAGTCAAGTGTTTCTCAACCAAACAAGCTCCCCTTGACCAAGCCATAAATGGTAAAATTTTGGACACATCAGAGTCACCAACAATGTGGTCTGAAAATCCAACCTTTACACCAAAATGAGAATATTTTTCGATTAAATCAGTAACCTCTTCAATCGAATGTCCTTCAATCGGTGTTGGAAATGTCTGAACACCAGTCATTAGTATTACATTTTCAAGAGAATGATTATCACTTAAAAAGGTCAATAAATCATTTATTTCAGTTCTCTTCGCACCACCCACACTAATTAATGTAGTTTTATTTCTTTGTAGAACATCAAGTATAAAATAACTATTCAACACATCTTCGGAGTGTATTTTGTAACCATCAACATCCAACTCATCAGTCAATTCAAGACTATCCTTACCATACACATCCGAAAATACTAATAAATTTTTTCCTCTGGCATAACTTGTTGCATAAATCCAATCATCATCACTCAATTCCCATCCACCAAATAGAGACCATTCTTTGGTATTTGGTAATGCTCTTTCGTGGGTTTTGTAAATTTGAAATTTTACAGATTGTGCTCCACTTTCGGAAACAACATCAATCAACTTGTAAAGTCTGTCTAGCTTTCCTTCGTGACCACAGGCTATCTCACCGATAACAAATCCGTTTTTAGGTTCGTAGTTCATTCTGAGATTAATAAGGAATCCCAAGTAATAGGTGAATCATTTTCCATATCTGATGTCACTTTTTTACCTAATACGATTGGTAGATATTTTGGTAGTAGACCAAGACCTGGCCCTTTAATTGTTATGTTTTCCAAAGATAATGTTTCACCTTTTTTAATCTCACACTTAGTAAAAATTGCTTTTCTTTGAGTGTTGATTTGTCTATATTCAATCGGAGTTGGTCTTTTGATACCATCACCCAAACCAAGAAATATATTGTTTCGGTTGGATACTATTTCTTTCATTTCTTCTGTATCGGCAGAAAGAATATGGTCTGGCCCTTCCATCAATTTATCCAATGTAAAATGTTTTTCCAAGACATTAGAACCAAGTGAGAAACTTATATTACTTGCCAGAGTTCCGACCGTGTGGTCTGAATATCCTATTGGTACACCAAATGCTCTTTTCATTGTATCTATAACCTTTAGATTTACATCGGATATATCACAAGGATAGGCACTCACACAATGAAGTAATATTAAATTAGGATTTTGTTCCAATGATATTGCCTCAACGGCATCCTCAATTTCAGACATATGACTCATTCCAGTTGAAAGTATAATTGGTTTACCCTTTGATGCCACATAACGAATAAATGGTATATTAACAATGTCAAACGATGCTATCTTAAAAGCTTTAATACCCAAATCCAATAATATATCCACACTTTTTTCATCAAATGGTGTAGAAATTAATGGTATTTCAATCTCCTCAGCATACTCAACCAACTTGAATAACTCATCTTCAGACAGTTGAAATCTCTTAAACATCTCATTAGTTGATTCTTCCATACCCAAGGTTCTGTCCGCAAACTTTGATTGTAAGGTGTTATCTGATACACGATTTTCTGCTGAATAGGTTTGAAGCTTGGCTATCTCACATCCACTTATCTTTGCCTGTTTGATTAGTTCCTTGGCAAATTCAAAGTTACCCCTATGATTGATACCAATCTCTGCTATTATTAAAGAGGGATTACCATCGCCTACTTTATAACCGAATAAATCTACCTCTTTATTAAATTTAAATAATTTACCCTTCTTAATATTTTTATTTATCTCGTAGTGTTTAGAAGAAAGTAAATCTGCCATTTCCCATCCTCTGACCACCATAGTTTGTACATCACCATACATAAATTCACCTGAACCACCTGCTAAATGTAAGTTATTATATTTACTCAACATAGAATTAACTTTAGATAGTTCAGATTCATATCCAAGAGTCATTATTGGATTAACATGGGGTAATTTTTTAGTGAATCCTTTGATAAATTCACTTTGTCTTACGAGTCCCAATTCAACCATTTGTTCCAAACACTCATTGACTAATTGGTCATCTGACATCCTACCCAAATGTTTTCTTGCAGTATAGGAGACTTCCATTATTAATAATGTCTTATCCTTTGGGTAACTATGACTTGAATATTGTTTTTGTTCTGTAATACGATGAAAATGATAATCATCGTGGGCATAATATATCGAGTGAACTCCCTCTGGTAATACCCTTTCTTTATTCAATAACACATATACTAATCTGACAGAATTAAATTTCAAATCACACGGTATTCCAAGAGACCCACATATAACATTAAGAGGGATTGTAGAAATGACGATTGAATCAGAAACATCGAATGTTGTTCCATCACTAAATATTAAATCGGTTATCTTGTATCCATCAGAATTTACATCAATTAATTTTTTACCAAGATTAAACTTCACACCATTATCTTCTGACATCTTAGACCATCGTTCCATAATTCTACCTGCACCATACTTACCACACGCTGAATATTGACCTGACCAAAATGATTTATGTTTTTTTCTTAGGTTAATCCTCTTTGGTGCCCAATTTGATGACATCTTATTAGGTGAAATACCCCATAATTTTTCCGTATACTTTTCGAAGAAAATACTTTGAAGTGTAGGGCCTACCAATTCCTCAACACATTCCTTGAAGTTTCTCGACCTCTTAAGATTCTCAGGTTTGATATTTTCAATTTCTTTTTTGACCTTATCCTTGATATCTTTTGGAAACTTTTCAATAGATTCCCAAGAAATAGGATAATCATATAAGATTCCATCCTTATAATTTTTATAATAAAATGGTTTTTCTAATAGTAAATCTTCGAAGTTGTCCTTCCAAAAATTTGTAATGTCATCGTGACCTGAATGGAATATATGTGGGCCATAATCATACACCATACCATCAACTTCTCCACTACCAGCCAACCCACCAACTTTGTCTGAACCATCAAATACTTGTATTTCATAGTTTGTCTTTTCACTCAGAGAATGTGCTGTGGATAAACCTGTTGGCCCTGCTCCTATGATTACAATCTTTTTCATCTTACCGAGAAAAGTATTTTCTTTAATGTATCAATTGATATTGCTTGGTCAGCATCACTAATGGATTCAGTTGGATTAGGGTGTGATTCTATTATCAAACCATCTGCTCCTGCTGCTATTGCTGCCTTTGATATCGCTGGTACGAAGTTTCTGTAACCTGTGGCGTGACTTGGGTCGTAGATGATTGGTATATCACATAACTCCTTAAGTGCTGGTATCATCATTAAATCAGGTGACCATCTGATAGACGGAAAGACATGACGATAGGACGGAGCTCCTACAACTCCTCTCAAACATATGGCAACTTTCTCATTACCTTTAACTAAAATCCTTTCTACTGCTCCAAGAATCTCGTCTATAGTTCCCCAAGTCCCTCGTTTTAGTAGTATTGGGATATCTAACTCACCAAGTGAATCTAATAATGTGTAGTTTTGAAAGTTACGAGTACCAACTTGTACTATGTCAATACAATCCATTGTTGATTCTGTAATCTGATTTGAATCCATAATTTCAGATACAATCGGTAATCCAGTTTCTTCTCTCGCCGTTTTAAGAAATCTTAGACCATCTTCTCTTAAACCTTCTTTCCAACCATTCTCACCTACCTCTTGTGTTATTGGGTATGTACAAGGTTTGTATGCTCCACCTCTTAAGGCATTCACCCCAACATTTTTCATTTTGTGTGCCCAATCAACAATCATTTCCTCTGATTCTACCGAACACGGGCCTGATATGATGTATGGATTACTATCAAACTTCCACCTATTTGGTTTCAATGATATGTCTAATTTTTTAGCATCTGCTAATGTTTTAATGTAATCGTTCATTTTTTCTCCTAAGTAACCAAATGAAATATGATTCATCAGTTTTGCTTGTGGTATTGAATATTAAATCGTAATCATCCAAAAACTGATTGTAATTATGAAAAAGTCCTTGTGGATGAGTTTTCTCATATCCTTTTTTCAACTCCCTCATCATTATGTATTTAGATTTCCAATCCGACATTATTTTTTTTATAATATAGTCGGTTTTGTCAGGATGTAGATGCATCAGATGGTCTGAAGTCAAAAATAAATCTAAATCTGTCATTACTTGGTAGTTTATGATATCTTCAGAATCCCCCTCATAAAATTTAGAATATTTTCTCATAGCGTGAGTCATCTCGTTTTTACTTTCCTTTTCCCATAAATCACTACAATGAATATCGGTGATTCCAAAGTGTTGATGTATGTAATGTAGGTTTCTTCCACCACCCGAACCTAACTCAAATATCTTAGAATCTTCATCCAAATCGGTATGGTCTATTAGAATAGATAGAAGTTCCCTTGAGTTTTCGTGAAGTTTATTATTTGCGTGCCAACCAACTCTTCTTTGGTATTCTTTTGTGAAAGTTGCCTTTCCAAATGGTGCTCCCATAATTTTAATCCTTTATTAATTTGTCGTAATTTTCTC
>Ga0209645_1001798_pt1 | contig 10502 bp, 3 predicted proteins | sample ETNvirenome_6_30_FD_184070 | JGI IMG/M metagenome (GOLD analysis project Ga0209645, IMG submission 184070) | Marine viral communities from the Pacific Ocean - ETNP_6_30 (SPAdes) (version 2) | ecosystem: Environmental > Aquatic > Marine > Oceanic | place: Pacific Ocean | collected 2013-06-19
AATGCCGCTGTTAACAAAGACATAGAAATAAGAGGTAACGTTGCAACTCTTATAAATAACGGTATAGGTGTAGATGATCCAATGTATAATACTTTAATTAGAGCAAAAGTATTTGAATTAAATAGTGTTGGACCTAAAGGTATAAAATCTTTAATATTTGACGGCCTTCGTAATGACGAAGATAGTATTTATAATGGTATAAACACTGATGAGTTTTTAGAACAAGTTATTAGGAATCATTATGGTAATGATTTAAACGAAAGTGAAATAGTAGAGAAAATAGAAGTAATGAGAGCTGGCGATGTTACACAAATGTATAACAACGGTAAAGGTGGGCAAGATACTTTACAAACTCAATTTATGGAGTGGTACAAAAATACAATAGATAAAAAAATTGAAGAAGGTGTTAAATCTAAAATTGCAGAAAGTGTTTCAGGTGGCGGAGGAACAAGAACAGGTGGTACAAGCGGTACAAGTGATGATGAGTTTGGAGAGTATGAGGTTGGACAAGGAGGAAATCTTGTAGACAACCAATATAATAAAAATAGATTATCTGGTTATTCTGGATATGATAGTAGTGTTGGTAATTATACCGGTTCAGATTTAAGAGGTGAAAAAGGTTATTACTCAACATCTGGTGCAGGAGAGCTTTATGAAAATCCATATCAACTAATAGATAAAATATGGAAAGATTCTACTGGTTTAACGCCAGAAGATAGCTCAGGAGACATACTTTTAAAGATAGGAGCAAAAACTGCAGAAGGAGTTGCTACAGATATTATTCCTGGTGGAAAATCATTAAAATTGATTAAGGATATCTATGTTTTAGGTAAAAAAGACACTCCAGATTCAGAATTACAAGCAGCTACCGAACAAGCTATAGTTAATAATTTAAAAAAGCGTTTTGGTTTATTTGAATTTAAATTAAAAGATGGTTATATAACAGCAGAGTATAAAATAAATAAAAAGCAGGCTATAGATTTAAATAAAAAAGGTGTAAACAAAAACTTTTTTAATGTGTTAAGAGATGATAAAGCAAGAGGTGATTATGCTAATATAGGCGAAAAAGGTACTTTTGAACCAGGTTACGATGGTGGTATTTTATATCCAAAAATAACTGTTAAAGCACTTGACCATAAACAGCTGCAAAGGCTATTGCGTTACATGAACAGAGTAATAGGGTACTATGCTTTTCAAGAAAAACGTTTTCTTGATAACCCAAGCAGCATAAGAGAAGGTGTTTCACAAAATTAATAACTATGCCACTTTATAAAGCAAATAACAAAATATATAATATACCTGATTATAAATTACAAGATTTTTATAATGCATATCCAGATGCTACTGATATTAACGATGTGCCTCTTTTAACGTCTGTAAGAATAAGGGGTCAAGAAGAGCAAAAAACTGCTATTAAAAAAGCTGAAACAGAGTTAGATGACGTAAAATTGTTAAGTGACTCTGAGCAGTTTCAAAATATTTTTTTAAATGCACTTGACTCTCTTAAAAACGCTTGGAAAAGTACACAGGTAGCGTCTTATGAGTTTGCTAATTATTTAGGTATAGGTAACGATGAGTATGTTGATAATTTTATAGAGGAAAAATATAAAGAAATATATGAAATAAACAAAAACATGCGAGATACCGGTAAAGGTATCATAGGAGGTTTTCAAGAAGGTGATATGGCAGACGTTGCTCTTGGTATTACTAACGCTTTAGTTGGTGTAGTTACTACGGTTGTACCAGCTATGGCTACCAAAGGTGTCTCTTTAATACCTCAAATAATGGCTCCAATGTATACTGAGTATAATGTAGAAAAAGCTGCAAGATTGTACGGTTCAGAAGATATAGAAGCTTCTATAGAAAAATTAAGAGACAGAGGCGAATTAGAAGTAGCATTACCTTTGGCTTTAGGTACAGCATCTGTTGCTTTAGAGCGAGTTGGTATAAAAGGTATTCAAAGTCATTTTTTAAGAAACATAAAGTCAACAAGAGCAGAAATGATGGGTAAGCTGTTTTTAACTGGAAACAGAGAAGGTTTAACAGAATATGTTCAAGGTGGATTAAACGTTGCTAATATAAGCTCTGCAAAAGGAGAAAAAGATATACCTGCAAAAGTTTTTGATCACATGACTGATCCTAACAAAGGCATTGAAGAGTTTGTACAAGGTTTTGTTGGTGGAGTTGGTATGAGCTCTGCTGGTCGTGCTTTAACTAGTGCTTTTAGAGATGATAAAGACAATATAATAGTAAATGATTATATTAATTTAATTGGATCTTTACAGCAGCAAAAATTAATTTCAAAAACTCAAGAAGGTAAAAATGCTATAGATAAAAAAATTAAAAAAGCTGAAAAAGATTTTAAAAACTTTATAATACAAAGTAGAGAAAAATCTCAATACATAACAAAAGAACAGTCTGAAGAATTATTAAGTATAATAGATACAAAGAAAAATTTAAATAAAAAGCTTGAAGATTTTCAAAAACAAGTTAAAAACAATCAACTAAGCAAAAGCGAGTTTGATACAATAGTTGAAGATATAAATAACAGCTTACAAGCTGAAAATGAAAAGTTAAATGCTATAAGGGTAGAAGCTAATAAAAAGTTTCTAATGGATGATCTTAGAACGACTGAAACAGCTATAAATAAAATATTAGGTTTAGAACAAAAAACATATAAAACAAAAAAAGAGTTTTTAGACGCGTATAATGCTAAAACAGGTAAAAATCTTACGTTAAAAGACATAGAAGGTTTAGACGGTGTAAAAGTAGATAACGAAATAATGATTAATGTTGAAGAAGCCGCAGAAAATAATGCTGTTACAGTTGGTTCTCATGAGTTATTACATGGTATACTTAAGTCTTCGTTAACTAGTAAAGAGCTAAGAGAAATAACAGATAAAAATGGTAATATTGTTGAAACAGATTTAACTGTTGAAGGCGAGCAGCTAATAAGAGATTTTCTAGATACTTTAAGCTCTAAAGAAAAGAAAATTGTACAAAAAAGAATAGATGACAACTATAAGTATAACAGAGATAAAGATGGTAATATAATATCTGAAAAAGCATTTGCGCAATATGCTGAAGAATATTTAAACGCTTATGCTGATGCTGCTATAAAAAACGAACTTACTGATAGTGTTTTAGTTAAAATAAAGAATTTTTTAGAAAAAATATTTAACAAGGGTGACAAAGGTTATAAAAACTTAGAGTTTAAAACCGGTGAAGATGTTAAAGCGTTTTTAAAAGCTTATGTGTCTGATAGAAAAAAAGGTGAGTTTAGACAACAGTTTATTGAAATGGCACAAGAAGGTGCTAAAATGGATGCTGTTGTAGAAACAAAACAAAAACAAAAGAAAACTAAAGAAACTAAGGTTACTCCAGAAAACAAAAGATTACAAAGTTTAGAAGAAACATTAACTAACAAGCAAAAAAATACAGTAAAATCTTTTCGTAAAAAAGGAGTTTCTAAAGAAGCTATAAATAATTACATAAAAAACAAAGCAAAAGAAAACGTTAAAGGAAATAAATTATCAGAAAAATATAAAGCAGAAGATTTATTAGCAAATCCAAAAGGAAAAAAGCTTGCAGATTTAGTTTCGGCACATAATTTAATATTTGGAGACGGTAATGTACCATCTAGATCAGTAAGCAACATCTTATCTCAAAACCCCAATTTAAGAACGAAGGTTTTAACTAATACAAATGTAATTGATTATAAGGTTCAACAAGCTCTTCTTGCTTATGAAGCTTATGCGGGCGTTCAAGATTCACAAGGTAAAAAATCTAAAACTATAGAAAAAAAGTCTTTATCTTCCGCTGCTAGACAACAAATATCTGATAGTATAAAAGAAATAGGTAGTACATATAGTTTTGAAGGTGGTAAAAAAGCTTGGGATGAAGGTGGTGCTGATAATGCCATACAAGAAATAAGAGAAAACGGTTATTTAGACGACTTAATTGCTGCTAAATTTAAAGGTGATAAAGTGCCAGTAGACTTTGTAGATAAAGTATATACTGAACTTACTAGCCATATTAGAAACTTTAATCCAGAAACAAATGACAACCTATTTGGCTGGATAAATAGTCAGTTGGCTAATAAAGCTGGTAATGTATTTAATAGAGAATATAAAACTACTGTAGAACAAAGAACAGCTAAAGATGTAGATGATAGAACTAAAGAAGGTGAAGTAAAAATACAAGTTGCGGCAGAAGAAGATGCTAGAATTAAAGCTTTTGAAGAAGAAGATATATCACCGCAAGCAGAAGCTAGAAGAAAAGCACAAGCAGATAAAAAACAAATAGATACAAAATCAAAGCTTAGACAAGAACTAAACATTGAAGACGGTAGTGATGTTTACAATAAAGTTTTAGAAACTGCTCGTAAAGTTTTAATAAGAGCTTATGATGCAGGTAAAACAGCTAGACAAATACAAAGAGATTTAACTAAAGAAGCTTCTGCTTATTTATTTAAGCAAGTTAAAAACATGCTAGGTGCAAAAGATAAATATATACCTACTATAAAAAAACTTAGAGTATCTTTAATTAATTCTATGTTTACAGCTGATTTAGTACAGATGGAACGTAATGTGCCAGATAATGAAAAAGTATTTACTAGATTTATTAAAAACTTAACTAGTAAACAAGAGGTTCAAGATGCTGTTGATAGAAATGAACTACCACCATCTGCTTTAAATACTATAGACAAAGGACAATCTGTTGCGTTATATGAAAAAGTAATGCCAACAGAACAGCAGTTTATAGACTTTTTTGATCAACCGCTTATAAATCCTAAAACAGGTGCTAGATCAGGTCTTAGAGGTACTAGAAAAGATCAATTAGCTAAGTACGTAGCAGCATCGTTAAACTTTGATGCTACAATGCAAGTAGCTCAAGAACCTGATGTTGCTGAAAAAAGACAGCAAATGGCAGAGTTAAGAGGTGAAACTATGGACGATACTAATATACAAGTTTTATCTGCTACTATAAATAGAGATCCTAATATTAAGTTTCATAATTCAAGTAAAAAGCCTGTTGTAGATAAAAACTTAGCATATCATATAAAAGAAGTTTTAAGGTTAGATAATATAATAACAAAAGATGATTTTGTAGATTATTCTGAAGGTTTAGTTTTTAAAGTACCTGGTCAAGGAGTTACTATAAATGATCCTATGTCTGCTAAAGATAAAGCTTTATTTGCTAGAGAAGCTTATAGGATTAGAAATGATGGTTCATATGAAAGAAATAATGATAGAGATCTTGATAGTTTTATTGAAAATGGAATTGAAAAAGCTAGAAAAGACGGTAAAGTTGAAACTAGAGGTAAGATTTTAGAAAACGCCAGTAAAGATATTGTAAATAAAAATACCAAAGGCAAGCTAACAGATGGCAATGGAGATATCTATGTTGATTATAGTGGTGTTATATTTGGTATAGAAGCAAAAGGAGGTTTTGCTCAGTGGGTTAGTAGAACTTTAAATGCTATAGGAGATACACTTAGTTTTACAACTAAAAATGATACTATAGACAAAACTACTGGAAGACTATTTGAAGAAGCTATTATTGAAAAAGTTTTAGAAGTTAGAAAAGACATTAACAACTTTTTAGAAATGAACGGTCTTAATCCTATTAAAGACTTTAATAAACCTTTAGATGTTAATTCAAAAGAATTTGAAATTTTAAAAATATTCAAATCTAGTTTTCAAGTAGATACTACTGTTAGTTTAGAGTACGTAATGCGAGATTATATTTTAAATAAGTATTCTGGTAATAATGCACAAAGCTTATTATTAGTAGATTTTAATGCTTATTTAATGGAAACTGATAGTGAATCATATAGAAACGCTAAAGTTGCTGTTGATATATTTAACGAAGGTAAACCTGTAGAGCAACAAATAATACCTTTACAACTTAATAAAGAAACAGATGCTATAACTGTACATGTTAGTTTTCAAGTTTCAGACAGTGGTGTTATGAACCATAGATTTAGACCTAAGTTAGACGATAATCAATTTGTAAAATCTAATGTTAATTTATTTAAAGATGCTAAAGTAGCTAAAGAATTTGGTCAAGCTTTAGATAAAGCTGCAGAACAAATAGCTTTAACAAAACAAAGTAAATCAGCTGCAAATACTAGAAGTATTGAAAAATATAGTAAAACATCTAGAGGTATGTCTGCTTTTGATTTTGACGAAACATTAATTGACAAAGGTGATAATTTTATCATAGCTACTAGTCCTAGTGGTAAAGAAATAAAAATAACTAGCAGGCAATGGCCAATAAAAGGACCTAAGCTAGCAGAGCAAGGGTATAAGTTTGATTTTACTGATTTTGTTAATGTTAGAGGCGGCGTTGAAGGGCCGTTATTACAAAAGCTTAGAAACAGAATAAAAAAATACGGTGCTAAAAACAACTATATACTAACTGCTAGGCCACCAGCAAGTGCTACTGCAATACATGGTTGGCTTAAAACAAAAGGTATAAACATACCGTTGGAAAATATTACTGGTTTAGGTAATAGTACTGGTGAAGCAAAAGCGCTTTGGATAACTGGTAAATACGCAGAGGGTTACAACGATATATATTTTGTTGATGATGCTTTACCTAATGTTAAAGCTGTTAAAAATGTATTAGATCAACTAGATATTAAAGGTAAATCTGTACAGGCTAAAATAAAGTTTAGTAAATCAATTAATGATCAGTTTAACGATATACTAGAAAATACTACTGGTGTTGACTCACAAAAACGTTTTTCAGATGTACAAGCTAATTTAAGAAGTAGAAAAAGTAAGTACTTTAATTTGGTACCACCATCTGCTCAAGACTTTATGGGCTTGTTATATAGCTTTTTAGGTAAAGGTAGAGTTGGTGAAAGACAATTTGAGTTTTTTAAGAAAACTTTAATAGATCCTTTTGCTAGAGGTATAAATGAGCTTAACACAGCTAGACAACGTACAATGGAAAAGTATATGGAACTAGTAAAAAGTTTACCTAAAGTAAAAAAGAAGTTAACTACTGAGTTAAAAAAGTTTAAAAACATACCTAGTTATATAGAAAATTACACTGTTGATCAAGCCGTTAGGGTGTATTTATGGAATAAAAACGGTGTTGAAGTACCTGGTATGACAAAAAGAGATACTAAAGCTTTAGTTGATTTTGTAAAAAACAATCCAGATATACATTCTTTTGCTGATGTTGTTGGTGCAATATCAAAAGATCAACAAAGCTTTACTGAGCCTGGAGAATATTGGTTAACAGAAAATATAAAATCAGATTTGTTTAGTGATGGTGCTTTGGGTGATGCAAGATCTAAGTATTTAGCAGAGTGGCAAGAAAACGTAGATCAAATGTTCAGCCCTGAAAACATGAACAAAATAAAAGTTATATACGGTACTAAATTTGTAGAGGCTTTAAAAGATATATTATACCGTATGAAGACTGGTAGAAACAGGCCTACAAACAAAAGTAGATTAACTAATGAGTTCATGAACTGGGTTAATGGTTCTATAGGTGCTATAATGTTCTTTAATATACGTTCTGCCGTACTACAGACTATATCTTCTATAAACTATATAAACTGGAGTGACAACAATCCACTTAAAGCCGCTGCTGCTTTTGCAAATCAAAAACAATTTTGGTCAGATTTTGTTTTCTTGTTTAACTCAGACTTTTTAAAACAGAGACGTGCTGGTAATCAAAGAGGTGTTAACGAGCAAGAGTTAAGTGAAGCTGTTACCGGTAAAGGTGCGTATGAGCAAGCTAAAGCTGCTATAAGATTTTTATTAAAAATAGGATTTTTACCTACACAATTAGCTGATAGTTTTGCTATTGCTTCTGGTGGTGCTACTTTTTACAGAAATAGAATTAAAAAATATGTTAAAGACGGCATGACTCAAGAGCAGGCAGAAAAACAAGCATTTTTAGATTTTCAAGAAATAACAGAAGTATCACAGCAATCTGCAAGACCTGATTTAATATCACAGCAGCAAGCTGATGCTTTAGGTAGGATGATATTATCTTTTCAAAACACACCTATGCAATATGGTCGTATTATGGACAAGGCGTTTAGAGACATTATAAACGGTAGAGGTGATACTAAAACACATGTTTCTAAAATAGCTTATTACGGTATTGTACAAGGTATATTATTTACAGCATTACAGTCTGCTTTATTTGCTTCTTGGGGTGATGAAGAAGATGAAGTAAAAGATAAGAAAAAAGAAAGGATGCTAAACAGTATTGTTGACTCTTGGTTATCAACGTTTGGTTATGGCGGTAAAGGTGTTGCTACAGTTAAAAATACAATGTTAGAATATCAAAAACAAAGAGCTAAAGATCTTGATGAGAAGTTTATGACTAGACCTGATCACACTTATACTATATTAACAGCACTTAGTTTTTCACCACCTATTGGTTCTAAACTTAGAAAAATATATTCATCTATACAAACCGAAAGGTTTAATAGAGATGTAATGAAAGAAAGAGGTTTTAAAGTTGACAACCCTGCTTTCAGTGGTATTGGCAATGTTGTAGAAGCTGTTACTAATTTACCACTTGGTAGACTGTCAAATAAACTTCGTAATTTAGAAAATGCACTAGATACTAGAAACGAAACTTGGCAAAGAGTTGCTTTAGCATTAGGTTGGAATACTTGGGACTTAGGTATAAAAGATCAAGATATAGAAGCTTTAGGTGAAAATATAAAAGAAAGAAAAAAGCAACAGAAAAAAATGGACAAAATAAAGCAAAAATATCCAGGTAAAACAAAGCAAGAAATAGATATAATTATAAAAGAAAAAGAAGTATTTAATTTAAATAAAAGAGAGCAAGAACGTATATTAAAACAAAATGGTTTAAATCCTAAAAGTTATAGATTAGAAAAAGACAGGGTAGACGCTATAATGAAGTTGCGTAATAAAAACAAAAGCAAAATAGATAAACAAATATCTGATATAGAAAACTACGTACCTTCTAAAAGCGAGCAAAGAGAACTAGACTTGTTTAAAATGAATAAAAAAGAACAAATTAATATGCTTATGGATTTAGGTTTATCTTCAAAAGAAATAAAAAAACTTAAATACGAAGAAGATAGAGTAAATAAAATTCTAGCCCTTGAAAAGAAAAGTAAAAAACGTTAAAAACAAGTGATTGTATAATATATATATATAAAAAGCAAAATGGCAAAAGAATTAAATGAAGATACAGCGTTTAAATTAAGTATAAAAACTATAATAGGTGCTGGCTTTGCGATAGCAACTTTAGCTGGCATGTGGTTTACACTGCAAGCTGATATTGCAGAAGCCAAAGAGTTACCGGCAAACAACTGGAACCCTGAGTGGGAAGAAAAACTACCAGATCCAGAAGTAACTAAAATGGAGTTTGACATGAAAGATCAAATGATACGTAATACTATTATGACAACTCAAGACGATGTTAAAGAAATAAAAGAGTCACTAGAAAAAATAGAAGATAAACTTTATGACAGATAATAACACTTGGCAAGTTAGAGTTTTATACATGTTAATAATTATTTGCATGTTACTTGGTACTATTGCTTTTGGTCAAATAAAAGTAATACAATTTAATGCTGGTTGGAATAAATCTAATGATGTGCCTTGGGTACATAGTTTAAAAGACTGTAATACTATAGGTTATACTGATATAGCTAAACAAAAAAAAGCGCAAGCAAAATACAAAATAGCTGTTGTGCCTACTATAATTATATTTAAAGATGGAGAAGAAGTAGCTAGGTTTCAAGCTGATTTAAGTTTTAAAATGGCAGCTACAAGAGAAGAAGTACAAGAAGAAATAGATAACCAACTAATGAGTGATTTTTAAATGAAAAAGTTATTATTATTTTTATTATTACCGATATTTAGTTTTGCACAAAACTGTGCTCCTACATTAATAGCTACTGACACATGTATGTATGGATATGCCAGAACATGGGTTGAATGGCAGCCGCTAGATAGTGGATGTGTTATAGCTAATGTACATAGAGGTACGCCATATAATAACTACACTTGGAGTTGGAATAATCAAAACCAAACTAATTATTCTTTTTACAATAATTACAGTCCTGGTGATCCTTTTGCTAGTTCAGAAGGTTTTTGGATGGTTTTAGAAATGGCTGATGGTAGTTTTACTGACACAATATATGCCAGCGAGTTTACATGTATTGAAGGCTGTATGGATCCGTCGTATGATAATTATAATCCATTAGCTAATATACCAGATGTTTGTTTAGCAATACCGCCGCCACAAGATGATTGCGCTGACACTACAAAAACCTCTATAACTATTGAGTTTGTGCCAGACACATACGCAGGTGAAACATCTATGCGTATATTAAATCAAGATGATAGTACTTTGTTTTTCTTACCACAAGGTTACTTTTATAACGTAGGTACTGGTAATATGTATACTGAGACAATATGTGTACCTATAGATGATACGGTAAGATTTATGATATATGACTCGTATGGCGATGGTATATGTGGTAG
>Ga0209645_1001799_pt1 | contig 10501 bp, 8 predicted proteins | sample ETNvirenome_6_30_FD_184070 | JGI IMG/M metagenome (GOLD analysis project Ga0209645, IMG submission 184070) | Marine viral communities from the Pacific Ocean - ETNP_6_30 (SPAdes) (version 2) | ecosystem: Environmental > Aquatic > Marine > Oceanic | place: Pacific Ocean | collected 2013-06-19
AGCAAAATATAAACAAGAAGTACAAAAATTTGGAGGAGAACAAATAGGTAGAAGACGAAGAGATGACTACACAGATGGAACAGTCAGAATACCTGTTAATTCACCAACACCGTAAGGATTAAAATATGGCATCATCATTTTCAGATTTGGGTTTAGAACTAATGGCAACTGGCGAAAACGCTGGTACATGGGGAACAAAAACTAACACCAACTTACAAATTATAGAAAAGTCTATTGCTGGTTATGTAGAACAAGCAGTAACTAGTGGTGGGACAACAGCTTTATCAATAACAGATGGAGATACAACAGAATCAACATCAGTTGCAAGACATGCTGTTATAAAATTAACAGGTACAATAACAGGTAACTCTATTGTAACTGTGCCCGACTCAATAGAAAAGGTTTACATTGTAACTAATGGCACATCAGGTGCATACACTGTTCAATTTAAAACAGCATCAGGAACAGGAATTACTTTTGGTGTATCAGAAAAAACTACAAGATTAGTTTATTCAGATGGAACTAATATTGTTGATGCAGGATTTGGTGGCGCATCTGATATGGAAGGTAGAGAATTAGTTTTAGATGCTGATGGTGATACAACTATTACAGCAGATACTGATGATCAAATAGATATTAAAATTGCTGGAGCAGATGATTTTCAATTTACAGCAAACACTTTTACTGCACAATCTGGTAGCACAATTGCTGCACAAGCATTAACTGCTACTACAATAACAGCTAGTGGTATTGTAAAAACAGACGATACAACTGAAGCAACTTCTACAACAGATGGCTCATTACAAACAGATGGTGGATTATCTGTGGCTAAAGATGCTGTTTTTGGTGATGATGTTAAATTATTAAGTGATAGTGCTGTATTAAATTTTGGTGCAGATTCAGATGTATCACTTACTCATGTTGCAGATACAGCTTTATTATTAAATGCTGCAATGAGATTACAATTCAGAGATTCTGGATTATACATAGGTTCAAACGCTGATGGTGATTTAGATATTGTATCAGATGGTACAGCAGTTGATTCCATTAATTTAGAATCAGCAGGTGGTATTACATTAGATGCAGGTACAGCAGGTAGTGGTATTATCTATGAAGATGATGGCACTGAAATGGCTCGTATTCATAATTCATCGAGCAATGTTATATTAGAAACAAAAGTTTCAGACGCAGATTTTTCAATTAAAGGTAATGACGGTGGTTCAACTATTACCGCTTTAACTTTTGACATGTCAGATACAGGTAAAGCTACATTTAGTGGTGATGTAGTTGTGACTGGAGATATTACAGTATCTGGTGATGATATTACTATGGGTACAAACACTGCAGGTAATTTATTAGTTGCAGATGGTACAAACTTTAATTCAATAGCTGCAGGTGATTTATCTGAAATATCTACAGTTGCAAATGATGATGTTTTTATAGCAGTAGATACTTCTGGTGGTGGACTTAAAAAAATTGCAAGATCAACTATTGTAGCAGGATTAGCTACATCAGGTGCAATATCAAATTTAGTAGAAGATACTTCACCTCAATTAGGTGGTAATTTAGATACTAACTCTGCAAACATTTTGATAGATGATGCACATTTTATCGGTGATGAAAATGGTAATGAACAAATTATATTTCAAACAACAAGTTCAGCAGTTAATCAATTTGATGTAACCAATGCTGCAACAGGAAATGCTCCTGAAATATCAGCTACAGGTGGTGACACTAATATTGATCTTAAGTTAACTCCAAAAGGATCTGGTCAAGTTATTATTGATGGCAATGTTGGTATTGATACAGGAGTTATTGATCTTAAAAATGGTGGATCTCAATCTGTTGTAAGATTTTATTGTGAGTCTTCAAACGCTCACTATGCACAAATTCAAGCACCTGCACACTCAGCATTTTCTGGCAACGTAACTTTAACTTTACCTGCTTCTACGGACACTTTAGTTGGTAGAGCTACTACAGATACATTAACTAATAAAACATTAACAACACCTGTAATTGCAGAAATAGATTCTGGCTCTACAATTACACTTGATGCAACTACAGACATAGTTCTTGATGCAGATGGTGGTGATGTATTTTTCAAGGATGGTGGAACAACAATTGCTACACTAACAAATTCATCTAGTGATTTTGTAATTACAACTGGAGTTCAAGATAAAGATTTTGTTATAAAAGGTGATGATGGCGGTTCTGCAATTACAGCTTTAACTATAGATATGTCAGCTGCAGGAGCTGCTACGTTTAACGATAAAATAGTTGCAACTGAATTAGATATATCTGGGAACGTAGATATTGATGGGACATTAGAAACTGATGCATTATCAATAGCTAGCACAACAATAAGTGCGACGGCAGCAGAAATTAATTTAGTAGACGGCGGAGCCACAGTGGGAACTACAGCGGTAGCTGATGGTGATGGTATTCTTCACAATGATGGTGGCACAATGCGTGTTACAAGTGCTGCTACATTTAAAACATATTTTACAAGTGGTGTATCTTCAGCAGCAGACGATTTAACAGCTGGTGATGCTGCAGTAAATCTTACAACTTCGTCAGGTAATATTACAATTGATGCAGCAGCTAATGATTCAGATATTATATTTAAAGGAACTGATAATAGTTCTGACATCACTATGCTTACTCTTGATGGTAGTGATGCTGGTTCTGCTACATTTAATGATAAAGTTATTGTTGGAGATGGTAAATTAGTTCTTAATTCAACAGCAGTTACATCAACAGCAGCAGAACTTAATTTACTAGATGGTGTTTCTGGATTAGTACAAGCAGACTTAACAAAATTGGCAGCTGTAGATTCTACAGCGGCAGAATTAAATATAGTTGATGGTGGTACATCAGCAACAAGTACAACAGTTGCAGACGCAGATAGAGTTGTATTAAACGATAATGGCACAATGGTTCAAGTAGCCATGACTGATATTAAAACATATATCGGCGGTGGAACTTCTTGGCAGGCTGTTAAAACTTCTAATTATACTGCATCAGCAGGACAAGGTGTATTTGCAAATACATCAGGAGGAGCATTTACAGTTACTTTACCAGCGTCACCAGATCTAGGAGATGAGGTTTCAATAAAAGATTATGCGGGAACATTTGATACAAATAATTTAACAGTAGGAAGAAATTCACAACCTATAGAAGGCGTAGCTGCAGACTTAACTGTCAGTGTAGAAAGAGCTGGTTTTACATTAGTATACTCTGATAGTACACAAGGTTGGCTATTGAAAGATAAATAATGGCTAATTACAAAGATATTGGTGGTACAACTATTGGTTTTAGATCATCTAGTGCTCCCGTAACATATCCATCTGGAGAAGCAGGTTCAATCTATTATAATTCTAGTAACGGTAAATTTGAGTTTGTAGATGCTGGTGGTGGTGCTTGGTCTACTGGTGCTAATTTAAACACGGGTCGTTATATTACAACTGGTGTTGCGTATGGTTATCAAAAAAGTAGTAGTTTGGCTTTGTGTGTTGGTGGAAGAACACCTCCTGAAAGTTATCAATCCTTAAATGAAAAATACGATGGCACCTCTTGGACTGAACTCGGAGATTTAAGCACTAGAGGTAGAGATCAATTGAGTGGTTTTGGAACTACGACATCAGCTATGGCAGCTGGTGGTTACGCTGGTAATGATCCATCTAGAAGAGAATGTGAAACTTGGGATGGTTCTTCGTGGACTGAGGTAGCAGATTTAAATGGTGAGTCTATTGGAAGTTCTGGTGCAGGAGTTTCAAACACTAGTGGTTTAGTTTTTTCTGGTGGTCCATCACCATATGACGCTAACTCTGTAAGAACTGAATCTTGGAACGGATCAAGTTGGACAGAATTAAATGATTTAAATACTGGTGGACCGCAACCAGCAGGTTGTGGAATACAAACAGCGGCACTTTCTATTAATGGTAGTGGTGATGATGGAGTAGAATCGTGGAATGGAACTGTTTGGACTGAGATTGCCGATAACATTAATGAAGGTAGAAGAGGTGCTGTAGCTGCTGGAACTTACACAGAAGCTTTGGTTTATGGAGGTGGTAATCCATCTAGAATAACTAAAACAGAATCATGGGATGGAACTTCGTGGACTGAACTTGCAGACATGGCAACCGCAACTCAATATGCAGGTGGTGGAGGTCGAACTAATGGTTTTGCTATAAATTATGGAGGATCAACTCCTAGTAATCCAAGTAACTCTGCAGCAACAGAAGAGTGGAATCTAGACCATACATTAAAAACGGTGACATTAAGTTAAAAATAAATTATAATAAAAGAAAAGGAGGATAAACTATGGCATATACGTACAGTGTAAAAGCAAACTGGGGTAAAAATTCAAACGGTGATTCATTCATTCGTCATGAAGATAGAGCATATTTTCATATTGAAGGTTTTCCTGGTAATGTTTGGGTAACTGAAGATAATGTATATTCTGCTAGATGGATTGTTAGAGTTGGTGGATCAACTAAAACTAAATCTGAAGCACAAGCTATTGTTGATGGTGTAATTGATGACGCTCAAGACGCTTGGGACAATGACAATGTTGAAGGTGAAACATCAGCTGAAAAAATTGATAGACTCGGCGCTAAACCAACAGATATAACATTACCATAGTAGAATCCTCATGGCAGAATACAAAGCTATACATGGAACTTTGGTCCAGCATAAAACATCTGATCCTGTACCATCTGGTATTGGTGGTGCATCGTGGTCCAGTGGAGGTGCTTTAAATCAAGCTAGATTTGGAATGGCATCCGCTGGAACTCAAACAGCAGGCATTGGAGCTACTGGAGCTACTGGACCTTCTGCTTGGTCAGTAAATACAGAATTATATAATGGCTCTTCTTGGAGTGAAACAGCCAATGTTAACACTGGTAGAGAGTATGGAGGTGGTTGTGGAACTCAAACAGCTATGATTTTTACTGGAGGTTATGATGGATCTAATAATGAAGAAAATGAAAATTGGGATGGCTCTAGTTGGACTGAACTTGGTGATTTAAATACGGCAAGAAACTCTGCTGGTCAACTTGGTACATCAACAGCTTCATTTGTAGTTGCTGGATATTCAACGACAGATATAACAAATGTAGAGTCTTGGAACGGGTCATCTTGGACTGAAACAACAGATATAAACACAGCAAGGTACGGAGGAGTAGCAATGGGATCAACTACCTCTGGAATGTTTGTTGGTGGTAATCAAGATCCTCCTACATCAAATGCAACAGAAATTTGGAATGGTTCTTCTTGGACCGAAGTTAATAATTTAAATACAGCTAGAGATTATTTAGCAGGAACAGGTAATGGAACTGCTACTGATTCATTAGTTTATGGTGGAGAACCTGGTCCTCTTTATGCAGTCACAGAAGTTTGGAATGGTTCTAGTTGGACTGAAGTAGCTGATTTATCAACAGCTAGATCTGCTTTATCAGGAGATGGAACAACTCTTGCTGCTTTAGCTTTTGCTGGAAAAACTCCAAGTTTAACCACAGCAACAGAAGAATTTAGCACTGCAGGTCCAGGAGATGCATTACAAAACGATGGACAATGTTTCTTTCGTAGTGATACAAGCGATTTTAAAATTTCATTAACACAATTTGGTACAGGTGCTTGGGCATCTGGTGGTAATCTGAACACTTCTAGGAAAGAGTCTATGGGATTAGGTATTCAAACAGCTAATATAATGGCTGGTGGAAACACACCAGCACCTGCTGTTACAGATGTCGTTGAACAATATAATGGTACATCTTGGACAGAAATTGCAGAAATTAACACTGCAAGAAGAAATGGTAGAGGTGCAGGAACAACAACAGCAGGATTAGTTTTTGGTGGAGAACCTAATAAATATATTAATGAATCTTGGAATGGTTCAGCATGGACAGAAGTTGGAGATTTATCGAGAAGTGGTGGTGGCGTACAATCTTTTGGTACTGCTGGAGCTTCTTCAACTTCAGCGATAATTTTTGGTGGGGAACCTGGAACACAAGCTATTACAGAAATTTGGAATGGAACTTCATGGACTGAGGTTGCAGATTTAAATGCTGGAAGATCATCTACAGCAGGTTTTGGAATTACAACTGCAGCTATTTGTGTTAGTGGCTATGCTCCTTCTGGGGGATCATATCCAACTATAGCAAATGTTGAAAATTTTGATGGCACAAGTTGGACAGAGATAAATGATGTTAATACAGATAGAGGTGGTGGAGCAGGTGGATCAGGATCTTCAACATCTGGTTTATTTTTTGGTGGACAATCAAATCCTTCAAAACACGCAAACACAGAGTCCTTTGACGGCACTAGTTTTACAGAGGTTGCTGATCTGTCAGGAGCAATATATGAAATGGGATATGCTCCTCTTGGAACTAGTTCACAGAATAATTTAGCAGCAATATCTGCTGGTGGAAAAAGCCCTAGTCCAGGAACTGTAGCTACGACAGAAGAGTGGACAATACCTGAATCAATAAGTAATTTAACAATAACGGATTAATATGTCATACGGAAGTGGAAATAGCGGAGATTATAAAAAATTAAAAGGTCAGATGATACAAGTTGTAGACACTGATCCACTTGCTTATGCAGGTTCATGGGCTACTGGCGGTGCTTTAAATACAGCAAGATCAGATGGAGCAAATTTAGGCACTCAAACCGCAGCGCTTTTAGCAGGAGGGGGACCTTCTACAACAGATAAAACTGAAGTTTATAATGGTACTTCTTGGAGTGAAACAGGAGATTTAAATGTAGCAAAATATGCTTTAAGAGGAGCGGGCACAACAACAGCATCAATTGTTTTTTTAGGATCAGATGCTAGTGACAATCAATTAACAACTACAGAGACATTTAATGGAACTTCTTGGACTGAAACACATGATTTAAATACGGCAAGAATAAGACCAGGTTCATCTATACAAGGTACAAGCACGGCGGTAATAGCTTTTGGTGGAGAAGCTCCTGGAGGAGATCAAGCTATTACAGAATTATATAATGGCTCGTCGTGGACTGAAGTAGCAGATTTAAATGATGCTAGAGTTTTTATGTCTGGAATTGGAATTTCAACATCTGCAATATCAGTTGGTGGTCAGCCAGGACCAGGTAGTCCTGCTTTTAATGATACGGTTGAAACATGGGATGGAACATCTTGGACAGAAGTTTCTGAAATTAATACTGCTCGTACTAGTCTTGGTGGATCTGGATCAAGTAGTGCAAGTGGTCTTGTTTTTGGAGGAGCTACTCCACCAAATACATTAGCAAATGTTACAGAATCATGGAATGGTTCATCGTGGACTGAATTAGCAGATTTATCAACTTCAAGAAAAGAAATAGGTGGAACTGGAAATAGCAGTCTATCAGCGATAGCTTTTGGGGGTAGAACTCCTCCAGCTAGTAATGCTACAGAAGAATGGACATTCCCATCAGCACCCGTAGTACAACAAGGTCAAATGTGGGTATTAGCTAAAACAGGTACTAGTAGTGTTATGAAAGGAAGCGTGGCTCAAGGGACAGGTGCGTGGGCAACTGGTGGTAATATGAACACTGCGAGATTTGGAAATAGAAACGCTGGAATACAAACATCAGCAATAACTTTTGGTGGAAACACACCACCTTTTACAGCGATAAACGAATTATATAATGGCTCATCTTGGACTGAAGTTGGAGATTTAAATACTGCAAGAGATAACATGGGTGGTTTAGGAACTTCTACTGCTGCGTTGTCTGTTGGTGGTAATACTGGTTCTAATGTAGCAATAAATGAATCATGGAATGGTTCATCGTGGACTGAATTAGGAGATTTAAACACAGCGAGAAAAAGTTTAGCTGCAGCAGGTAGCACAACAGCAGCCATAGCTTTTGCTGGACAAACCAGTTCAGTTTCTGCAAAAAATGAATCTTGGAATGGTACATCTTGGACTGAAGTTGGAGATCTAAACACTGCTAGACAACTATTAATGGGTGGTGGAACTGCTACAAGTGCTTTAGCTGTTGCTGGAGAAGTAACAGCAGATAGTGCATTGAATGAATCTTGGAATGGTTCGGCATGGACTGAAGTTGGAGATTTAAATACAGCTAGAAGAGATGGAGCAGCTGCAATAAGTGATAATTCATCTGGTATAGTTTTTGGTGGAACAGAACCTAAAAAAGCAAATACAGAAAATTGGAATGGTAGTTCATGGACTGAAGTAGCTGATTTATCAGCAGGAGTTGCATCACATGGTGGAAATGGTAATGCAAAACTTGCACTAAAAGCTGCAGGAGACGTTTCTGGGAGAGTAGCGACTACAGAAGAATGGACAGTTCCATTTGTAACTAAAACAGTAGGCACAGATTAGACTTGACTGTTATTTAGAAAGTTAATATAAAAGCAATAAGAAATGGATAAAGAAAAACGAAATATACAGACTTTAGCAACTACTCAATCTAAATATTTATCAGATATACTAGATGTTGAGGATGTTAAACAGTTTAAGTCATTAATTCCTGAATTAAAAGATACTTGGAAAAAAAAACAAGTATTTAGAACGGAAACAGAAATGAGGTTTTCTGTATTATCAGATAATAAATATCCAACAAGAGCAGCTAAATATTGGCAATGTGTTAGAGAACAAAATACACACTTTGAAAATTTAATGCATCTATCATTTGATGCTAGAAAAAATGATATAGAGATAGAAAAATTAAAAGAAAAAATTAAAAAAGAAAAAGATAAACTTGAGAAACAATTATTACAAATAGAATTAGAAGAGAAAGTATATGGCAAAGCAAGTATGGAACTTGTAGCTAAACACAGGATGAGAGAAGTAGCTACATGGTCTAAACTTAAAAAAGAATTTCATGATGGGTCTTTTGATGACAGAGATGTAAATACACATCAAGCACATTCATATAAATTAAGATTAGAACATCAAAAAGCAACCTTAACACCAGGTTCATCTCAACCAGAAGTATTCAATGTTTTAGGACAATTAGATACTTTAAACAGAGTAATAAAAGACGGTGAGCTGTTGCCTAATAAAGAAAAGAAAAAAATAAAAAGAAAGTAATATGAAATTTGACTTTGTTTATCTTGGTCAGACCGTTCTTAAATACGAGGTACCTTTAGAGATATTTGTTGGTCTTAACAATATATACGAAAAACGTAAAAAAGAATTACCTAAAGCAAACAAACAGTTAGTTGGTAAGATAGAAGACGAAGTGTCTTTATTTTTTGATGGGCCACCTAATGATAAAATACACTCACATAATTTTTTATCTAGAGACATTTTAAGATGGTTTGATTCTGTATTTGATCACTACCTTAAGTGGAATAAAATAGGTGAAAATAAAAGACATATTAATTCCATATGGGTTAATGAAATGAAAGCACACGAATATAATCCAATACATATTCACCAAGGAATGTTATATACAGGTTTATCATCGGTTATGATTATGAAACTACCAACAGAGACAGGTATAGAATACTCAGCACCAGACAAACCTATGAATGGTAGACTACAAATTATAGGTGCAGCTAATGGTCAGTTTGCTAAAACAGATTATTCACCTCAATCAAAAATAGGAGACTTTTATGTTTTTCCTTATGATATGAGACACTGTGTTTATCCTTACAATGGTACTAAAGAAAAGCGTAGAACATTAGTTTGTAATGTAGATGTTGAACATAATCCAGTAACATCAAGAACAGCTGGAGGACAATTAGAATGATTATTAAAATGCCAAGATGGCAATCTTATATGGTTACCACAACAGAACCAATGTTTAGTCCTCAACAATGTCAAGATATTATAAACGCAGGTCACTCAGAAAAACCTGAACAAGCACAAGTAGGTATGAATAAACCAGGTGGTGGTGTTGATAAGAAAAAAAGAACAACGACAATATCTTGGATACCTTTTAAAAAATTACCACAGATGTATAAAAAAGTAGAAAATCAATTATCCATAGTAAACCTAAATCATTTTGGGTTTGAAAATGTGCAAATAACAGAACCTGCACAGTTTACAGAATATCCTAAAGGTGGTTTTTATGATTGGCATATGGATTTAGATGTTAACGGTCAACACGAACCACCAATTAGAAAAATATCTATGACGTGTTTGTTATCTGATCCCTCTAGTTTTACAGGCGGTGAATTAGAGTTTATGGAGAAAAATAAGATACCTAATCTTAAACAAGGACAAGCTATATTTTTTGCATCATTCTTAAGACACAGAGTAGCCCCTGTTAAAAAAGGTATTAGGAGGTCTTTAGTTATGTGGTTTGGAGGCCAACCTTTTAAATGAACCAATTACAAAGAAAAATATTATTTCCAACTCCTGTTTATTTTAAAGACATACCTGATGCAAAAAATTTAAATAAATATTTATTTAAACACATTAAGGCATGGCGTAAGTCTGATCCTAAAGGTGAGAAAAAAACTAATTCTGGTTTTGGTTGGCATAGTAAAACTGACATGAATAAAAGAAAAGAATTTGATCCT
>Ga0209645_1001801_pt1 | contig 10491 bp, 11 predicted proteins | sample ETNvirenome_6_30_FD_184070 | JGI IMG/M metagenome (GOLD analysis project Ga0209645, IMG submission 184070) | Marine viral communities from the Pacific Ocean - ETNP_6_30 (SPAdes) (version 2) | ecosystem: Environmental > Aquatic > Marine > Oceanic | place: Pacific Ocean | collected 2013-06-19
ATGATACATTAATTGTTTTTCATCGTCAACATTATAGATAAGGTTAGTTTTAACATTATCAAGTCTTCTATTTAGAAGTTTTTTAATTAGATCTAATGTCTCTAGATCCATTATTTTTTGCCGTTTCTAAATATTTGTGTGCCCTTTATTCCAAATATACTCGCTACGACCAAGATCCACAGGTTTGTGAACCATGACGGGAGCGACTGAAAATATTCAAAGAAAAGTTTTACCTTTTCCATAGCTTCTGGATCGTCTGACATCACTGCCCACATTAACACCACGATAGGGGCTGAAATAATAATAAGAACGAATTCGTCCTTATAGTCGTTTTGCCTCGCTTCTAAAAGTTTACCCTGGTAAGCTTCCTCACCTCGAGCTTGTCTTTCTGCGTGAAGTAGTTGAGCTTCTGACATTGCCATTTTAGCTTTTTGACGATTCTGATATATTTTAGAACCAGCTTGAGCTGCTATTTTTAATGCACTTAGCCACATGTTTCCTCCAATACTTTGTTAAGTTTACGATATTTATCATTATGATTTTGATTATCGATATACATTTTTAACACCATATCGATTTTATTTTTTCTTCGCAATGATAAAAAATTATATATTTTAAAAAATATGTTTATAGCAGCCTTACCTCTAGCTCTCCATCTATAAGTATATTTGTGATGACTTTCTCTTGGTTTAATAGTGAATACTGAACCACACTTAAAAAAACTATGAATATTTTGAACAACGTCTAAATCTGACATTTCTACTGATATTGATGGAATTTGATACTTGACGTTTTTTGTACGTCTTGTTGTTTCGTAACTTATATAACCCTCACCATCAATAATACCAGCGTAATAAGCTTCTTTATCTGATTCCGATAAATTTTTTACCACTGGTTTGGATTGCAGAGATTCCTTTGATATCGGATTTTGCCCCCACTTCTCTATGTGGACAACCACCCCCTTTGAGTCCTTGTGGGTTTGGTCCTCTTTCTGGTGGAGGTCCAAATTCTTTTCCGCCACTTAGACTTCCTCCTCTACGTTTTTTCTCTACACCTGAAATTGTCCCTTTATTTTTTGATGCATAGAATACTGCTTCAGCTTCATCACCATACTGTTCTTTCATGGCGGACATAATTTTTTTACCTTTTTTATTTAATGGCATTATCTTAATTTATTTAAATCTTGTTTTGTTAAATTTTTACCACCATGCATTCTGATTCCATATTTTAAATCATCTTTTGCATCTTTTCTTTTTCCAGCACCTCTAACACCAGATTTCATAATCTCACTTATAGATTTTCCGCCAGATTTTTTATAAGCTTTGTAAGCAGTCTTAATACCTTTGGTAAGTAGTCCACCTAATAACATACTTCTATATTGATTTTTCATTATTTTTGTAACTTCCTTTCAGCGATATCTAATCTTTTATCTGATTGCTCGTCTTGTTGTGCTAACCTATCATACTCCAAATTTAATTTATTAGCTTGTCTTTGATTTTCTTGATCTTGTTTAAATCTTACCTCATTTTCTTTTCTTTGCATATCCATAGCCCTTAAATCAACCTCTTGTTGTTTAATTCTAACTAATGGATCTTGTTTATTTGCTTGTGCTTGCATCTCACCAACCACTAAACTTTCAGTAATTTCTGCAACAGCTGTAGCAACCGCATTATCAAAAGCTATTTGAAATTGTTGAGGGTCTGTTTGTTGTAAAGATAGTAAATTTTGGTCTTGTGCAAACTGTTCCTTAACTTCTTTTTGTGCTTTAAAAGAAATATGGTCAGAAACATGCGATTGTAAGTTTGCATACACCATCGGATTAATTTGAACCATTCTAGAAGCCATAAAAGCTGTGTGTGCAGCGATGTGAGCGTCATGATCTTGAGATTCAAAGGCAGTAAGTAGTTGCATTTGCAACGCTCTTGCATTTTCTTTAGCAGGATCCATCGGTTGAGGAGGTTTTGGTGCTGGTTTCATTAAAGTATCGATTTGTTTAGTGCCTAAAGCTTCATAAACACGTCTATAAGCTTCATAAACGTTGTGTAATTGTGGATTTGATTGAGCAATTTGCAATTGTGTCTGTGCTAACGTCACTCTTTGAGCCATGGACATAATATTTGGGTCAGCAACAGGTAAAATATCGACTCTGTTGTCAAAATCTAACTGTTTAATCATACGATTTGCACCATAAACATCGTAAGGGTACTCTGGTGGTAGATATTCGCTACATAATCTTGCTAAAATTTTAAATTCAAGTCTCATTGCATAGTAACAACGCTTGTGAACACCTGTCATAACTCTAGATCCACGCTCCATCAAAGCGATTGTAGTGCCTACAGCTCTGTTTTGAGTATCATTACCAGTGCTCAAGTCAGTAATTTGTGCAAATTTAGTTCCTGCATTAACAACAAATCCTAAAAGTTGGAATAAAGTTGGACTTGGTTCTGTAAATGGCAGTTGAAAAAACTGATCTCTAATGTTTCCACCTGGTGCATCAACGTCTCTAAACTCACCTGGCTGAATTGGTTGGTCATCATCTCTAACTCTAAGTCCTCTAGACTTAAATCCTGCTGGTAAATTTTTTAAAGTTCCTGCATCTATTAATTGTCTTAATGCAATTGTTGCTGCTCTTGATAATCCACCAATCATGTGTATTAAACCAAAGCCATAAAAACCCAAACCTGGTAAAAATTTGAAATGTACAAAGTATTCTATCCTTGTGAAGTTAGGATCATCAGCACTGTAGTTTCTATAAATGGATAATATTTCACCAGAACCCTCATCAAGTGTAACGATGTAAGGTATTTTTATTCCTTTTTTAATTTTTTTATCAAAGTTTTCGTAGTCATCTAAATTTAAATCTACATGCATTTCTAAAATATTATAAATATAATCTGAATATGTATCTTTCATACCATCTAACTTATTGATGGCATCTTGAACTTCATCTTTTTTCTGTTGTGGTTTTGGTAAATCAATATCTCTATAAAATCCAGCAGCCATTTTTTTGTTAATATCATTCTCTGTCATTTTGATGACGTGAGTTATTCTTCCTGCATCTTTTAAATCAGATGCATAGTAAGGGACAACTAAATCTTCTGCTGGAATAAATTTAGAACAAGGTCTTTGTAAAAATTCATCATAATATATTTTTTTAAATGTAGAGCCTGATAGAGGAAGATAAAATAACATTTGATCCATATCAGTTGTATAGTCTTCCATTCTCTCCATAAGAAGATAGTTCATATATTCTTTGACTCTCTGTGCTTGTTGTTCGGTGGCCGGTGTTCTTAAACCCACAACTGATGTTCTTACCGGACCATCGCTAGGTAATAGTTCTTTGTAAGCTGATGCTTGGAATTGTGTTACTGATTCAGCAAGTAAAGGATGAGTGACACCGGAAGCTCCTTTAAATGGTTTTGATTGCTCTGTATAATTTGTGCCTAATAAATCTAAACCTTTAATATAAGCATCCTCCCAATCTTTTCTTGAAGTTCTATCTTTTTTGTATTCAGATAATAATTCTGATCCAAGACTTTTAAGGATTCTTTCATCCATGTCATCGGCTAAATTAGCTGAGAATTCTTCTTCTAGATTCTCGACTACCGGCTCTTGGCCCTCAATCATCACTTCAGGTGGTAAGCCTTCAGGCTGTTCCTGTGGGGTATCAACCTTTACTTCTTCTTCAATTTGTTCTTGATTTTCTTTTTCTATAGCCATAACTTAAATTAACATAGAGGTTTAAATATATCCACTACAAGCCCTCCCTCTCGTTTGTATAGTTTTTGAGTATAAGCCATCCCAGGTTTAACCTCAACAGCAAAAGCATCAAAATACAAATTAGGGTTATCAGGCGTTATTGATCTTAATCCTTTATCTATCTGTGAACCGTGAGCTTCATTGTGAAAAACACTCTTTACCTCTTTCCCGACTAACGGGTGTCCTCTAGGATATTTAAACGTTTCTGTCTTAATTTCTTTATATATTTTTTTAGGATCTGATAAGGATATTTTTATGGGTCCAGCATTTGAATCTTGGAATTTAGCTGTTTTTTTCATAAGATCTGCCATTACTGATTTACCTTTTTTGTTTATACCCTTACCACTAGCATAACCATAAAATCTTTCATTACCAGCTTTGTAACCTTGTCTAAAATGTAATTTATCAAATGGCATGACAGCAACAAAATCTACTTTCTCTTTAGCCGCTTTATTTAATAAATACTTTAATGCATAGTCTCCATATGCATCTGAGTCTAATAAAGGATAATAATCTTTTCCTCTTGCTTTTGCTCCACCAAGTTTTGCAATTTGTTTATTTACAGTTTGTAATGCAGCTACATCAGCAGTAGTAAAATTATCTACGTTTTGTAATAATTTATTTCTTTGCTCTACAAGTAATCTTGTTTCAATTTCTTTTTGAAAAGGATTATATCTAACATTAGGGCCAAATGCTTCTTTAGCTGTTAAAGACTTTGCAATACTTTGATTTGCATCTGATTGAATTTCATGTATTACAAAAGCTTTCTTACCGTTTGGCGTTGATCTAACATCATATCTAACGTGAAATAAGTTATTTTTAAGTTCAGAGAAGTGTCCCATATTTTTCATCGGACTTGTATTTGTTGCGATGGGTTCATCCAAAACAAAAACAGTTTCTTTGTAATTTTGACCGCCTTGGAATGTATAGCTTTCCTCAGCACGATATTTTGTAGGTTTGATACTAGATCTCGCACCAGTAGCTTTAGCATAAACCTCATCTATAGAACCTTTCATAGCATTCAATTGTCTACGTGCTTCTGTTCCTACATTCGCTTGCAGTATGCCTCTAAGTTCTCCAGAAAAAGCTCTATAACCTTCTTTAACATCATTTAACATTCCTTTTTCTATACCTCTTTCAATAGTTTTAACATGCATATTTAACGTATCAAATCTTTCTGCCATGTCAGGGAATTGTCTTTTTACTGTGTTTGCTATTCCTTGTGCTTGTACTAAAGGAGGTCTGTACGCAAAATTCGCCATCGCATCATCTGAGTAAGTTACAGCTTTCAATCTATTTGCTGGGTTACCTCTTAAAAAATTACCAACATCTTGTGCAGATAATTTTAAATTATATTTTTTTGCAGCAGCCAATAAACCTCCTGCTAATTCACCAGCCTCATCGAAGATAGCAACATTTGAATCAAACAATTCTTCTTTGTTTATGTTTGCAGTTTTACCTGCGTACTTACCTCTATCATAAGTAAAAGATTTTGGACCTCTCTCAATTTTACTTGAGGGTTGTCCAAATACTTTAAATTTTATTTTTCGTGATGTTGTTAAATGATCTATCCATTCATCGGCAGAATATTTACCGGGTCCTCTTCGCATTACCCAATCATAAGTTGATGATCCAAATAAAGGCTGTACTCTTTCTCCCATTTGTAAATCACCAGTTTGTAATCTAGGATTTACTGGCACCAAATCTTTCTTAACAATTTCAGTTGCAGTAAGTTTTCTTGTTTCTGGTGTGTATGTTATTAGCTTTTGTTGCTGACCGGTGGCCTGTGCAGGCTTAGCCTTTTTTGTGATTAGTTTACCTAAGCCCTGTAAAATTCCTTTGAGGGACATTTACCCTCCTATGTGAACATCTTAGTAGGTCTTTTTCTTCCTAACTTACAACCTTTAGCCATAACGGATTTACCTTTTTTATAACCAGGCATCATACCGCCCATAGACATTTGTGGGCCTGCTAATCTTGGAGATACCTGTCCTATAGGTCTTCTCATTCTTCCTGGTGTAAATCCTACTCCACCTAATCCTTTTGGTTTGTTTTGTAATCTAGGTGTCGGTATTACTGGAGATCTTTTTTTTCTTTTTTTTCGTTCTCTTCCCTCAGCTTCTCTCACAGCTCTTCCCATTTTAGCCATCATAGGTCGTTGCATCATGCCACCGCCCATTTTACCTTGAGCTTTTAATCTTTGTGTAGCTTCTGTTAATCCGCCACCCATTTTTTTCTTAGGTTTCATTTTCATGATTAACATAACAGCTTTGCCTTTTTTAGCCATCATAGGTTTCTTCATCATTCCGCCACCCATTTTTTTATTGGCCTTAGCCTTTTTCTCATTGTCTCTCATTTTTTTCTTTAAATATTCTTTTGCTCCTAATCCTACTGCTGCAACACCTAAAGCGATCTTACCTATTTTAGTAGCTCTAGCTGCCCTCGCTGCTCTTTCAGCTATTCTTTTTTTCATTCCTTTATCCATTGGGTTCACAGCTTTTGTGGGATCACTCTTCATCATTTTACCTTTATCGGCTTTCATAATTTTACCACCTTTATTTCTTCCTAAAATTTCTTTCATTTTTTTAGCTTTAATAGCACTCATACCAATACCTAAACCCATAGCTTTTGGTGTTCCTGATTTTTTTGAAACTTTATCAGCTGCTTTTTTAACTGCCATTACACCAAGCATTGCTTTCATAACTTTGCCTGGTTTCATTTTCTCGTCTTGTAAACCTTTGCCTCTGCCTTTAGCTTTTTCAGCTCTTAGAACGGCGAAATCTTTGCCATCAATTTTATTTCTTGGTGGGGCTTTAGATGCAATCTTTTTTTGTTTTGGTGTCATTGTCTCAATCCTTTAACCGTAATATTTATGTTCCTTTTCTATCTTAAAATTTGGTGCATCTAATTCGTCCGTATAGGTACTAATAAATCCACCTTGCCTGAATCTTATCACAGCTTGGGTCATAGAATCAACATAGTCATCGTATTGTCCGTTAGGAAAAGCTGCACATTCTTCAATTACTTCTTGAGCAAATTTTTCGTGTAAAGGGGCATAAACCATGGCTGATTCAAACACTGGAGCCACGGAGTTTATTCTAGTATGTTTATCTCTACCTTTAGCAGGAACATAATCTACTACAGGAATACCAGCTCTTCTTAACTCATGTATTAAAGGTTGACCAGATGCTTTAGCTTCAATAATAACGGTTTCAGGTTGCCAGTATTGATATTGTTCTAATGCTAAATTTTTCAAATCAGGAAAATCATATCTGCCTTTCATAGCATCTAATAAAATAATACAATCTTCATAACCCTCTGCTGGTTGAAATATTCCCCATGTAGTAATTGCTGAGTAATCAGCAGTTTCTTTTTTAGAGAACGCAGTATCATAACTTTGTATTACATGTTTTAGTGCAGGTATTTTTTCATATTCCCAATCTTGCCACCAATCTCTTTTTATAATTGCACCTTCTTCTGATGTTGGATCTTGCATATATTGTGCATTCCAATTTTTTGTGGAGACAGATGCTTTGACAGATTCTAATTCATCTAATTTCCAATACTCTGGCCAGACAGGATTCCCACTTTCAAGTATGGCGGGGAATGATATTGTTCGCCACTTATCAGACTTAGGCTCAGATTGTGATTTGATGAGCCTCCCTGTTAAATCATCAGTAGCCCATCTTGTCATGACAACAACAATAGAACCACCTGGTTGAAGTCTTTGTCTGGGTCCTGAACTATACCAATCAAATGCACGATCCATTGCTGAATCAGACATAGAATCTTGCTCTGTATGTGGGTCATCGATAATAAGAAGATCCGCCCCTCGTCCTGTAATAGAACCGCCTACCCCCGCTGCAAAGTATTCGCCACCATGATTGGTCTCCCAACGTCCCTTAGCCTTACTATCTTCTCGAAGTTTAACATCTCCAAAAATACTTTTGTAGTCTTCGGTTTCCATTAAGTTTCTAACTTTGCTACCGAACCTTGTCGCAAGCTCAGCATTGTGTGAAACCTGCATAAGTTTCATTTTAGGATTACGACCTATCATCCAAGCGGGAAATAAATAGGACGCAAACTCAGACTTAGTATGTCTTGGTGGCATATTTACAATCAAACGATTGTGCTTTCCAGTTGCTATAGATTCAAATTCTTTTGCAATAATTTGATGATGTCCAAACTTTGTAGGATCTGTGGTATCTCTACAAATAAAATCTGGCCACATGGCACGAACAAAGATCAAAAAGTTGTCCTGACATAATTTTATATATTCGATTTGTTTTTTTAAAATTAACGCCCGTAGTTCGTCATCTGTCAAATTATCTAGACTTGCCATAAAATTCTAATTATTTGGGTCCCCTTTTATACCATATAGTTTGGCACACTACTACATCTATTCAAGTTGCTTACTAAAGGTTGCGACCAGCAAAGCCTGGGATATAACCGTAGCTAAAGGATAAAAATTTAAGGTTGCAGGTGCTTTGTTTTGATGAGCCTTCTAGGTACACCAATGGCGTAGTTATACGCCATTGGCTTGTGGTTAATCTAACTACTTAACTTTTTGATTAAGTAATTAAATTTATTTACGATCTTGTTTTTAAAATCGTCTATTAGAGGGTTGCCTTGATTTTCTAAAATCAATTTTTCTACTTCGCCCTCTAACATTTTATACATAACCTCATAATTTAATTTACTGATTGCGTCAGGATTTAAATTAGTATTTGGAGTTATGTTAGTATTAGCCGATTGCTCGGCTAATACTTTAGAGATGTTCATTGGAACATTAGGCATTATTATCCCCTAATGCTTTATACTCATTATATTCAATCTCACTTGTGAATTTATTGAATAAATCAGTATGCTTGATTTTGAAATTAGCAGTATCGAATTTTTTTCTTTTTCGATTTATTCGCTGAATTCCAAATATATTATCTTGCTTATCTTTAGCAAAGATAACATTTACTTTTTTATCTTCAAAAAGATTAACCACACTTTGTTTCATTGTATCTATTTCTTTGGCTAATCTATTTTGCTTTAGTTTTAAGTTAGCATACGCTACAACAAGTTTTTCCTCGTCTTGCTTTAGTCTAACTTTTTTTGCTGTACTCATAGTTTATACCTCATTGTTGTTTAACTATTCTCTTGTCTTATCATATCCCATATTAATAACAATATAATAATGTGTCCATTTTGGGTTTTTCCACAAACAAATGTAGAACTTCTCCAGAACTAGATGGGAACTTGTTGCTGTGGAGCCACAGCTTGTTGTGAATAAGCAACACACCGAGCCGTCGCTAACGAGCGACGGCAACGGCATAGCTTTACCAACTACAAGTGTAGATTGGAACTTGTTTATTTTTGATTTGTTCTTTGCACCACTTAATGAACTTCTTATCTTGGGCTTTATATTCTTTCACAGCTTCCTCTTGGAATTGCTGACCCCAAAAGAAACCGTCAGAACAAAAACAATTATGATAGTTGTTTTTTATTTCTTCCTCTAACTCTTTGACGACCTCTTCCGTAATATAGACTTCGTCCCCTGCGTTAAAACCGAGATGACTTAAATCCATTGGGTGGGAACTCAGTCGGCTATCCCTTTTCTTCTGTTCGGCTTCGTTCTGTTCTCGCCACTTACGAGCAAAGAATGTTTGCAGTCGTGCGTGCTTACGCCAAACGAAAACGTGCTTTTGTTCTTCTTTCCTTTCTTTGTCATCATCGGAATAATATTTCTCAAAATTTATTTCCCTATTACGAAGATGAGCGTATTGATCAAGACCCATATTTTCCTCCTTTGTTATCTTTAACCCTAGTCTTATCATATCCCATACTAAAGTCAAACCTAAATTTTCACACAAGTAGTGCCTTCGGATCCCAGCTTCGTAGATTAGAATGGTTCTAAACTGGTTCTAAACTAAACGACACGAGACGGCATCAGAGAACTCCGTGCTGCAGGGCCCACCAGCATGCCAGTAGTATTACTAACAGGCCGCCGGTGAACGACGGTGCGAGGAACAAGACGATGGCAATGAATAAAATTATACTCACGCCGCCTTCTTCCACCAGCCAATCCGGATGCTCACCCCCTGTTTACTCCAGGGACCAGCTAATAGCTGCAGTTCATGCATCAGTGTATCTAGCTGCTGCTTGGTTATGTTGTTAACGGTCACCGGGATCTTTGTTTGTTTAATCCTCTTTTGTCTGTGACTTTGTCTTTTTGAAAACGGCATAGTTATCCTTTCTTTTGTTACCGAAGCCAAGTTTACGGAATGCTATCACCACGTTTAAGGCAAATCTTGGCAGAGCCGCTTAACTTGACCCCAGATCCAACCAGAGAACTCGAGTGTAGCTTCTCTTTCGATAATGCTTTTGACACTCTGATTGGATCTAGAAAAGTTATATAAGACCCGATGGGATAATGTCAAACATTATTTTCTTTTTTTTATCAGTAGATGTTCCTCCACCTCCTCCTCCTCCACAAGAGGTACCTGCTGGTCAGTCACCCTTCCGGTGACCTGTGTAATAGTTCTTCCTACAAAACAAACGAGGGAGCGAGAAACGACAAACGAGATTGGGTCAGGAGATCCGTGCCAGATCCAGCTCTGTTACGCTGCCTGTACCCTCCATCATCTTATCCAATAAACGAGATTCTTGAACGAGAGAACGAGAACGAGGGCTGCGAAGGTTCACCAGCTCCCGGACTGCATCCTGGAAGGCGGGCCAGTGTAC
>Ga0209645_1001802_pt1 | contig 10488 bp, 9 predicted proteins | sample ETNvirenome_6_30_FD_184070 | JGI IMG/M metagenome (GOLD analysis project Ga0209645, IMG submission 184070) | Marine viral communities from the Pacific Ocean - ETNP_6_30 (SPAdes) (version 2) | ecosystem: Environmental > Aquatic > Marine > Oceanic | place: Pacific Ocean | collected 2013-06-19
AGCGGAATTAAGAAAAGCAGGCCTATATAAAAAATACGAAGCTGAAATGATTAATGGAAACATGGATGGCTTTGCAAAGGACCTTACTGCATGGGTTGAGGAGTATGCTGCTTACCAGCATAATTATGTTACAGAACAAGGTGTTATTGAAGATTGGAAAGGAGATTCTAAAAAACAAAATGAAAAGGTCATGAATAACCTAAAAGAATTCCTTGAGGTACTCAATAAACATAAAAAATGAAGTATTTATAATTAACCACTGAAGGTTAATGTTATATAAATATATAAACAAATGCCTGTAATGACACAGAAAGATATTTTAGATGCTCTGTTAAAAGAGATCAAACACATCAAAGCTCATATGCCGAACGGCGAGCTTAAACAGATGATGAAAGATATGGAGAATATGAAAGATGATCTTTCAGATTTGAAATATACGTTGTTAAATCCTGAAAATGGAGTAATAGTAAAAACTAATCAAAACACTACTTTCCGTAAAGAGATGGAAGCTAATGAAAAGGACTTTCAGGCTCAAATGGCTGAAGTTGAAGCAATCAAAAGATGGAAAGAGGGTGTTACTAGAGCTCTCTGGATTATCTTTGGTACAATGGCTGCAATTATTATTAGAATGATAATGATGCACTCAGATAAAATATAGTATGGAATTAAGTATTGAAAAGTTTAAAAAGTATGTTGATAATGAGTTTAGCTTAGAACAGCTAGAAGCATTAGAAGATATTATTAATGATAGACTTATCATGCTTAAAACTGCTATTGATAAAGCTAATCACAAACCTATAAAAGGTTTTAGTATTAATGAACAAGAAGAAGCAGAAGCTTTTATTTACGAATCATTAAGAGATTGGTTTAAAAAAGAGAAGTGGGTTAGAATATCCTCTTCGGGTAAAATCGCCGGTAAATGCGGTACATCAAAAAATAAAAAGAACCCTGATAGATGTCTTCCATTAGCAAAAGCAAGATCTTTAACTAAAGGACAAAGAGCTGCTACAGCTGCTAAAAAGAAGAAAGCAGGAGCTAAAGGTAAAACTGTGGTTAAGAATACTAAAAAAGCAACTGTAAAAAAGGAAACAGCTAATCCACAAGATGGAAAAGCTGCACCATATGGATCAGGATTTAAACCTGTAAAGATGAAAAAAGAAGATATAAAAAACTTAGTAGTAGGGTTACTACACGAAGCGCAAGGTAAAGAGGTGTTAATGGAAAAAGATGATAGATGTACAAGACTTGCTAAACAAAAATATGACACCTGGCCTTCAGCATACGCCTCAGGGGCAGTTGTTCGTTGTAGAAGAGGCGAAATTTGGAAGAAAAAATAATGTCTATAAAACTTAAACCTAGTACTAAAGAATATAAAAGAGACGCTAGAGGTAAAATTCTTTCTGATAAGAAATATACATGGAGACATTATAACCCATGTAGCTTTAAAACTGAAGAATTGAAGTCTATGTATACTAACTCAGCTTATAGCAGAAAGAAACATTTAATTTTAAACGAACTCAAAAAAAGGGGAGTAGAAATATAATGACTAGATTAACGTTAGCACAGATGATTGGTGAGATTCTGGCTGCCGAAAACTTCAAAGATGGTAAGAAGAAAGGTAAGTCAAGACCTGGTCGTGTTAAAAAAGCAGGTGCTAGCTGCAAAGGTTCTGTATCTTCATTAAGAGCCAAAGCTAAAAAGCACGGCGGAGAGAAAGGTAAAATGTACCACTGGTGTGCTAACATGAAAGGTGGGAAAAAGAAATGACATTAACAGATAATAAATTACACGAACAGGGTTATTATTTAGACCCAACGGATGAAATAGAAGTACTTAAAGATCCTAATTGTGTAGATTTATTTGACCAAAATGGTTATCATTTAACTAAAGCTGAACAAGCTTTTTTATCTAAAAATGGATTCCGTCCTATAGAAAGAAGACATGAAGATTGTATGAGATACGATTGGTTTGTCTGGGATAAAAGAAACGGAGCCCATATAAATCACTCAGATATTTTTGAAAGAAAAGGATTTAAGTCTGTTGCTTTAGAACAGATTGAATATATAGCTAAGGAAAATAATCCTATGTTATATAAACTAGTTAAAATGAAACCTAAATGGGGTATTGATATCTCTATAGATTATGTTTCAAAAGATGCAGTATTCGAAGTTTTTCACTATGAATGGGATGCTTTTGAATATGATGCTGTTATGAAAATGAAAGAAGTTATAGAAAAATTTGTTCTCGATCAAGACTGGGATGATGTTGCTCTAAAATTATGGGAAAAGAGAGACGAGTGGTATCATCTAGATTTTTTTGATCAAACTAAATGGCGTACTGACTACTTTGGATTACAACCAGAAAAGTTCAAAAACGTTATTTGGGACAATTGATCTATTTATTTATATACGTATATAATAAAACATTTGCAAATGACCTACCAAGAGTTAAAATCTCGTCTGGAAAAATGTGAATATGCACTTAAATGCATAAAGGACGGGACACATAAGAACATCGATAATATCGATATAAAGCAAACTACACAAAAACTTACTTTATTAAAGGAATCATTAATTAAACAAATGAAATCCCTTGATGAAGGCAACTCCAAAACATACTTAGTAACTCCTAAATCAGGACAAACCTCAGCTGTTTCTATGAGTGATGATGAAATAGATGCACTTAAAGACGCTGATGATGTTAAAGCTATAAAAGGAGTAGATGGAGAAGAGATAAAAGAGAATGTTGAATTTTCTATTGATGAGACTAAAGCTATTGCCAAGAAGGTAGGCGAGGCAGTAGCTAAATCTCTCAAGTCATTAGGTGATGATGTAGCTTCTATGAAAGGAAAAAACATTGAACCAAATTCATTTGAAATATACGTTCAATATAAGAACGGTAAAGACGATGAATTTTCTTTTTATATAAGTAACGACAAGTTAAATCTGACAGATTTCTCTTTCAATAAAGAGTTAGTTGATGTAGGTGTTAAACCTTCTGGAGAACCAATAATTAACGTTGACGTATTAGTTAACGAACTTAATAAACATTTTAAGTCTCTAGGTGAAAATGTAGAAGAAGGTTACTACGATAATTATAAACCTAAACATTTTGATATCTGCCCAGGAGCTGAAACTCTAAGAAAAAGAATCTTAGATGGAGAATTCGGAGAGCAAGAACCTGTGGTTGTGGGTAAATGGACTGTCTTACATGATGAGTTATTTGCTATTGAAAAGTTAGCTATTAAGAAAAACTTTGCACAAGATGCTCATGTAAGAATGGCTAACGATAGAAGAGATGAAATTATTCACTTATCAAGAGAAATGAATATTCCTGAAGAAGCTATTGGCTACTTAAAAGGACATGTTGACAAGATTATTGATATAGGTAAGAAGAGCGGCGGCATAAAAGAAACTAAAGGTGCTCCTAAAGGACATTATTTTACTAAGTCTGGTAATTTAGTAAAAGGTAGATTAACTAAAGATGCAAGAGAAAGAGGAGCTAGATTAAGTGATCCAAAAGATAAACAAAGATCTAAAGTACCTCCAGTAACTCAATATAATGAGGCACCGGATGATATGTACTATATTAAAGTTAAAAGAACAGATAAAGCTAGTTTAAATGGGCTTCAAGATGTAATCGAAACTTGGTATAGCCCAGTCAAATTTGCTGACATAGTAGATGATGATGGAGCCGGTAACGTAATATTCTATTTACATAAAAAAGATTGGGACCCTGGAATGGAAGATGATATAATGGGTAACGGTGTACAAATAGTTGATACTAATATGCCATTATCAGAAGCAAACGATAAAGATGATTATGGAAGACCTCATGTAGATCCAAAAGGTTCTAGAACATACATAGATGATCCAATGACAGATTATATGAAACGCAGAAGAAAAGAAAACGATTACTACCAAGACCCAGATTATTATAAAGAGAATAAATCTGAAGATGAGGGTGGTGACTTAGATATAGGACACCAAGATGATGAACCAGATATGTTAAAACAGCATGCATACGACATAGCTCAGTATGCTGCTAAACTATATAAAGCATTAGATAAGTACGATAAGTATGACGGAGAAGTAGATTTTCCTAACTGGTGGCAATCTAAATTAATTTTAGCTAGAGATTATATTTCTAAAGCACAGCATTATTTAGAGTTCGAAGAAAAGCAACCTGCAATAGATCAATTAGCTTTAGAAAACGTAGATAAAGTAGCAGGAGGTATTCCTTATAAAAGAGAAGGCAATAAAATTATTATTTCAGAACCTTTAGATGACGCTACTAAAGAGCGTATAATGAAAAGAGCAAAAGAACATGGTCATCATGCAGCTCCTAATATGGCAGGTGGAGTAACTATCATGGCTAAAGAAGGTAAATATAAATCTGATGCTCAAAGAAAAGCAATCTATGCTACTAAAGCTGAAAAAGGAGAGTTAAAAGAATCTCCTGAACAAGATGAAGCTGTAATAGATTTAAGAAATCTTGCAGATGAAATCGAAGAAAAAGCAGAAGAAGCAAGAGAGATAGTAAGACAGAATTTCCCTAACGAACTTTCAAGATTAGATGGATACGGAGTATTCAATATGATATATTCAGATAACAGATACAATGTTACCTTAGGTAAATTTATTGATGGTTTAGAAGATGGAGATTATGATGATTTAGATGATGATAATTATCCAACTGAAGGCAAAGATGATAACCCAGTACCTCAAGGTAAACATATAAAAGTAGATGATATGCAATTTATGCATGACTCAATAGTTAGCAGAATGAAAATGCTTGCTAAAATCTACAAAGAAAAAGGACCTGAAGCAACTGTAATGTTAGGACCTAATAATGATAGAGAAGAAAAAGTAGTAGATGTTCTTAAAATTTTAACTAGAAAGAAAAAAGAATTAGAAGATGCTTTACAAAATAAAGTAGCAGGTATAGGAGTAGGTCAACAATTAGATACTTCTATAAATGAAGCTACCGATCTTTACGACAGAAATGGAATTCAAATAACTAGATTTGCTGGTAAAGGAGGGCTAATGGTACAGATAAATTATGGAGGTAAATATATACATGTACCTGCAGATGAGTTTGCAATATTAGCTAGAGCTATGCAATCAGTAATAGGAGATATTAAAGATATGACTCTTCAAATGCCTAGAAAGGATTATCCTAAGAATGAAGCTGAATTAGATAAAAAAGAAAAAGCCCAAGTTAAAAAGATTGTAAAGCAATTAAAGAAGTCTGTTAAAGGACATGGCGATCAGGCTAAATACTTGGATAAATTATCTAAAGAATCAGCACCAGGATATAAACATGATTGTGCTTCTAAAGTAGTTCATGAGAAGTACGGAGAAGGAACTTGTATTCCAGAAAAACATACCTTAGTCAAAGAAGGAAATAAATACGTAGTTACTCATTATGACGTTTTATTTGAAAACGGCAATACAGTCCTTGACATACCAGTAAGCGAGTTAGAAATAAAAACTCAAACAGAGCACTGGCACAAAGGATATAAAAAGAAAAAGAAGTAATGAATAAATTAGATAATTTAATTTTAGAGGCTTATAAAGAAGTTCTTAATGAGATGCCTAAAGGTGCTACTCTCAAGGTTAAGGATATTCCTCAAGCTATGATTGATAGATTAGAAAAACAGTATGGACCTGTAGATAAAAAAGATGATTTCTTCTCTAAAAATATGGACACATATTTTAAATTTACAGGTAGAAACAAAACTACTGGTTCTGTTGAACATAAAATTATTCAATTACCTTCTTTCTTTAAAATGTATGATGACTTTGAAAATATAGTTGACGATATAAAATCGTTAATGAAAAGTGATGATATTAGAAAAGATGCTGCAGCAAGAGAGTTATTTGAACTTATTAAAACTAACTTTAGAAAATTACAAAGATACCTTAGAACAGAAAGACCAGAACAATATTCTATTATCAGATCAAGAGTAGCTTTAGAAGGATTAGTAAGAGATTTCAAAGTGCACTGTAGCTTGATAGCTGAACAAAAAGGACTTTTAGACGAATCTCTTTTAGATCAAGTTAACGAACAAGAACCTGAACCAGAAGAACCAGGAGAAGAAAAAGGTGCAGTATTGGAAGATGCTACAGATAAAATATTAGGTAAATTTCCTACTTTAAGAACTGCTATAATTAAATTACAGACAGAAGATTTTAAAGAGTTTGTAGAAAGTATAGATTGGATTTCTCCTAGACCTACTTCATTTAGAGTTAATCTTAAAAATGGACAAGATTATATCTTAAAATGGACCGGTAAAACTTTTGAAGCTCAAATATTAGGTAAAAGATATTTACTTTCAAATATAGCTGAATACCAACAAGCATTAGATAAACTTGCAATACTTTATAAAGAAGCTCCATTTTCTGGAGCAGGAGAAGGAGAACCAGTAGATACTGACACCGGCGGCGGTGGAGGTGGCGGAGGTGACTTTCCTGGAGGTGATACAGCCGGAGGCGGTGGTGAAGAAGGTGGTGATGAAGTAGACGCTTTAGGAGGAGAAGAAGGCGGTGAAGAAGGAGGAGCTGACTTAGGAGGAGAGCCTATCGACTTTGAAGAACCAGGAGAAGAACCAGAAGCATAATGAACCTTATAGATAGAGTCATACTAGAATGGTCGTATAGAACCAAGAAAGGATACCCTGATATCAACAACAGAGAAGATATGAGGATATTCGAATCTATGTTTGGCTTTAATCTAAACGAAGAAGTAAAAAATAAAGCTAATACTATAAAAGCTGTAAAAGCTATAGTAGCAAAATATGGTTCTGAATACGATATAAAACCTTTACCTTCTAAACCAAATAGACTTTCAGCACCAGGTATAAAAGACCAAGATGTATTTTTTAAAATGATAAGAGGTACATTTGGTGATGATATAGATATTAAAGTTTCTACTCCTCATAGAGATGGTAATCCTTCTGGTAAATTTAATATGTATACTTTCAATGCAGAAGGAATAGGTGAAGTTAATTTAATATTTAGCTTTAGTGCACCTGGAGGAGCTGGAGTTGGTAACGAAGCAATATTTGTAGATACTGTAAATAAATTGATAGAAGAAGCTGGTGAAACAGCAACAGTTATTTTAAAAGATGGTTCTAATACTAGAACATTTAAAAATGTAACCTCTTCTAAAAAAGTAGGAACTACTGCTGGTAAAGGAATGAAAGCTGATGTACAGTTAGAATCTAACGATAAGGTAGTAGCTAACATTTCAGTTAAACAAGACGGAAGCTTTAGATGGGAATCAGTAAATAATAACAATACCCCTTTCAGAGAAAACTTTGTTAACTATGCTTTAACTGATCCTAACTTTCCTATAGATTTAAAACCTACAGAAGTTTCAACTAAAGAGAAACCTAAATACTTAATGTATAGAGCAGGAACTGAAGATAGAATTACAAAAGTATTTGTTAAAAATGCACCAACTGATGCTAATGAATTATTTGCTTTTGGAAAAGATATTCCTAAAACTATTATTATAGGTAGAACATTTAATGCAGATGACTTTGTATTATCAGGTAATACTATTACTATTTTAGTTTCTTCATTATATTCTACATATGATGATATACCTGAAAATTTAACACCAGTATTTACAGTTGAACAACATGCAGGACAAAAGTATGGTTTAGACTTTAGAATAGTACCTAAAGAAAAAGCAAAACTGTCAGCTAATGGTATAGAGATAGACTATTCTGACGTAGATTAAAAGTTATGAGTACAGATATAAAAAAGATAATCGCACAGGAGTACATCAAGTGCGCTAAAGATCCTTCCTACTTCATGAAGAAGTACTGTTATATACAGCATCCTACTCGTGGACGTATTTTATTTAATCTTTACCCTTTCCAGTCTAAAGTATTACATTTATTTAGAGATGAACAGTATATTATAACTCTTAAATCAAGACAGTTAGGTATATCAACATTAGCTTCAGCATATTCATTATGGCTGATGTTATTTCATAAAGATAAAAACGTATTAGCATTAGCAACTACTCAAGCAACTGCACGTAACTTAGTTACTAAAACTATGTTTATGTATGATCAGTTACCTAAATGGTTAAGACTCCCAGCTTTAGAAAAAAATAAATTATCATTAAGATTAAAAAATGGATCTAAAATAACAGCTAAATCATCTAATGCAGATGCAGCAAGATCAGAAGCGGTATCGTTACTACTAATAGATGAGGCAGCATTCATTGATAATATTGAAGAGACATTTACTGCAGCACAACAAACACTAGCTACCGGTGGTCAATGTATGGCTTTATCAACTCCTAATGGTATTGGTAACTGGTTCCATTTAACTTGGGAAAAAGCTGAATCTGGAGAAAATAGTTTCTTACCTATTAGATTACCTTGGACAGTACATCCTGAAAGAGATGAAAAATGGAGAGAACAACAAGACTCTGATTTAGGTCCTCGTATGGCAGGTCAAGAATGTGATTGTGACTTCTTAGCTTCTGGTGATACAGTATTCGAACCAGATGATATGAAATTCTTCGAAGAGACCTATGAAAAGGATCCAATGGAAAGAAGAGGTGTTGACGGTAACTTATGGGTATGGGAAGGAGTTGATTATACTAAATCTTATATGGTAGTAGCCGATGTAGCTCGAGGTGATGCTAGTGACTATTCTGCATTTCATATATTTGATATAGAGAACTGTGTTCAAGTAGCAGAATATAAAGGTAAGTTATCTCCTAAAGATTTTGGTAACTTCTTAGTAGGAATAGCATCTGAATATAATGAAGCATTACTAGTAGTAGAAAATGCAAATATTGGGTGGGCTACTATAGAAGCTATATTAGAAAGAGAATATAGAAACCTATACTATAGTCCTACAAATCAAATGGACACAGTAGAATCCTATATGCATAAATACGAAAGAGATAAACTTGTTCCTGGCTTTACAATGTCAGCTAGAACAAGACCTTTAGTTATTGCAAAGATGATTGAATATATTAGAGAGAAATCAGTTACTATTCAATCAAAAAGATTAATGAGCGAAATGAGAGTATTTGTTTGGAAAAACGGTAAAGCTCAAGCTCAAGATAGATATAATGATGATTTACTTATGGCATGTGCAACTGCACTTTATGTAAGAGATACAGCATTAAGATTAAGACAACAAGGAATAGATTTAGCTAGAGCTCAACTGTCTTCTTTTAGTAATTTAAACTCAAGAAACCAAGCAGTTATTAAATCAGTTGGAAGTCAGCAAAAAAATCCTTATATTGTAGATACACCCGGAGGTCAAGAAGATATCTCTTGGTTACTAAAATAGACTATTTATATATAAATTTAATATCCTATGGCGGATACTTCACTATTTGGTAGATTAGCAAGATTATTCTCATCTGACGTAGTAATACGTAATATAGGTGGGGACCAACTAAAGGTCGCTGATGTTAATCAAATACAGACAACTGGAAAATACCAAACAAATTCGTTAATCGATAGATTTAACAGATTATACGTTCATAATGCAAGAAACGTATATAACCCTAATCTTAATTACCAAACATTAAGAGTACAGCTTTATGCTGATTATGAAGCAATGGACACTGATCCTATTATAGCTTCAGCATTAGACATCATTTCAGATGAGGCAACTATTAAGAATGATCAAGGAGAAATAGTTACTGTAAAATCATCTGATGAAAATATTCAAAGAGTGTTGTATAACCTCTTCTATGACGTATTAAACGTTGAGTTTAATTTATGGTCATGGACACGTAATATGCTTAAATACGGAGACTTTTTCCTAAAGCTAGAAATAGCAGAGAAGTTCGGAGTATATAACGTGTTACCATATACTGTCTATCATATGATTAGACATGAAGGAACTGATCCTGAAAATCCTGCTAAGGTTTACTTTCAATTAGAACCAGATGGTATTACTGCAGCATCAGATCCTAACTATAGAAAAAGACCAAATCAGAAGTCAATCACATTTGATAATTATGAGATAGCTCATTTTAGATTATTATCAGATACTTCTTACTTACCTTATGGACGTTCTTATTTAGAGCCTGCTAGAAAAATCTATAAGCAGGTTAATTTAATGGAGGATGCAATGTTGATTCATAGAATCATGAGAGCTCCAGAAAAGAGAATGTTCTATATAAATGTTGGTTCAATTCCTCCAACAGAAGTTGATCAGTTTATGCAAAAGACTATCAACACAATGAAAAAAACTCCTTATGTAGATCAAAATACAGGAGAATATAACCTTAAGTTCAATATGCAGAATATGATGGAAGATTTCTATCTTCCTGTTAGAGGTGGAGATAACTCTACTAGAATTGAAACTACTAAAGGTTTAGATTATGACGGTACTACGGACGTTCAATACTTACAATCTAAGTTATTTGCTGCATTAAAAATTCCTAAAGCTTACTTTGGTTACGAAGGTGACTTACAAGGTAAAGCAACTTTAGCAG
>Ga0209645_1001803_pt1 | contig 10482 bp, 9 predicted proteins | sample ETNvirenome_6_30_FD_184070 | JGI IMG/M metagenome (GOLD analysis project Ga0209645, IMG submission 184070) | Marine viral communities from the Pacific Ocean - ETNP_6_30 (SPAdes) (version 2) | ecosystem: Environmental > Aquatic > Marine > Oceanic | place: Pacific Ocean | collected 2013-06-19
GTTTATTTATATCTGAATATAATTGTAGATATAAGAAAGGAGTTTTTTTAACACCTTCTTTAAGTGTTTCAAACTTTTCAATTGTATCAACTACAATTACTTTTCCCAATAAAGTTTGCTCCATATCTCTGTTGTTTTTGGAAACACATCAAACATCAGTTCTTTCATAGCCTTAGCATATTCTTGTATTTCGATTTGTGAAGTTTTCTCATCTCTTAATTCGATGAAGTTCATGATGGCCTGAAAGGATGCTGTCCAATATACTTCGGTGTATTGATTTAATGGTAATACTATTCTTGCCTGTTCTTTTGCCATACCAGCTTCTATCATTCTTTCATAAGTCATACGAACTTGTCTCATGAATTCGTTGTATGTATCATTCATTCTAGCTTGTTGTAAATCATCCAACACACCTTCACTTGCCTGTTTGTTATCATCACTTTGTTTTCTCCAAACACTTGGATTATAAAAGTCAGCAACTGGAACATACCTGCCTGATATCTCATTCCATGCATGGTCTTTGGTAGAACTATTGGAAGTAGTTTCGATACCAACTACATGCTTGTACCATTGTCTCATAACGAACTCTGGTGCTTTTACATGAAATTGAACTTGTAAATGTCTGAATGGTGAATAGTGTTTATACTTGGCAAGATACCTGACCAGTCTTTCATCTGATTTATCAAACTTGGTTTTTCTTTTACCAAATGATACACGAGCGGAATTTACTACTGTTAGGTCATCACCGAGCGAATCTACGACCTCGATAAAACCTTTGTCTAATACTTGGGATTTTAACATAACTATAACCTTAATTTATTATAAATATATAACTAATTTCTCAAAATGTAATTTAATTATCACCACCTAAATTATAAGTTTTTAAACCTGATGAATACGGAGTTAAACTACTTAAATCTTGTTTTGTGTTTGGTTTACTTGTTTCTTGGTATTGATTATTAACTGCAGAATTTAATTCTTCTAACTGACCTTCTTCAAATTTTTTCAACTTGATTTGGTCACCTGATGCCAATCTACTATTAGCATCTTCTATTAATAGTTGTGCAGATAATCTCATTGAACCCTCTATTTTTGTTGTCCAACCTTGTGGTGATATGTCATGTGAAGTTGTAGTTACTTGAAATACTGTTTTTTCTCTATATATATCTGGTAAATAATCAACACTAAACAAATCTAACGGTTCAATACCAGCTATACCATTCAAACTAAATGAAACTTTAGTCATTGGTAGAAGTGGTTCTACAGTAGCCTCACCAGTTTTTATATCTATCATTGTACCATTAAGAACTGCCTTTACTGTCCTAACAAATGGCTCTAATACATTACCCTTAATATCATATATCAAATCTGTAACTCTACCATCTTCACCAGTATTAAAATCATAAAAACCATCTCCGTATTTTTCAATAACCTCTTCACTTCTTAATTTATTATCAACCTCTTCTTGTTGTTTCTTACTATCTTTCAAGACATTAGATAAGGTAGATTTTGTAGAATTTGGTACATCAACAAGTTCTATGGTAGTAGAATTACCACTTCCACCACTAAAAGGGTTTGACATCTGATTCATTTTTCGATTAGAATTATTATTTTTAATTTTTACCATTTTATCAATTGATATTGGTGTTGTTAAAACTACATCTGATTCTGGTTTATTATTTTTATTTTGATTAGCATTTCCAACCATACTTGTATTTCTCAAACTACCCAAAGCTCTCACAGCAATAGTTTCTTCACTATTACTATTATCACCATCTTCACCATATTTTTTATTACTATGAAACATTGCTTGTGTGGCCATGTCACTTGACATATCTATATTAAAGTCATAATCTTTTAATAAACTATTTGCACTATAAACTGAAAATTTAAAGTTTTTCTTCAAGTCATTCTTTTTAGAAACATTATCAGGATTTTTTGTAGTATTGTTAGTAACAGAATCTTTAGCCAGTACATTCTCATCTCTAATACCAATGTGTCCTGCATCATCTTTATCTTGATATATTTTAAAACTCCAATAACCACCGTAAAGACCAGAGACGCTTGACCAAAAACTTTTTAATGCTGAATCTAATGTTGTAATACCACCACCAAAAAATTGATTTAGGTAACTCGAACTGAATACAAAGTTTCTAATTATACCACCACCTGAACCTTCCCAATCCTTGAATGACGCATTAATATTTTTATATAAATTACTTATTTTAGTAAGTTCCTCATAATTAGAACTTGTTTCAGCTTCCTCCGCTAATTTTTTTAATCCCGTAGTTTTACCTGGTAAAATCACATCAGTATTTAATGTTATAATTTTACTATGCGTTCTACAAAAGTTTTGTTTTTCACCAAATACACTTCTTATATATGACAATAAAACCTCAAAACTTTCGTTAGCCACAGGACTTAAAAGGTCATTTTTATCAGTCAATCCAAAAAAAGTATTTAAAACTTTATCTTCAAACCAACCCCAACTACACCAACCACTATCGAAAGCTGGAGTATCTCTAGCTGGTGATTCCGCTGGTTTTTCTGAATCGTAGTAAACACCATACTCACCTTTAGAAGCCTCATCTTTAATTATATCGTCTAAATTTTTCATGTAATTTGCAAAATGAACACTTGATTGTTGATATGCCTTACCAGCGTTTTCTTCACCAAATTTGACCTTACCACTTGCCTTATCTGGATTTGATTCCATTTTGGTAGCAAACATATCATTACCCATAGACATAAGTTCAGTCGTGCATTTAAATTCACCAGATGTACCAATTTTATAATTAAAATTTTTAATCTTACCCAAAGTCTGATAATAATTCCCACCAGATTCTCTAACCTTATCTCTCATTTTACGGTAAGAACTCATCATATCATTTAGATTTTCAAATCTTGGACTTCCAAATATTTTCGGTGTTGTCCAACCAAACTCAACTAAGACATATCTTCCATGTCTCATTAAGGCATCTTCATATTTTGAAAATTGTTCCTTATCATAAAAAGTCCAATTTATAGTTACATTTTGTATAAGTAAACTCTTAAATTGTGTACTTATGGATGTAATACCAGCATGTGGTCTAAACATAGAATTTTTATCATTATTAAACATATTAGGTTCGGATGTTAAAGTAGTACCTTTATATCTACCAGTAAGTCTATTAGAAATTTTACTACCAATACCTTTTGATTCGACAGCACTTAGTGGTTGAGCACTTCTACCAGTGCCTGTAAATGCACTTGATAATCTAAATAGTTTACCAGTGTCTCCATCGACTATCGAGGAATGAACCCGTACCCAACAAGATTTTGCTATAATTGCTTCTATGTGTTTATCAGCTAAAGAATCACTACGAGGTAATAATGCATCGGTAATTTTTTGTTTTTTATTTATCGCATCTACTCGTTTTAAAAGAGTTTTTTGTATTTCAGGATGTATATTGGTATATTCCATTAATCTGGCCTTTCAAATTCCTTATTTAGTACATCTAATCTATCTATTATTTCCTCAATTTCAGTTGGAATTATTAAATTAGTACCAGGTTCAAACTTTATAGTTCCCTTAAAAGTTCTATTAGCCCTAGCAATTATCCACCATAGTGATTGGTCACCATAAAATTCATTAGCCAGACTCATATAACTGTCATCAAATCTCGTCACATGAATTATATCACTATCTTTAAATTCTATTTTAGGATATTCGGTTATTTTCAGTTTTCTGTGTTTTCTAACTTTATCACTAATCACTAATGTACTTTTATATCTACTCATATTATTTACCCAAAATTAAATAAATCAGATAATGCAGACTCGCCTTGGTCTAAAAGTTCAGTAACTTTATTTTGACCAGTCGATTTTAATTCATTAAAACCATTTTCCGCATTACTTCTTATTGCTTCGACAACTTTGTTTTGTTTTTCTTGAACTCTTCCACTAACTTCATCACCCATCCATTTTCCAACTTTATATAAAGGAGAAATATCACCCAATTGTGGTCTAGTTCTTCCTTTCTCTCTTGGATCACCCTTAAATACACCATATTGTATATCATGTTGTTGTAAATTTGGAAAATCAAAATGTTTACTGATAGTAGTTGGTACAAATTTACCAATATGTACAAACTCAACACTTACACTAAAGTAGTGTGGTATTTGTAAACCTTCATCAATTTCCCATGTTGAATTTTCCTCAAATGTAAGTGAAATATTATTGAAGTATCCAGGTGTATTATTATATAAATCACCAATGGTTAAATAAATATATGGAGCAACTGGTCTAACTTCATCATCTTGTGTAAAAGTTTTTTTATAAGTAGGGTAACCTAACCCAACTAAAGCATTCATCTTCTCTTGTATTACTGGTATTTCTTGTTTTGTAAATGCTGCTACTTTGAAATCAAAAGAAACATTTCTATTAGCACCAGCATATATATGTACGGAATCTGGTCTACCAATATATCTTTCTGTACTCCATTCTGGTGTTACGGCGTCTGTAACAGTACCCAAATGTGCAGGAAAGACTATCCATTTACCATTCACAGCATCTCTAATTTTAAATTTAACGAAGTCTTTTGGTAATGGATCCCCCTTAAAATCTTCATTTATCTTTCCATATTGACCACCATAAGGTAATTGTAATTGGTTACTAGCACCAACAGCATATAAATTACCGTTTTGTGTTCTGATATATCCACTACCTAAACCAAATTCACCCGCTGGTCTTATATTACTTGTTGGATTTAAGTCAAAACTTTCATTTTTATTATCTTCTCTTGACCGCATAAAAGGACTTGATATATCCGACATAAATACTGGATTGTTTGTTTCATCGTAAGTACCATTTTTCTTATCACTTACATGATATTTACTATCTGGTGGATTATTTTTATCATTATACCTAGCAGGTTCAACAGGATTAGGATTAAGTGTCTCAACAACTTCTTCTAATGGTGATGAAGGCGGTGTATCCGATTGACCGAAATGTCTTGGTAAATGAACACCGGGTACTACTGAACCAAATATACCAGCTGGATTAAAATTTCTTGTTTCTTTTCTTGCATTACCTGGTACACCTAACTCAGGAAAACCTCTTTGTAATGCAACTTGTTTAGTTGCAAACAATAAACCTTTACTAGATGCAGCGAATTTTGTTAGTCTTTCTATATCTTCACCTACTCTAACACCGTTCAGTAAAAAACCACCCCTAGCAATACCTTCATCGAACCTAATAGAGTCACCATAACCTTTATTTATATCTTTAATGATAAAAGGTTGACTAGAAATAAAATTAACACCTGATACATTAGCATCACCAGGATTATCAGGATGATTAGGTCTCAAACCAGCATTACCACCAAACTTAGTATAAATATCAGATTTTATTTCATCATATCTATCAAATAAATCTTTTCTAATTGGTAATGGATATGGATGGTTATCAGAAATATGTATTTCTTTCACAGTATTTGGAGCAGTGGTTATTCTCGTTTCTTGTGGTATATCTAATCTACTTTTCTTTAATACAATTAAATCAGTACTATTTAATTCTAAACTACCTACCTCGATTTTTTTCAAGGGATAATCTGAATACTCTGAACTACTATTAACCTCAGCTGATACCTCTTTTACAAATCCTTTTTTTGTAGAATAATTAACTCCAGCGGGTGCACCTTGTACAAAATTTGTTGATTTTAAACCATCATATTCACTTGTACCTATTTTATATTCACCAGCAAATGTAGCACTATCTGTACCTATATCTTTCGTAGTTCTACTCGTGGTATAACCAGTAGCATTTATATTATCAATATAATCAACACCAGTTTTTATCTGAGCATCCAATCCATCATTGAATATACTTTTATCACTATACTCTGTAATATCACCAGCTTTTCTATTAGGTGTAAATCCAGTTGCATTTTTCTCACCAAAGTATTCACCTTGTTTTTCACCGACTTTTTTATAATCAAAACTTGATATATCTGTTATTAAATCTATTAAAGGCATTGTTTACTCCTATCCTCCTGTACCATCGTTTGTTAAACCTCTCATGGTTGTATTTAATAGGTTAAATCCATCAGAAAAAATTCCACCTAATCCTTCAAGTAAAGAATTTGTCTGCTCTTGACCAACTTTTGTTTCTTCTTGATTGGCAGTTTGTTGTCTCTGAAATTCTTCATTCTTTTTCATTTCAGCTTCGTTTACAGCCTTTTCTACTTTTGCGGCATCTTCTTTCTTTTTATCGGATTTATCAAATAAACCACCTAAATAACCACCGATTAAATCACCAGCGACTGTACCTACAGCGATACCAACAGGACCACCAAGAGCACCTAATGCTCCACCAACTATTGAACCAATACCACTACCTGCCTGTTCTGTATCACCACTTTTAAGTCCTTGATATGCCTGAAAACCACCACCTATCGCACCAATAGCTGCACCACCTGCTAATTTACCACCAACTCTTAATCCACCTTTCGCTACCTTAGAAGCAGTACCTGAAAGATTAGCACCTTTTGGTAATATTTGACCACCCTTATAAAATTTATTACCAACCTGAACTCCACCTTTGGGTGCCTGTCGCATAGCAGAAGCAGCACCTTTTCCTTTTCCACCGAAAAGGTTATCAAAAATACCTTTACCACCTTGACCAGGAAATTTACCCCTAACGGCCATCATAGCTATCTGAAGTCCTACTATTGATTTTAATAACATTGGCCAATTGTCTTTTAACCAAGCCAATCCTTTAGGTATGTTAGCAAATAACCATTTCATACCAGCTTCTACAACAGCTAATAACCTGTCAATAATAGGTGTGATTACCTTTAGAAGTTGATTAGTCATTCCAATACTTCCATTTACTTGATTCATCGCTTTGGTTGTAGGATCTTCAACTTCCATATCTCCTTTACCTGACATAAATTTCATTAATTCAGAAGTATCTAAACCTGCAGCCTGAGCAACTGACCTTCTTTGTAATACATTCATTTGCTGAAAAGCTTCTTTACCACCTACTTGGTCTACAACACTTTTAGCCGCTCCTGCTAAATCTCCTTCTAATGCAAGTTGTCTGGCTTTATTAAAATTTAATTGTTTTCCTATCATTAAGGAAGCTTCCATTTCCTTTTCAATACTTGACTCAAAATCCAACAATGAACTAGCCATTTTCGCAGTTGAGGCAATACTTAATCCAAGTTTCTTTGCCTGTACAGCTGCCTTTGCTATATTATCACCACCATCTCTAGCGAAGTCTGAGAAAACTTCAGTATTACTAGCAATATCATTCATAACTTCTCCGACAACTACACCATTTTGAATTGCAATGGCGGAAAATCTTTTCATCTGGTCAACTGCACCATCCATCGTTTTCGCAGAACCAAATGCCATCATGTTTTTTGCCAACTTTGCTGAAACTTCTGTACTTATACCTAATGAGGCCTGTAATTTACCTAATGTTCTTATATTTTCTACACTCACCGCATTAATTGTACCAAATTCTTGTGCCAATGCCTTTCCAGTCTGTACTGCATCATAACCGAGTATCTTTCCTTCTATTTCTGCAACTTTCATGGCTGCCGCCATTCTTTCAGCTTGACCTGCGGTAATTCCCAATTCACTCGATAATCTTTGAGAATAACCAATGAATTTCACCATCAAAGCTATGGCAGCAGTTATTGCGGCGGCAATCAATAGTAATGGATTTAGTAATAATGCGGCAGTCATAGCTTTAGCTGCACTGACCATTCCCTTCATACCAGCTGCACTAAGACCTATTGCTCCAAGTATTTTATTTTGTACTTGTTCAACACCTTGAACTTCTCTGGCTAATTTTTTATTTTGAGATAAGATGGCAGCTGCAGCTTTAATTTTGTCATCTAATACTTCTTTATCTTTTTCGTTAAGTTTTACAGTACCATTTACTAACTTATTTCTGTCCTTTTTTAATTGTAATAATTTTTTTTCGGCACCAGCAATATCGTAAGATAAGGCAGCCTCTTTATCTTGTATGGACAAATTATCATCATGAATTTCTTTGATTTTATCCAAAAGTTTCAACTCATCCTTTCTAGATTTTAGTAACAATTGTGTTTGTACCAATTCTTCTCTGGACATCTTTGCCGTACCATCTTTATGTTTTTTTATTTCTTTGGCTATTTGTTCTATTTCTTTTTCCACAGTACGGCGTTCTTTAGCTGCCTGAATTTCCTCTATATATCTTTCATCGGCCATTTAACTCTCTGTTATACTTTGAAAAAATTTGGATCGTTTTTGAATTTTTTGAAGAACTTCTGTACACCTTTATCATATTTTGCCACTTGCCTGTCAAATTCTCTATCTGACATACCGCTGACTTTCTTTTTTAAGGAGTTGAAAAATTTATCCAATAGGCCTTCTTTCTTCAACTTTTTGAGTTGTTCTCTTAATTTTTTGCTCATGTGTTTTCCTAAATTATGAATGGAAACATTCAATAATAAATATCACATTGATGTATTTTATGTACTATTTACGACCTACATTAGATTTTTTGATATGTTTTTCTTTTTCTTTCGCCACTCTAATAATTTCATTTAAATAAAATTTTCTCAAATGAACTGGCATGGTGTAGGCATCTTGAAAAGTAAATCCCTTCCCAAAATGAACTAAAGAAAAAACTTCTTCGTGGATATATTTTTTATCCTCAATCCTCAGGCCAAAAAAACCCAACTCCTATCGGTATAGTTACCGTGTGGAGCTCTCCTATTTGACTTTCATATTCTGTTTCAAAAATAATATCTGGTGTTATACTCGTTGAGTATTTACGAAAAGCTTTGGTATCTAAAGCTAAGAATTGATTATCTACAAAATTATCTATCTCTTTTCTATCAGTTTTTCCATCTACTGATATTATCTGCTTCTTCAATCTAGTAGTTAAGGCATTACTAACTCCAGTAACCTTCTCTAATTTCTTATAACCTTTTAAAATAGTATCTATTTCCATCTCATCTTTGTGGGTAAGAAGTTTAAACTCAATTGTTTTTTTAGAATTAGGTAATTTAAAAGAAAAATTATTTCCATTCTTAAAAACATCATCGTCTATCGTCTTTGATCCTAAAGAAGTTAAGTCTATTTTATGTTCAACTTTTAAAGTAGTATCTGGATCTTCTAATTCTACTACATATTCTTTTCCATAACCTAATACTCTAGTACCTAACATTAAAGCATTTTTATCACCAATTAATAAATCATCTAATTTAACTTTTGGATTAGCAATAACTGATTCCAATAACTTATCAATCACTAAACCTTTTTCTATTAGATTGGATGATGTTAATATATCTTCTTCTTTAGCAGTCATGTACTTTACATCAATAGTACCTGAGCTCAATGGATGGTCTTTGGGATATAATAAACCCTTAGACGGCAATGCCAACACCTCTGTTGGAAATGCGTACTTTTGTTCTGACATTTTATTCTCCTGTGAGTTAAAACCTTTAAAATATAACTATATTAATAAATAGAAAGGACTTCTACTTTTTACCAAACTTTTCTGCAGCTGTTACCCCTAAACCGACAACGGTTATGTACATAAAACATTCTAATATTTTGTCTTTGACCTCAAATGCTGTAAAAGTATCTGCACCCCAACAACATATTAACATGAAAAACGATGCGAATCCGACAGCCCTTTTGGATGACACTTTCGCATCGCTTGACAACATTTCTCTTAAAAAACTCATACTTTCCTCTTAGAAAGAAAGGATAGCATAATCGTAACGAAGTGTTAGACTAATGTCTGCCACATCTGTTCCGTTTGCCATATCTAAATCATTGAAGTTAGCACTTTGTATGAAAGCACCTTTCAATATCCACTCTTCAACTTTATCACCTACTGGTCCTAATAAGTTGAAAGTAATTTCTTTCTTATAAAAATCACTATATCCATCACGACCTGTAACAGATTCATGGTGTAATCTCACCCATTCCATTACTGCTTGAGCACCACTTGGAACGATTGGGTCATATAGTGTTAATTCTAAAGGCTCCCATGTTCCCTTTCCTTTTAAATATCTTTTGATGTTGATGTGATTTAATTCTATTTCCTCAAATGTAATAGATGGTCTATTCATTGTTTTCACAAAGTAAGATGGAATACCTTCTATGTACATCACGAACCGATTTTTTGTTTTCGGTTCAAAGGGAGTGAAAAAGATTTCATCGGCATTTAAAATATCAGCCATTTTATTCTCCAAAAGTTAGGTTTTGTTATACATTAATAAATATAAAGAAATGGAAAAAAATGAATGTTGTTAAAACATCATTATTCATAGTTTTTTGGAAGTTTTTTATATAAAGAAAAACCCCACTAAAAAGTGGGGCTTCTCAATGCGTTATATGTATAAGTCAAACTTACTCAGGGAACGCGGCTCCTGTAGGTAAGATTACAAAATCCAACACAATGAACTCAGCAGTTCTTGTAGGTTGAATAAAGATT
>Ga0209645_1001804_pt1 | contig 10477 bp, 3 predicted proteins | sample ETNvirenome_6_30_FD_184070 | JGI IMG/M metagenome (GOLD analysis project Ga0209645, IMG submission 184070) | Marine viral communities from the Pacific Ocean - ETNP_6_30 (SPAdes) (version 2) | ecosystem: Environmental > Aquatic > Marine > Oceanic | place: Pacific Ocean | collected 2013-06-19
CGAACAATTAATAACTAATACTTCACTTATAGCAAAAGCAACTGGAATGAGTGCTGATGAAGCAGCCAATCTTACTAGCACTCTAATAAAGGGTTTTGATAAGACAGCTCCCCAAGTAAAAGATTTTGCAGATAACATGATGAGTTTTGCAAGCACTTCTGGTGTAAATGCTCGTAAAGTTATGAGAGACATTGCTAATGATAGCAATTTAACATCTATATACTTGGGCAGAGGTGAAGATTACCTAATGAAGAGTGCAGTGTTAGCTGCAAAGATGGGTAAGTCATTAGCAGAACAAAACCAGACACTTGATGCATTCAGCACTATAGAATCTGCTCTTGAAAATGTTGCCGAAATAAACGCTAAGACAGGTGCTAATCTTGATGGTCAAAAAATGTTTATGATGTTCCAAACTCAAGATACACTTGCAGCAATGCACGAATTACGAAGAGCATTTAGTAGCCCACGTGCAATAGCAATGATAGAGAGGTATCCTGGCGCTTTTAAATCAGTTGCTAGTTCCCTCAACCTTTCTGTAAAAGATTTGAAAGAATTAGATAGAGTAATCGCAGACTTTGAAAAGTCTAGTATGGGCGCTTCAAAACAACAACAAAAAATAGAAGACCACATTAAAGCAGGTATGGATATATTAGAGCAAATGAAAGGTATTTTCTTCTCTGCTATACTTCCCGCTTTTAATAACATTGGCAAGATGTTAGTGAACACCATCAAGCCAACACTAAATACAATAACAGGGCAAGCTCGTATATTTGGTAGAACTTTATCTAATGCCATGGATGCTGAAGGAACATTTGGTGGAAAAATAAAAGCCATGTTTGTCACAATAGTACAAGCATTGCAGCCAGCTATTGTAGCGGTTGTAGACACAATAATGAATCAAATAAAAAGACACTTTGGTAGTACAATCGGTTTCTTTTTCAATGATGTTCCTGCGAACGCCAAAGGTAATGTGTATAATAGACCAACACTAGGTCTTATAGGTGAAGAGGGAAGAAGTGAAGTTGTCATACCCACAGAAAGAATTAGAAAGGGTTTACCAGTAAATTCTTCTGTAGCAGCTGAGTTATCATCAATAGGAGTGCCTGGCTTTTTTGCTGGGGGTATAGGTAGTGGTCAAGCATCTGCAGCTGCCATAAATACTGCAGCTAATACTTATACAGCAAGACAACAACAGAGAGCGGTATTGGCCTCTCAAGGAGACCCCGTAGCTGTTAGAAGAATAGAAGCAAAGATAGAGAAGCAAGCTGCCGAAGTAAGGAAAGAACAAAGAGCATTAGTCAACGATATAATGTCTGAAACACTGGCTATGGAACGACAGCGTTATAGAGATGAAGGTATGGGTATGGGTAGTGGTGGTAGTGGTGGTGGTAGAGGAGGACGAGGATTCAGTTTCCGCCGGTTTGAAAAAGGACTACATGGTGTTCTAACTGGCTTAGATAACTTTATGATGGTCACTGGAACAGATTTCAAAGATAATGTTCCTGAATTTTTTAGAAAATTACCAGAAAAATTACAGACAGGACTAACAACTGGCTTAGAAACTGCGTATAGTGTATTTTTAGCAACTGGAAAACTGGAAGATGCTGTAAGAGCAGGTGCGGCTGCAGGTGTTAGAGCAGGTGTAGAAACCGCAGGGCCTAATACTAAAGTTGCAGGACAAATAGTTGCGGATATGTTGGAAGGACAAAGTTTTAGAAAATCATTGGGAGGTGTCCTAACAAGAGCACAAAACGATCCAGAAAGCAGACTAAATAAAACAATGGAAGGTCTAAGAAAATCTGCTGAAGTAACAGAGGGAATGGGCGCAAAGGCTATCGGTGCTGCGTCAAAATCTGCAGGCGCCTTAGGTGCTATAGAAGGTGGTATTGCTGCATTCCAAGCGGGTGAGGGGATACAAGGTATAGCAAAGAGTGGTATATCACAAGGTATTGGTCAGTTCAGTGGAAAGGCAATAGAAGGAGCTTTGATGAACACACCTCTTGCACCTTTTGCTCCCATTTTAGGTCAAATCGGTGGAGGTCTTATAGGTAAAGGTGTTGGTAAGGCTTTGGGGTTTCTTGGATTAGGCGGAAAAAGAGTAAGTCCTGCTGGAGCAAGAACTAAAATAACAGATGTTATCGCTGGCGCCATGATGGGGGTAACAAGGCCGAACGATAACCAACTTAGTAGATTTTTCCAGAAAGGTAGTCCAAAACATAGAATACTACAGGCTAACCTTGCCATCGCAGCAGCAAGAAGTCCAGAGAGGCTCTATAACAAAATTGGCGACATAATGTACGATGCTTCTGGTATACGTTTTTCAACTGATAGGGTTGCCCAGTTTACCCAAGCACTTTATCAAGGAAACTCTGGTGTTATTGATGGTTATGAAAGGGAGATGGAAGGTGGCATATCAAGAGCGGGTGCTTCTGGTGCTATTGTTAGCAGACCAACTGTTGCTCTGATAGGTGAATCTGGTCCAGAGGCTTTGATGCCACTGGAAAACGCTCCAGGCGCTAGTCCATTAAATGGTGTCGGTGGTGACGGTGGCGCATTATTACAAGAAATAAAAAGAATGAATCAAATGTTGGGTGCAATGGCTAACAGACCAATAACACTTGACGGCCAAAGAGTAAACGCAGTATTGAATGCAGTCAACTCAGATGACATTAGAGCCGGTATTTACACCGTCAACTCAAGATAATAGGAAAAAGTAATGGCAAGAGAGAAAAGGACATTATCAACACTTTTAGAAATGTTAGATGCAAGGTCAAAGACTATTCTTGAGGCTTGGCATACACAAATAGATGGTGTTGCATTTGGTCAACAAGAACAAAATGATGCTGGAAACTTTTCTTCCTCACAACCGTTTCGTAGATTTAATAAAAGACGTTTTATTGGTAGAAGTAACCCAAATGCTGAAACATGGCCTATTGCATCAAGTGTTTCTTTTGATAAGTACCACGCTGATGGTAGACCTATAGCTCCAAGAAGTTTAGAAGAAATGTGGTTTAGTGAAAACAAGGTAAACTTCAACACTCAACCAAGTGAAGAGTTACAAAGAGGTGAGTTGATAGATACCTTAAGTAATGTCTTCGGTGGTGATGTGATAGAGCAAAAAGACTATAAAATAAGATTCCTTTCTGCCTTAGACGGTTCTTTTGCTAATGTTCCATCACCAAGACAGATAAGAGAACAGGCCGAAGCTGGATTCAACGCTGGACAAATACAACCATTTTTTCAAACACCATCGGCGGCTACTAGATATGTTTTTGGTGATAAAAGAGAGTTAGATTTTGCAGAAGGTAAGGTAAAAAGGTCATTACAGAGAATAGCTGGTTGGGAACAAACCTTAATAGATTTAAGGCCGGGCGCTAATAGAATAAACATAGTCTTTAACATACGAGCAAACTTAGATAGAATTTTGCGACAAAACTTATTGATGCCATCAGATATATTTCATAGCGATGAAACACGAGCACAAGTTAGTTTAGAGAAAGCCATAGAAGAAGGTGAAGTATCAAACCTAAATGATGATACATTTACAAAACTTTATCTTACAAATAGATCAGTTTTAGAGGAAAAAAGAGACCCTAGTGGAACAATAGGTGGAAGACCAGTTGCTGACTTACAAGCACCAGAGTATGCTGCAGATGGTACTTTTACCCCCGATGACGAGTTTAAGGTTTTTAGTTTTGAGGAAGATAAAGAAAGAGCAAATACTTACACACAAGAAAGAGGTTTTATTGACAATGTAGCAGGCAATGTTTTTGTTGGTACAAACTCTAATGGTAGAAGTAATGTAGCATCTCTTCTGCCCGCTGTAGTAAATGATGATGATAAAAATGCTGGCACTCAAGATAAAACAACATTATTAAAAAGTCTTCAGAAAGGTGATGCTCAAGCATTTCCATTTATGTTTGAGACAGTAAATAAGAGTGGTGCTGCCTTAACATCAAGAGAATATAAACAGTATGCTTACTTTCAGGCAACACTACAAAGTTTGAATGAGTCATTTGCTCCTTCATGGTCATCTAAACATTTCTTTGGTAGGACAGAACAAATACATACATACACAATGACCGATAGGACAATAGATATGAGTTTTGTAATATTTGCAACAGAAATAAGAAGACTACAAAATCTATATGAAAGAGTCTCTTGGTTAGCTCAACAAACATATGCCAGTTATGATGACTCAGCAAGGATGAAAGCTGGCCCTCTTGTTCGTATGACAGTGGGAGATATGTTTTCAAACCTAACAGGTTTTATTAGGTCTTTGTCATTTGATTGGAGCTTCTTAGGTCCAGGCGGTAAATGGGAAATAACACAGGGCTTGAGGATACCAATGGCTTGCTCGGTGTCAATGAACTTTACAGTTGTGCACGATAATATGCCATATAGAAGTTATGCTCTTTATCCCGGCCCTCTCTTAAGAGATGATGGTCTTATTGGTAGTAGAGGTAAGTTAAGTTCTCAACCCAATGGTGGTCCGTTGATTCCCACATCAACACCAAAAGACCCTAAACTTGACCGCTCATCCATTGGTCGGGTGCGTAGAATGACACCAGAACAACGTACAAGATTTTTTGAAGAGAGAAGACGCGCAGCTCTGGAAGCGGAGTCGGACCCCGATGGTATTCTCTACAACCGTGAAGGTTTTAGGGGAGAGTCTTTCATAAATCAACTTGAAAGAAACAAGAGTATGGGTATTGATAACATTTATTAGGAGGTAGTAATGCCTACATCAAGGTATGCCAATTTTAAAACTATTTATGACTCAAAAACAGCTAAGAGAAGGTTAGAAACATTCCCCCCTATTAGTGCAGAAGAAGTAAGGAGTCAAAGTGATATAATAATAGAACTTGACCAAGCACAAAGAATAGATGCTATAGCTGCTAACTACTTAGGTGATGGTAGATATTGGTGGTGTATTTGTTTACTCAATGACCTTACATTTCCTTTTGGTAAAAATCTAAAGGCTGGTACTATTTTAAGAATACCAAGTAATATTGATAAGTTTATTAATGCAATCCAAACAAGGACAAGTTAATTATGTCATTCGGATTTTATAATAATACGATAGACGATGATGACGATGAACTAGCAGACCCAACTGGCGGTAGATTTGAAAACGATCCAACAGGTGGTGAGAGAGTGCCTGAAGAAGAAGAATTCTACGGGACGAATAATCCCGAGCGTCTTCCGCAAAATCAAGATGCTGATAATTATGTTAGTAATGTACATCATACTGCCTTTATAAACACTCAAGGAAAAAGGGTATTAGATGGTTATGTTATAGATTCGCCTATGAATTTTAATACTAATACGCAAATCACCATGCTTTTTGGAAGTGTTCGTAGAGCTAGAGAAATTTTTGACCAAATCTATAATGCTCCACAAAACCCCCAAACAGGCGTGAAGAACATTCCACCAGAAGTTAATGTCCAACCTACAGGACTACCAGATGATGGTGATCAAAGTGGTTTTAGGGCAGGTTCAAGTGAAGCCGAAGCGAGAAAAGCTTTTGATAAACAGGCAGAAAATAAGAGGAGCCCTGCTCAGTTAGCAGCCATAAGGTCTGGGAGTTTGTCAGCTGTAAATATAGCACCAAATAGAAGTGGTATTAGAACATCACCCGATGAAGATGCAATAGCCGCTGCAAATTTAACGATAAGAGAACAGTTTTCTGGTGGCGTTGCAAGTGAAATAGGAGAACCACCTCTTGTTGAACCACCATCGCCCGCCTCATCAATTCTTAATGACCCTATTTATGGTGGCATTGTAAATGGTTGGAATGAAAAATTAGCTGCAAATAATGTAAAACTTAGTTCTTTAGTGCCTTTTGCAGAATTGTATGTTGTTTTTGATAGTGATGATTATGCTCTTAGTAGAGATTCAAATACCTTTAGTGGTATACGAAATCGTGTGTCAAATGTAAAGTTTATTGGTGGTAAGGCACAAGATGGAGATGGAAGAGATATTACTCTTCCGCCACCTATAGGTGTGCCAGAAACAGCTTGGGTTGCAAAAATAGGTTCAACAGCAAGTCAGACACAACCAGATTATTTAGATTACACAAATAACACAAGTGGCGATACGATTACTTCTTATAAGGGGCAGCCAGGCTTATCAGATGTTGCTGTTAGTAGAGCATCATCGGGTGCTTATAACATTAAATATGACATAAGTATAACACTCCCTAATCCAGAAATACTAAATGAACAGTATGAGTATAGTAAACTATTATTGTTAAACTCTTCTTTCTTGCTCTTTCATGGTTGGAATATAAAGGATTCTGATTTTAGTGTTGATAACTACCCACCAAACTTAGGGCCTAGTAATACAATTACAGAGGTAACTGTAAATGGTGGTAATAATGGTTTTTGGTCGGCATCACTAGTAAGATTGTATAACTTTACATTTGAGTTTGACAATGTTGGTCACCTTGTTGGAAAGTTAAGATTTTTAACTAATCAAGGCGCTTTTATGAGCGCTGTTTCTACAGACATGGTATCTTCTTCAATGTTGAGAGAGCTTAAAAAAGTGCCAGCTAATATTCTGAATAGAACACAGGGCAGAAAAGAAAAAGATAAACAAGATTTTATTTTTGCTAATGGTGTGCCTTGGAGCAAGGCCGATTTTTCCGATAATGAACAAGATGTAGCTAATGGAGCAACTGAGGCAGCCTTAAGAGAGGCCTATAGACAACTAAATGATAATAAATTATTTTCTGGTGGCACTCTGACCGATTCATTTTTTTCCGGCTCAAACATTAAATTAGATGGCCAAGAGGATGTAGTATATGATTTTGATAGATATATAACAATAAAAGAATCAATAGAAGAAGGTGTGTTGAGAGCTGCAAATGCAGTTAGAGACATTTTTACTAATTGGGGTAACCAAGCGCGCCGCGGCGAAATTTTAGGTGCAAAATCCTATATACCTCAAAATAAATCACTGGCCGATTATGATATACCTCAATTAGATTCTAGATTTATGACCATTCAAGGCATATCGGAAGATGACCGCGTACTTAGCGATAACTGGTCTGAACGGATTCGCTCCGTGCTTCTGAAACCGTATGTAAGAAGTATTGCTATTACTGAACGCCGACAGGACACCAACGGCACTGAGGTTGTTACCCGCTTTACCAGTTCAGATGGCAATAAGGACGGTAAAAATTCGTTTGGATCAAAAGCGATGAGAGATGCATCCGCAAAGGTTAGAGAACCATTTGATTCTTTTTTAGATTATCAAGGTGGAAGTGACTTAAGAAATTATTATTACAACTGTATTTTATTAAACGTAGCAAGTCAAGACAGTAATTTATCTTTTATTCCACCAAGTGGTTATGTTGTTGTGGAAAATGATGATGGCATACAAGTTATAGTAGATGCTGGACAAGCACTGGGCGACCCATTGGATTTTAAAGAAGAATATGACCGAATGATGGTTATGCCAAAGGGACAGTTGATAGATAGTGCCTTAAAAGAAGTAACACCTACTTTTGAAGGACCACCTACACCTCAGAGTATGCCGGACTTTGGTCAAGACCTACAAAGACGTATTAGGACAAGATTTAATGATACAAAAAATTTAAATAACCCGAACTTATCAGATTCATCTGATGTAATTGACCAAGAAGTTAAAGACACAATGAGGCAAACTTCTATTTTGAGCGTGCCAACTCTTGTTACTGCTCCAGAAAACCCAGCGCCTGGCCCTATTCCTTTAGATGTAGAATCACAAGAAACTATAAATTCTACATTAATGATAATAAATATAGTTAAGAGAAATAGTCCATATCCAAATAGTCAAACGGATGCTCCATTTGAGTTAAGGGATATAGTTATACCTAATGGTTATACTATAATAACAGAAAACATCTATAAGTTTAATCAACCATCAGACTCCGAAGGTTCAGAAAATCTTAAGGAGGGCACAAGGATTGTAATCAATGATTTTAATTTAGGCGGAGGAGGTGACAATTACTCTGTATTAAGAAGAGTTCATGTTCTAACAAGTGGATATTCTATTGTATCAGATAGGACTAATCAACAACAAGATTTTGTTAGTAGTACACCTCAACCAATACTAAGAAAAGACCCAAATGGAGGTACAGAAGATGTTTTTATACCAGAGTTAAGAGGATTATTAAATAGTAGCAGAACGGCCGATGAACACAAGGAAATAATTAGGGGGTTAATATCTGCCGTAGGGGAACATGTAGGATTGTCTCAAATTGTTACACAAAGAGAGTTAGGAAATACAACAAATGTTGATGTTGAAGTAAACGGTATAAAATATGATGTAATAATGCGGCCTACTTATTTTTGGTTGGGTTCTGTATTAGAGTCACTAAGTGAGACACTTAATGAAAGAGTAAAGTTTTTTTATAAACCTCTTCCTACAAGGGGAGGCAAATCCTTAGTAATACCTATGCCTGAATCTGCTAAAAGTGGTGAGTTAGCTGAAATTGAAGCACAAATTTTTACAGCCAATAAACAAATAGTGCAACTGGGCGGAATTCCTACTTCTGGATCAAGAGAAGATTATCTTGAGGGTGAACAAACAGCTGAACAAGAAAAACAAGCCTTACAAAAGTTTTTACAAGAAGCTGTAGCATGGTCAAGGGACTTTAGCAATTATATGGAAAGCATATTAACTGATAAGGTAGAAACTAACATCATAGATTCAGATGATGCTGAAACTCTTGATAGATTTAATATTAAAGCTGAAGATATTGGAGGCCAAACATTTGATAATTTTATTAGAGGAAGATATAATATACGAGAAAATAGAGATGAAATAGCGCTTGAAGCTGGTGACTATAGATTACGAGCCAATTACTATTTTGAAATAGTTAGTCCTATTTATTTTGGAGAAAACACAGTTATTCAACGGGGTGTTTATAGGGTAAACGGAGCTACTGATAGTCTTAATGATGCATTTGTAACAACATTTTTAAAAAACAATAGTAACGCCTCAAGAGATAATAATGGTCGTTTATTCCCAACAGCAAATAGTTTTCTAAGGGTGCCAAATCAAGTTAGTCCAGATGATCAAAAACGGGTTGATAACCTCAGACGTACTGCGACAACATTAGAGAAACAAAAGCAGTCTTTAGGTTTTGATAGCGTATATAATAGCTTAGAAATAAAAACAACCTATGAGATACCAATAGATATTGGTGCTGTAGAACAGATTCTAACAGCGGAGGGCGGTGCACCAACTCATAGTATGTTGAAGAAGATTTTATCAGCCGCTAATCAAACAATGCCACAATTAATTTTATCAATGCGACCTCTTAGTAAAGACCCTTCTTACATAGAAGTTTTTGTTAATGCTATAAACGAAGATGGCATAATACAAGAAGTTTTTACTGAAGTAAAGGCTGGTGATTTAGTTGCGGAAGGGGCTGATAGTATAGACCAGTTTAGAAGGTCAGTAGAAAGAATAGGTAGTGGAGATTATCTGAGGTCAAATAAGGTTATGGTTTGTAACTTTGGTACTATAGACTCTCTTGTAGAAAACTTCCAAATGTCTTCTAAGGTTGATGCAAATGCTCTTGCAACATTTAGACTACCCTCTATAATGGGTGGTGTATCAATGGACATAAGTAGAATAGTTGCTGGAAACCTAGAGTCAAGTGGGTTGTTAAGCGATATTGTTAAAATAATAAATGACGGCCCTGTTGGTGGAAAAGATACACTAAAAGAGTTGCAGATAGTGGATGCAGAAGGGAAGGTAACAGAATCTGGTATAAACAACTTAACCTCTCTTCTTACAAACCAAGATGAGCCTGTAATACAAAAGGCTTCACAAGGTTTTATAGAAGACCTTATGTCTCAAGATGTAAAGTTTTATAGTAAAATAATGGCCTTACAAAACGAGTATTTTAATGGACTATCTGAAGCGACAACAAACACTACAGCGTTGGAGGAAAATCAAAGGTTTGCAGGTAGTCGTTTTTATGGAAATATACTTAATACCTATTTGCGCACTATAACTATGACCATACACGGTACAGCTAACCTAAATAACTTTAACTACATCTACTTAAAGGGTTTATTAAGTGGTGTAGAAGGCTTATATGTGATAAGTAGTGTGAATGAGAGTGTAACTCCAACATCTTTTACAACAACCATAGAATGTAAGTTGGTAGAGTATGTTGAGAATGATGCATCAAAGAACCCATTAGCTTATAGAGGAGAGGGTAGTTTTGCCAGACTTGCAAGAGTAAATAGAAGCCTGAGATTACCAGCGAATGGAAACTCTGATGCAACAATATCTCCTATTGACTTTAGGGCAATAACAGATAAGATTAATATACTAGATCGTGATGATTAAAAGAGAAGTATAGAAACAGACCTAATGTTATTAAAATAGTGTGTAAATGTAAATGAAAGGTATACTATGAAATATTGGGGCACTGACCAAGAACAGGCCATTGTTTATTTTAATAGTGACATAA
>Ga0209645_1001806_pt1 | contig 10473 bp, 13 predicted proteins | sample ETNvirenome_6_30_FD_184070 | JGI IMG/M metagenome (GOLD analysis project Ga0209645, IMG submission 184070) | Marine viral communities from the Pacific Ocean - ETNP_6_30 (SPAdes) (version 2) | ecosystem: Environmental > Aquatic > Marine > Oceanic | place: Pacific Ocean | collected 2013-06-19
AGAGACCAATATCCATTTCAATCTGAATGTTTAAGACTTCTCCTGAATACCGGTATGAGAAAAGAAGAAGGAATGAAACTAGAGAGAAGCCATATTACAAAAGATGAATATGGGGACCAGATAATATTAATGAAGAGAACCATAACAAAAGGAAGGACCAACCAAAAACAGACAGATATTGTCTATGATATTACAGAAAACATAGTGCCAATATTTGAGAGCTTGGAATACCAACTCAATAAACCTGAATATAAATCTTTTAGATTTGTCCCTTGGTTATTTCCTTCAACAATGATCAGTATTAATAAGTTAGCAGACCCTAAAAAGTTTCCTGATTATGCGAAGAAACATAGTTGTAGAGTTAAGACCCTGGACGATTGTTGGGAGGCAGTTAGAGATATGACTGGTTTAACTGGTGCAATAAAAACTTTAAGAAAAGCATTTACCAATGCAACCAATGAAACACTTGGAGGTGCACACAGAGGGAAACACATTACGAAACACATAACAGAATTAACACCAGTAAGAAGTTATGACAAAGCTAGTGTGATGAATAGAAAGAAGATGGCAAAACAAGTTGGCCAGGTACTAATGTTTAAGAGAGATGAAACATAAGCGATATCCATTTATGATTTGGATGGATGGTAAACTGAAGGTGTTGGTCCACTTTTATGGTAAATGTTATTTTAGAGAGTGTGATAAGAATGGATATCCCCTTAAGAAAAAACACTACAATAATGTTATCCAATTCAAAAGAAATTGACTTCATCCCTTGGATGATTACAAGGGATATATGGCCAAGAAAGACATACAAAAAGACCAGTTAAGAATAGAGAAGATATTTAAGTTAGGACCTAAAACTCCGAAAATAGGACATAAGGATTGGGACTTCTTGGTATACGAATTAAAGAAACTTAAAGTATCACCTGGAGAAGCTTATAGAATTGTAGCAGAGAAAAAAGACAAGACTTCCAATGCTAGATTTGAATGGAAGATGTTTAGATTTACAATGTTTGTTTGGGAGAGAGTAAGAGAAGATAAGAACCTATTCTTAAAACCAAAGATTGATAGTGTGAGAGCAGTTGTATCAAGTAGAATGTATAAGAAATTCTTTTATGGGTTTTTTCCTGACCTGGAGTTTGATCACGAGAAGGAAGTAAAACTACTCAATAAGTTAATAGCAGAGAAACCACAAAAGCAATTCTTCACAGAGGGATATTACAAGTATGAGGGGAGTAATAAAATCATCCCCCAGAAGCATTTAGACCATATCCTTTGGGGGCCAAAAAAAGAATAATTATTCCTTGAATTATTTCAAAGGATAACATATATTCCTTATATGGAAACGATAAGGAAACAATGTTTAATTTTAGATATCTAAAACCATACTATACGCAGTCTGAAGTATTAGAGTTATTCAGCTTGAGTAAATCAACTCTTCAAAGATATAGAGAAGAGGTGATGAAAAAGGGTGGAGACCTATGGGTTGATTTAGGTTATTTCCACATTGATGGCACTAAAGAAGCTATGTATGAGCCAGTTAGATTATCAAATTGGTTATTAGAAAATAAAATTAACATACCAAAACCTTACGACTACCAGGTTGATGAAATTAAAAAAGTCAAAGATGGCCTAGTAGAATTTCCTAATTTCAAAAAAAAGAACAAGGAGAAACTAAATGCCTAAAGATAATAATAAAGAATGGGATTGGAAGTCTGGTTATGACTGGACCGACCCTGAAGATGTTCCTTATGAAACTCAAGAGGAAGAAAGTCCAATGCAAGATTTGAAGGAGGTTGTTTATGGAAAATAATAAATACTTAACAACACCTGAAGGTAAAGCAATTTACCCTTATCTTACTCACCCTGATACTGAATTTAAGAGTGAGGGTTTGTACCATACTAAACTTGAGTGTGATCAAAAGGATTGTCAAAACTTAATTAAAAAGATTGATGATATAGTTGCACAACAAGTAAAACTACAACACGATCAATCACCAAAGAAACCAATTAAGAAAGCACCATTACCATACGAAAAAACTGATGATGGTAAAGTTATCTTTAACTTCAAACTCAATGCGAGTGGGACCAGAAAAGATGATGGTAAAACTTTCTTTCAAAAACCAGTAATTGTAGACGCACAAAAGAATGAATTTACTGGTGATCAAATATGGGGTGATAGTTTACTTAAGATCACCTTTGAACCTTATGGGTGGAATATGCCTATTGGGATTGGTTGTACCTTAAGACTTAAAGCAGTCCAGGTGAATAAATTAGTGACTGGAAAAGCTCACAATAGTGTTCTTGATGGTTTCAGTGTTGGTGAACAAAAACCAACTGAAGTTAGAGAGGAGATGGTGTGAGTAAAAGAATAGATGGTTTAATACCTAGAGGTATCATTAAGAAACACAAGGGGCCTTCAAAGACCTTGAAGACCTACTCAAGAGAACCAATACAAGTCTCTCAAGGAGAGATTAATCAATATGGTTTTCTTCTTAATGATGGCCTTTGTAGATTACTTCCGGTTAATGATCACAACCGATACTTACTTCAAGCTAACTATTGGATAGCAAACAACAACCAATTCAAAGCAAGAAATATTCTTAAAGGATTGGGACTTAAATCAAAGATGATTAAACAATACATTGATGAGGAAATAAGTTTGCAAAAAAGAAAACCAGAGCAATCAGGTTTTAATAATTACTTCCAAAAAGATATGCCTGAAGAGTTTATTGTTAGGACTAATTAATAGGAGGTAAAATAATTATGCCAGTAAACAATGTTGAAAAAAGAATGGAAGGTAAAGGCAATCCAAAAGAGATGAAGGTAGCTGACGCAGACCCAATGACACATATTGAGCTTGAGTTGATGGACAATATGAAGAGGGTTTTTGAAGAAGCAAAAAAAGAAGGTTTCAAAGGTACCTTTAAAGACTTCTTGGATACTTTATCTGATGAGGAAGTAAGAACATTATTTCTCCGAGAGGGAGGAATAGTGAGACACTTAAAAAAACTTAAAGGAAGTAAAAACTAATGGCCTACACTTACGACCCAATAAACCATAGTCTTATTGATATGGACCTGAAGATACCGGAAGAAAAAAAGAAACCGGTACCGAAGAAACCAGTATTGAAGGACCGGCCAGTAAGAAAACCAAATGCAGTGCCACCAAAAACCAGAACAATTAAAATGGCCAATGGTGGTGTTGCAATTAAGAAAAGACCTGAAGATATGGCCGAGAGATTAGAGAGAACTATTTACAAGTATGAAGGCACTATACCAAAACCAAAACACTTTGATGATAAGTCTATTGTAGACCAGGAGGAATGGAACAATATGAATTCACTTGAGAGAAACAAACCAATAATTGTTAAGAGACCGAAGAAGTTTGATAATAACGACCCTTCAACTTACCCAATGAACCAAAAGAAAACTATGAATGATTGGGAGTTAATTTTACAGAGTGCAAAAGAAGACCCAACAGATGAGAATTCAAAAGATACTAGAGCTATGATTAGCAGATTATACAAAGACCCAAAAACTAGAAAAGATTTAGGGAATGATGAGTTAAGACTTATTAATAAACACCCTGAACAAATAAGGTCTTATGTTAAAGAAGTGACTGAAGCACTATTACCTAAAGAACCTGAAAAGGTTGAACCTCAACCAGTTAATAATTTTGATCTTATGAGAGATGTAGTGATACCTGGTGCAGAAGAACAAAGACAAAAAGAGATGAAAAAACTTGATGACCAGTTTGGACCTGGAGGAATAGTTGACATTATGAAGGACCGAATATGAGTGTGAGCTATAACACTGAACACAAAAACTATATGGTTTTTAAAATATTAGAGGCCAACAATAAGATTATCAATATGCCTGATGGTGATAGGATTTTTGATATTAGAGATTTCAAAAAAGTATTAAAGAATTTAGATAGTTGGAGAAGTGTAAATGACTTCAAGAAGGATAAGAATTACTTCAATCAACCAAATATCTATTTTATGTCCAAAGCTGAACTAGATGAAGAGTTTGATAAGTTTAGAGAGGAATACAACCAAGAACCAAGAAAGAATATTAGAAAGAAAAATGAAAAAGTGAGGAGTACAAACAATGACTGATAAATGGAAATATAGATCGGTCTCCCTAAAGAATAGCACTTATTCTATGCTAAATGATTTACAAAAAACTTTAGTACCTGGAATGGAACTTTCTAATGCTAAAGTAGTAGAGAAGTTAATCCTAGATAAAAAAGCTGATTGTGTTTGTGGAGACCAGAAGGAGAAACACAATGGCTCAAAAGAGAACATTAAAAACACCCAAACCTAAAAATATAAGATGGCCTAGAGATGAAGCTTGTACGATTGATCTCATTAAGAAGGTCCCACTAAAGAGTACAACCAAACAACAACTATTTAATAGTCTTATTACTTTAGAGAGAATTTGCAGAAGACAACAAAGAACAATCTTTCACTTGTCCGAAAGTAGTAGACACAATCTTAATAGTAAAAGAATAGCTTATCTTAACCTGAAGATACACTTGAAGAACCTGGATGATGAGTGGAGAGAATACACAAAAGACTTAAGAGAAAAACACGAAGATTGTTTGGAGAAGAATAAAGAAATACTTAAAAGTCATAATGAGATTACCAGAGCTTATAATGGTTTACACACCATAGGAGAGATGGCTCAAGACCTGGGTATAGATATTAAAAAACATAATGAAATGCTTCCAGAGAATAATAAGGATTACCAATTCTCACAGAAACACACACTACTAGAGAGTGGCAAAGTCCGACACGAGTACAGAGTTATTCCAAAGAAGAAACCAAATGGGGAGGATAAATGAACCCAAAAGAATTCACTTTAAAATTAGAAGACAGATTAGAAGGTGCAATAGGTGAGAGAGGGAAGTTTACCGGATATTTACCTAATGGTAAAAAAGGGGCAACTTACCAATACCAACATATTAACTTTGAAGATCATTTTACCGGTTTTGAATACTATGGATTATCACCAGTAAAAATAATTCAAAATGGAACTGGACGCAAAGGGGTTTGTCGTTGGATTGCAATAGACATTGATCTTGAATTGAAACCTGAAGAGATTTGTAAAGTTGCATTTAAGATTGACCCTGAAGTTATTTGTTTCAAGACTTCTAGTAATAGATGGCATTGTATAAAATTTTATGATGACTGGATTGATGTAGAAGAGGCCAGAAAAAATGCACTGGACCTGGAGAGTAAATTTAAAAAGATTTACAAAAAAGGAATTGATGGAAGCCACACACTACCCAATGGTTATACTATTGATCAGGGTAAACCTGGGAGTTGGTTATTTATACCTTATGGAATTCACAAAGAGTTAAAGAACAATAAAACTTTTGCTTATTCACCTGGAGGAAACCCTTTAAGTAAATCTCAATGTGAGTTTAGAATAACATGGAGAAAACACCTTTTGGTTTCTTCAAGTGTTGGCTCTATGAGTGGTGAATATGGAAGAGCTAATTATTTATTCTATGTAGCTCAAGAAATAAAACAGAAGAATTTACTATTGGGATTGGACCAGGTTAATTCAAACTTCAATGAACCTTTAGATGATATCACCTTACATAAAGAGATAAAACATATTGAGAAGTCTTTATGTGATGATGAGTTTACCAAAGAGTATCTTGAGGAACACTATGAGAGTTATTTAAAGAAACTTAATGGGTACTGGAGAAAAGACCTGAAGGGTGTTGGTGTACTTGATGGGTTTATTGACCCTGAACAAGAAGAGAAAGCCAAACAATTTCTTAATGATGTTATCTATATTAAACTTGATGATAGTTGGTACGACAAGTCAACTGGGGGAGAGTATGGGGAAAAAGCCATAAAGATAACTTATGGCCATATCTTTAAGGGTAAACAATCTCAAGTCATCAATGAGTTTACTTCTTTTGAAGGTGCACAATTAGTTGAGAAGGGTGTTTATAGACCTGATTTATTTAAGACCATTGAAGACCCAATAGTTAAAGACGAGAAGGGATTACTCCAATTAAATCAGTACAGACCCAGCGATTTAGAACCACTTCCACCTGATACACCTGAAAGAAAAGCTGAATTAAAATTGTTTTTAGATTTAGTAAAAAAACTTACAGAAAAAGAAGGCACTGGGACTGATAGTAAAGGAAAAGAAGTTGATCTATACACTTATGTATTAGACTTCCTCTCCTTACACTTTCAAAAACCTGGAGTTAAAGTGAGGAATTGTATTTGTTTTCACTCTGAAGAAAAACAACTAGGGAAGAATACTCTATTTGATATTGTTAGGTATGGACTAGGTGAAGATAATTGTATCATCATAACTCCAAGTGAAGCAATCGCAAGAGAGAGAACCTATTTAGAACACCAGTTAGTATTGATTGATGAAATACTTATTGATGGTGATTATAAGAAAAAACTCTCAACACTTAATATCTTGAAACCTTTAATGACTAACGAAGAACATAGAAGTAGACCACTATTTAAAAACTGGAGAAGTGTCCACTCAACTATGAATATGATGATGTTTACCAACCATAAGGAAGCTCTGGCAGTTAAACCAAATGAAGCCAGGTATACATTTATTGACATTGATAAGACTAGAGAAGAAATGGGAGGTGATGAATTTTTCCAACAGATATGGACACCAGAAGGTCAAATCCAAGGGACTATTGTAAATGTAGTTAAACACTATTTAACCAATAGAGAGATAAGTAGTAATTTTAATCCAAAATCAATCGCACTTAAGACCGACTTCCTTCAGGTTATGTCTGAAGAAGGAGGTCATCCTATACTTAAAGAGATTAAACCTTTGGTCCAGGAGAGAGCTAAACCTTTTCACCAATCAGTTATTTGTATCAGTGAAGCTTTTGAATACTTGAGAAAAGAAAAAGGTATTAAAGGTCGTATCAATGATTTAGCTGAAGCATTTAGAGAGTTGCAGTTTGAGAGAGTTGGTGAAGTTAAACATAAGAGGACCGGAAGAAAACCAACTTTATGGTTAAGAGATAGTTTTGATTTTTTCTGTGATAAATCAATGTCATCTATTTGTAATCTTTACTGGATGCCAATGAACATAGAAGAATGGAATTTATCTAATGGTGATGTTGGTATTATTCAAAATGCTATGAAGGACCTGGAGACCTATCAAGACTTCATTGAGGGTACACCTGAAGAAGATCCTGAAGAAGACTTTGAGACAATACGAAGAGAGAGAGCCAAGAGAGGTGCACAATGAAACAAAAAAGCAGAAAAGCTAAAGGAAGAAAACTTCAAAACTTTGTGAGAGCCAAGGTGCTGAAGGCCTTTAGACACTTGAAGAAGGATGATGTTATTTGTGTTGAGAATTATAAACCTGGTGCAGATATTATTCTCTCAAAGGTGGCCAAGAAGTTATTACCTTATTCTTTTGAGTGTAAAAACCAGGAGAAGATGAAGACTATTTATGACTTCTACAACCAGGCCTACAAGAATTCAGGTAAACTAGAACCGGTGCTTGTGATGAAGATGAACACCAGAGAGCCACTTGTGGTCATTGATTTTGAACACTTCATTGATTTAATTAAACCTGAATAATACCGACCCTACCGACCCTCTTTTCACTTCAAGATTACCTTAAGGTGAACCTAGAGAATGTATCACTGGGATATAATTGGATTTACACTAGGGAGGGTATGTTGTAAAAACTTTGAGAGCTTACTCCGGTGATTTTAGACCCACCTTTTACTGAATGATTTTGTACGAAAAAGGAGTATCAAAATGGCAGTATTAAAAGGACAAGAAGAGTTAGATCAATACAAGTTGACACGAAGAGAAGTAGCAGATTTTCTAGGTATAACACCAAATGCAGTCAAGTGTAGTATACGAAAAGGAAACAGATATAAGCTTGAGTATCGCTTTGATGGATACCAAAATCTTTTTAAAGTTCCTGTAAGAGACCCGGTGATTAGTAGGTCAGTGGACCCACTTAAGACCCCCCTTAAACGAACCATCCAAGGCAAGTATTCACAATCCAATGGCACACCTGGAGGCACTCCTAAAGTGTTAAACAGAGGGGCAACACATAAAGGTAAAGGCAACTATACCAGTGAAGCTTTGAAGATGGCCAATGAAATGAAGATACTGAATAGTATTAATAAAAAATTTAAGTCTGAAGAACATAGAAGAGAATTTGAGAAGTTAAATGAAGCCGGACTAGAAGAGGCCTGGAAAAATGTTCAAAAGAAAAAGGATGAAGACTTCAAAAAAGAGATGGCCAAACAAGACAGAAACAATGACAGAAATAGTTATGGGGCCGGATTTATTATGGGTGTCCGATATCCTAATAAGTATGGAACAATGTTAAATGCAACCGGTATAGAGAGAGCTGAAGAGAAGAAGTTTGAAAAAGCAGACAGACAAGATGAGAGAAAAAATGGTGTAAAATTTGTTTGGGAATATGATCTCAATGGTACTTATAGAAATACCGGTAGACCAGACTTCACAGACACTAATAGAAAACCTTACAGAAACCCTTATGGAAATGCCTTGTTTGATAACTGGTATGATAAAGATAATAGTATTGAAATAGATGAATACACTTTAAGAAGAACACCAGATCACCTGGCAGAGACTAATGGTTTTGGTGGACGAACCTTTAAGAATAAAATTGAAGAGGGAATATACCAGGCCAAACAGAAGCTTAAGAATAAGTTTTGACATAGGTTGAAGGACTATAAAAGTTTGTATTTAAAACAATCATTATTATAATTAGGTTATCATTTAGTAATAAGTTCTACCTAGTTCTCCCTTATTGTTTCCACCAATTCTTGAGAGGGCTAGGTGTTTCTAAATTTTTTTTTCTAAAATTTTTTTTATAATATTTTTTGGCCTTAACTTCCCTAGACCTTTTTTTTGAAAAAAGGGGGTGGGGGGTGCTATTACTTTCCAATTTTCAAATCCAAAGTGAAAAAGTATTCTCTCTGGTTGTCTTTAAGTGTGTTAGTAAAGTATGACATATAATCTAAAGGTTGTTCTGTGAGAGGGTGATTGGGTGTTAATTTATAAAGCTTATTTGCCATCTAAATGGGACCACTATCAACATAATAAATCCTCCTGGTCGAACACCGGTTATACACCGATTGGTATTTACTTTGATTGATCTCTTGAGTTATATTAAAAGCTAGATATAACAATGACAAATCCAAGTGCCCTCGTGATGAAATTGGTAGACATAAAGGACTTAAAATATTTAGAACCTTACATCTGATTTTAATAATTGCGACCCACACCGACCCAGAAGGTTAATAAAATCTGGGATAATCATATTTGTCATCCTATATCTCAAGAATGGAAACAATGAGAAAAAATGACAAAAGTTGAACACCGGTTATACAAGATACAATACAACGACGAAGCGATTGAAGGCCTGAAGTATAATAAAAAGCTTGAGGCAAGACAGAGAATAAAAGTCCACTTCAAGAATGGTCCTAGAGGTATCACTTTAAGATGGACACCTAAAACAAACAAAAAAGTATTTCAGTTAATATTTAAGTTTAGGAAGAAGAGCTATGTCCACGATTGTGGAGAATACACACCTGAAGTTTACACTTGTAATAAACTTGATGAATACCTTGTGGCACTCAATAAGAAACATAGAAATAAAGATGGCTCTTTTAAATCTAATCCAAACAATCCCACAATATCGCATAATGAATTAAAATACTCTCAACTCAAAAAGATAAAACATTGTATTGAAGATTTATGTAAAGACAATTTCCCTAGAGCAAACATTGAGGGAAACTTGTCCTCATTGTCAACCAGAGACCACACTAGATTTCTAATAGGATACAACAAAAGAAGAGAACATATTACCTTTGAAGATGATGAAAAAGGATGGGGCCAGATTAAGTTTAAGGAATTCCTGAAGGTAAGACCAAAGGTTATTAATCCAATAAAAGACTGGGATACTTTATTTAAAACTTATCCTAGTGGGACCGGTTGTGATGATGGAGATGAAGTTAGCATTTACGATAGCAACCTTGCCGATATATTAATTGATGATCTGATACCTGGTAATATTGAGATATTCCTTAATAGTATACCCAGGTCTTATGGCCAGAAGGAGAACATAAGAAAAGCTTTAGCTTGTATGTGGACTTATGCCAGAGAAAAAGGTTTTATGGGACCAAACCCTCCAGTTAATCCAACAAGAAAAGAGAAGGGTGGTATTAAGATTAAGAAGAGTGAAGTAAGTAAATTCAAAGGAAGTATCTATAATGATATGTCCTTCAGTGTAGAAGAGCTTCACACAATAGAAGATAGTTTAATTAAGTTGAGAGACCAATATCCATTTCAATCTGAATGTTTAAGACTTCTCCTGAATACCGGTATGAGAAAAGAAGAAGGAATGAAACTGGAGAGAAGCCATATTACAAAAGATGAATATGGGGACCAGATAATATTAATGAAGA
>Ga0209645_1001807_pt1 | contig 10473 bp, 20 predicted proteins | sample ETNvirenome_6_30_FD_184070 | JGI IMG/M metagenome (GOLD analysis project Ga0209645, IMG submission 184070) | Marine viral communities from the Pacific Ocean - ETNP_6_30 (SPAdes) (version 2) | ecosystem: Environmental > Aquatic > Marine > Oceanic | place: Pacific Ocean | collected 2013-06-19
TATTTGATATTCTTGATTTAGTACAGCAGCAGTAATGTTGCCACCTAATGATACTGCTTGAGCAAATGTTACAAAATCACCCTTATTTGCTCCATGACTTGAATCAGTAGCAGTTATAGTAGAACTACCATTAGTAGCTGAAAAAGTAACTCCATTAGTAGTAGTTGCTCTTATAGGAGTTATATCGTGAAAAGTATTACCTTGTAATAAATATAACTTTAAATGAGTACCTAAAGAAATAAATTTATCTGTATCTAATGAAACCCATTGATGTAATTTTCTTGCTGAACCTAAAAAACTATTTAAACTTTTTTTTACCCAGCCACCTATTTTTTCAGGACGACCTGCACGAAACCTTATTTTATCAGCATCAAACCAATTACCTTCATTGCTGTATGAAGTACCTTCTTTATTTATACCCGGTTTGAATGTATATCTAGTTAGTGGCATTTTAAAAGACTGTTCACTTTATAGTCTTTTTTTATGAATTAGCTGCGATATACGCTTTGCCTGTAGTAATGGCATCACTACAAGTAGTCTTTTTACTTGAAGAAGAACCTACTACGTTAGGTATATCACCACTACCATCGTAAGCTAATATAATTTCTAAGTGGTCAACATTACGTTGTACTACGTCATTTACTTCTGCTTGTGTTAAGTCAGGTATAAGATAAGTAGAATTTGCACCATTTGTATTTATATCAGTAATAAGTGTTGCACTATCTACTGCTGCTGTTAAACATTCTGCTACTGTTTGAGTCATATTATTCTCCGTTCAATTTGTTTTCTAAATCATCAACTTTCGCTGAAAGTTCTTGTACTGCTTTTATTAGTGGATGCACAAACATTTCTTGCGAAACACCTTGTATTCCATCTTCTTCACCTTGAAACCATCCTCCAAAATCAGTTATGTTATGTTTGTCTAAAGACTCTTTAACTTCTTGTGCTATCAACCCATACAATTTTGCATCATGTGTACGCTCAGTAGCGTCTGCATCATAGTCTGGTAGTGAAGAATCAATATCAGCTTTTGCTCTCCATTTAAAAGTCACTGGTCTTAAATCGTTAATAAAAGCTAAACCACAATCTGTGTTATCTTGTATTTCATCTTTATATCTAACATCAGATACCCTAGTGAAAGAAGCATTTGAGTCAAAGTTATTATGTACTCTATTGTTTCCAGTTCCTCTACCAAAAGTAAAAGTAGTGGCATCACCTACACTTTTAGTATCAAACCCTAAAACGATTTGATAATTAGAGTTAGCACCAAAAGATTCAGTTTGATAGCCTACAAAAACATTTCCTATTCCTGTAGTTAAATCCTCACCTGATTCATTACCTACAAATACATTTGCTGCACCTGTTGTAGCATCCTCACCTGCACGTTCTCCTAAAGCAGTTTGACCATAACCAGTAGTGTTTGCAATTAAAGAACCAACTCCTACACTTGTGTTGTTATCTGCTGTTGTATTAGCACCTAGAGCGTTGACACCAACGGCTGTGTTATAGCTTCCCGTTGTGTTAGCATCTAATGCTAAATAACCCAAACCGCTATTTTCTGTACCAGTTGTGTTTAAATATAAAGCACGTCTACCGAATGCTTGGTTACTTGATGCAGTTGTATTATTTTCTAAAGCACTTTTTCCTACTGCTGTGTTTAAGGCTCCAGTAGTATTATTAAATAAAGCATTATGACCTACTGCCACGTTGTCGTCTGGTGTCGTTGTATTAAACATAGCTTGGAAACCAACAGCAACACTATTAGAACCAGTAGTCACTAAATCCATAGCATCAGAACCTATTGCTACGTTGTTATCTGCTGTTGTAGCAGTAGTAAGTGCAGATTGTCCTATAGCTACGTTTTTAGTTCCTCCTGTTAAACTAACACAAGCAGAGTTACCTACTGCTGTGTTTCCGTCTGCTGTTACTGCTGAACTTAGAGTATTAAAACCGACCCCTACGTTATAACTTCCAGATGTTATTCCATCACCAGCTTGAAAGCCTACTGCTGTATTACCTGTTCCAGTACAAGCTACTAAAGCATCTGCACCGACAGCCGTATTGTTAGAGTTTGTTGTCAACGCAGTTAACGCACCTTGACCTAAAGCTGTGTTAGCACTACCAGTTGTTATGGCATCACCTGCTAATGAGCCTACGGCTGTGTTGTTTGCCCCAGTTGTATTAGCAGCTAAAGCTGCATTACCTAAACCAGTATTGTGATTTGCTGTTGTGTGTGCAGTTAATGCTTGATAACCCAATGCTGTGTTATTTACACCTGTAGTACAAGCATCTAGTGCAAATGAACCAATAGCAGTATTTTGTGTACCAGATGTAATGCTTAGTCCTGCATCGTTTCCAACAGCAGTAATACCACTACCTGTAGTTATGTCACTTAATGCTTTATGTCCTATGCCTGTGTTATTAGTTCCCTCTGTGCAAGCATCTCCTGCCCTTTCGCCTACAAATACATTTTCATTACCTGTTGTTATTGCTTCACCAGCATTTTTACCGATAACTGTATTACTATGTCCTGTAGTTGCTGCGTTTAGTGCGTTTTTACCTACAGCAGTATTATCGTCTCCCGAAGTTAAAGATGCAAAAACATCAACTCCAACTCCTGTATTATTATCAGCAGCATCAATAGTACCTGTGGTTGTGTCTCCAATCATGAAAGAAGCTGTACCAAAAGTTTTGTAGTTAAATGTTGAACCATTAATGGTTAGTGCATCTGTTTCTGTAGTGCCATCTACGTCTATTGAACCTGCTATATCTAAATCACCAGAAAAAACAGTATTTGCTGGGAAAGTGCATATACCTCCATCAGCTATAGATATAGCATCATCACCATCTGTAAATTCTATTAGTGGTGTTTGTATAGATGCTGATGTTTCTAATATACCACTTGTCTCTATATTGATAGATGCTAGTGCATCAACCATAGCAGCACCAGAACCAGCACCATCAGAGTAAATCATTTTAGTTTTACCAGTCGGTATAGTTACATTAGCACCAGAGCCTTGACTTATTATTATAGATTGTGAACCACTTGTTGCATTTTCTATTAACCATAGCTTCGATACTGTGTTCGGTCCTATAGTTATAGTACAGGTTGAATCTAATGTTCCTGTATATTTTAAATATATAGACCTACCGGGGTCAGTAGCACCATCTGCTATTGTAGTTGTATGCGTATCCGCATTAGTAGTAATAGCTTCTGTGCCAAAGCTAAATGCTTCTGCTATCAACTCAAGGTTAGTATTTGTACTTGTACCCCAAGTTCCTGACTCGTCACCAGTCGCTATTTCTTTTAATCTAAGGTCATTTACATAAGTTGCCATTTTTTACCTCTAAAGTTATATTAAACTATTTGTTATGCTACGTCACTCCAAGTTGTTGTAACAGATTCTTCTACATCAGACCATGATGTTGTAACTCCGGGTATTATATCTCCCCATACACTTACAAATCCTATCTCTCCTGTAGCGTTTAAACCTGTTACAGACAGATTTGCTACACCTGTAACTGTTGTACTACCAACCGCACCAGTTGAAGAAACCCCAGTTATAGGAAATATATTTTCCGTAACTGTGCTTACAGTTCCTAATCCGCTAGTTGCAGCTAGTCCTGTGCAGGGTACATTAGCATCACATGTTACTGTCTCATCACCTGCTGATATTGTAGAAGCAGTACCTGAAACACCAGTAATTGCTATACCAGAGGCTGTTACACTACCTATAGCAGATGTACCTGCTATACCAGTTTCACTTACATTAGCATCACCACTTACAGATTCTGTACCTAATGCAGTAGTTCCAGCTACTCCTGTCTCTGTTACATTAGCTTCACCTGTTACAGTTTCGCTACCAATCGCACCTGTGGCTGTTACGCCTGTCTCAGATACATTAGCATCAGCTGTAACAGATTCTGTGCCTAAAGCAGTTGTACCTGCTAAACCTGTTTCAGCTACATTAGCTGCACCGGTAGCAACTACTGAGCCTACTGCTCCTGTAGCTGCGACACCTATCTCTGGTACATTAGCATCACATGATATTGTTTCTGTTCCAAGTGCTGATGTACCAGCAACACCTGTAATACTTACAGAAACATTGACTATCGCAGGTTGACCCCAAGGACCTGTTCCCCAAGTGGACCGACCCCAACCGACAGACATGTATTAAGCTATTCTTATAATCGCATTACTTGCATCAGCTGTTGGAAAAGTTATAGTAAATGAACCTGCTGTTGATGTTTTATCAGCACCAAAATCAAATACTGCAACTGCTGGGTCACCTGAAGCAGAGTCGTTATATATCATACAACCTCTAGCAGTAACTGTTGCTGTGCCAAAAGTTAAATCAGCAAAGTCTGTAAACGCTGTTGTGCCTGAAGTAGTAGGGTCTACACGTGTAAGTGTATTACCTTTAGCAGTGTAGTTAGTACCACTAGCTTCATCAGAAGTTGTATATGCAGTAGTTGCTGCACTCATAGTAGCTGAACTCGTATAGAGTGCTAATCTGAATGTGCTTCCACCTGAGTTTTTAAAATTATGCACACCTTCTAAAAGTTCTTTTTTGAAAGACGTACACATTGCTTGTGTTATAGCCATTACAGCCTCCTTATTATATTGGCAAGGTCTTTATGTCCTTGCTGTTCTAATTGATTACATACTGTACATATGTGGTTTTTTATTGCCTCATGCATATAGTGTGTAATTACCTTTCGTGCAGCATCTTTAAATATATGGGCTTGCGCTTTTATAGTGTCAGGTGCTGTATCACTTATCGAAACTAATCTATCTGTTGCCATATCTGCAACTTCTTCTACTGTGTGTCCTCTATAATCTGTAGTTTTTACACCTAGATTACCAATAGCTATTTCAAATTTATCTGTTTGCATTATGGTACGTTAGGTTCTGGTGGATGACCACCATTTGCTCTTTCATCTATAACCCACTCTTTAGGATTTTCTCTACCTATAATTCCATGTGGTATCATTTTTTCTTGTATAACATCTGAATAATTACATACTGAAAGCTGTCCATCATTTATATACGAAACTATTGGGTCGTTTAAACGATGGTATCCATATAGTTTGTCTTTCATATTAACATTTGCATCTAGTAAATTAGACCTAACTGCAACTGAAACATCCATATTATTTTCCATACATTTACCTAACCAATACTCACAACATGCTCTACCCATTTCTGCAAAGTGTGCATTGTTATTATAAGTAAAGTCTGTGCCAAACATACTTATTGCACCTACATTATTCCAATAAGCAAATGCTATAGCATAAGCAACAGTATTATTTAAGTATGCACATGATGTATCTTCTATTACACTTTTAATAGGATACTCCTCTACAGCTGGAACTCTTGCATCTAATTCACATGAATATATTGGATAATCTATTTTAGGTAATTCCTCTCTCATCATTTCTGTCATGGATGCTGCTTCATCTGTATCAAAAAAACGAGACATAGGGTCAAGAATAAAGGCTCTATCAGCTTTCTTTACCACTCCTATCATTGCATTTATAACCCAAACTTCATCAAACTTTTTACTATGTAACTGTGACAAATGAAAATCTATTTGACTCATACCCATTGCTACAATAGCTACATGTTTTCCTTCTAAAGATAATATTCTTTCTTCTAACATTATTGTTCTGCTATCCTTCTTTGACCGCCTCTATAGGCATCTTTTCTATTTCTTCCATCTTGTTCTATGACTAGCTTATCTAATGCTTCTTTAAATCTTGTTTCATAGAGACTAACTAAATCAGGTTCACCTTTCATAAATATATACGCTTCTACTAGAGAGCCAAACAAAAGAACATCTGGTGCATTAGAACCTAACCAGCTTGTGCCATCTGATGATGCAGTAATAGATTGTGGTAAATAAAAGTAATGTAACTCTACTGTGTAATTAGCATCAGGTGTTGGACCTAATATAAAAAAACCATCATCAAATTGTGCGTAGTATTCTGGTAATCCTGTATTGGTAGAAGGTTTAGGATAAGCCTCTCTAATAAAGTTAACATCTTTATTTATTAAAAAATTGTAGTTGCCATCTGAATCTACTACTGCCAATGAATAAGAATATAAAAAATCATCTGGCACTCCAAGATATTGATTATTTATAGTTGCAGTAGCTTGTTGATTCTTTCTATAGCGTGGTAATTCTACCGAACTATTTATTCTACTCTCAGCTTGTTTAATTAAAGTAGGTAGATTATTTACAAATGTGGTCTCTGTATTTTCAGTATAGTCCTGTATTGCAGTTTTTAATGTAGTAAATGTAAATGACATTAGCTTGTGGTTATAGTTAATTTACCTAGTTTACCTTTCAAAACCATGTTACTTAGATTGCAGTCACCAAATGCTGAGTTCCATCCACCTATAGGATTGAAACCTGATAAACCTCTACTAGCCTCTAAATCTGTTTGTGGTCTTGGATTCTTTAATGCTTGTGGGTCATTTAGTCTTAGTCTGCCTAACTGTAGTTGTGGCTGGTCTTTATCTAATACATCTTTGCCTACTAATAGTCCTGTCCTTTTTTTATCTTTTATTTGATTACGTAAATCTTTTAAAGGATATCTAAATCCAGTTCTATCGCATATACCATACGCATGTTTACCTTTTGCATATGGCATACTAATAACCTCCCGGCACGAATCTTACAGCTGCCTTGACTCTATTTTCCTCAGATGCAAGCTTCCATTGTTCTTCATACTGTTGTTTTAAGAATGGAACTCTTTGTGCTGCCTCTGGATTTTTCATAGCAAGATAATATGCTAATCCTGAAACTAGACATGGTAAGAACACTTTAGGTACATCAAGAGTATTAGATGCTGGTGTTCCTGCATCATATATCTGTCTTAGCCTATACCAAACTACTTTATAAGTAGTAGTGCTATCCGGCACAGGATAAAGAGTAAAAGAAGTAGAGCCACTATCTCTGTTAACTAATATCTCATTAGGTCTGCCTCTATCTAACTTATTAGGTATATCTGCATACTGTGAAAAGGATACTCTAGTTAAAGACGTATCACTTTGCGCATTTGTTTCTCCATCATCTGTTCTTAAATGATGTTCTAATAAATCAATAGTGTCAGCATCTAAAGTGTATGTAGCAGTTCCAGCAGTAAGAGTCGTACTACCTGATTCAACTTGCCATAGATTTAAACCTCTGTTTGCCCATTCGAGCATCATAAGATTTATGCTACGTCTAGCTGTACGCAGGTCATAACCGGTTCTCATTTCTAAACCAGCTAATTCAAAAGCCTCCTCTGCTGCTTCTGCTATATCAAGATTAAAGTTATTAGTAGTGGCTGTTGCCATATATTATTTCTTTTTCTTTGTATTTCCGTAAGGCATTCCACCTTTACCATACTTAGGCATACCACCTTCCATCATTCTTGGCATACCGCCACCAAACTTTTTAACAAGGCTATCTTGGTAGTCATCTACCTTTCCACCCTCGTCAAAGTTGATAACCATATCCTTACCGGTTTTTTTCATTTCCTCACGTGCTGCCTTCATACCAGCATCATCATAAGGAAATTTCTTTTTACCTACATTTGGCATATTTTTTCTCCTGTTGTTTAAACATATTTATTTTAAGGTTCAAATGTTCCGTTATCAATTAATATCTGTCTATTCTTAAGATGCTCTTTTTCAACTTCTTGTTTGCTTTGTCCAAAGTATTTCACTGCTAGATGTTTGTCAACCATAAGTTGATTTATGTTTACATCATCTACAACTACATCACCTAATACTCTGCCATACTTACCTTTAGAATCTTTTAGTTTTGTTTGTATAACAATCTTATCACCTGCATCTATAGACTCTTTTAAGAAAGACCCAGCCATTTTTCCTCTAGCCTTTTCATCAAGGTCACGGGTACGTGACTCAGGAGTATCAATGCCATAAAGACGAACACGACACTTATGAAAAATGTCAAACCCAAGGTCCAACACAACGTCAACAGTATCACCATCAACGACTCTTTCAACTTTACAACCATACTCATACATCACCTATACCTCTTAGATATCTTTGCAGCAGACTTAGGTTGTTTAGAAAATTGTTTACCTTTCTTAGTATCTGCTCTTTTCTTCCTAGTAGTAGCTGCATATTGAGAACTAGACATGGCTTTGATGGCTTTTTCAGGTAAATATCTTTCTCCTGTTTCTGACGACTTCTTACCTGACTTAGTACGCCATTTTTGTTTAGTCCAGTCTTTAAGACTTTTTTGACTTTTTGCTATTGCCATGTGCTTTTCTTATTGAATCTTTACCCTTTTTAAATATATTAGTGACCTCAGACTTACCCATAACTTTTGCTCTTTGCTCTCCGACTGTAAGTATTTGTATTTTTCTAGCAAAGGGTTTTTTAATTCTTTTGACTTTTGCAACTGTTTTCCTTGCATCTGTAGGCGTTGCAAACTTAATGGGTACTGTATCTTTAGGATTTTCATCTGTGTATAAACGCCTCCCGCTTCCTTTAGGTTTTTTTCCTGTTCCTTCTTTTGGGTCTTTTGCCATAAGCTTCTGTCAATGCTATTGCTACTGCTTGTTTCTGTGGTCTCCCTTCTTTTTTTAATTTAGAAATATTAGAAGATATTACTTTCTGACTACTTCCTTTTTTTAGCGGCATTATGCATAGTCTTTATATGGTTCTTTACTATTTTAGCTTGCGCTGCGTGCATCTTAGATGCTTTCTGCAACTGCTTTACTACTGGCTCTAAGTCTTTGCTCATTTATATCCTCCACCTTTTGCTTTATATTGTTTAGCTAACATCTGTGCTTTTCTAGCACTCCATTGTCCGGGTTTACCACCTTTACCACCAGCCTTAATTCGTTTAAACATTCTCTCACGCATACCCGGCTTTGTGTAGTTACCAGCTTCGTTTACCCTTGATTTCTTTTTTTTACCTGTCATTTGTTTTTTAGTTTGAGTTCTACTAATTACCATTTAACTTTGTGACTCCAATACCTAGCACTAAACTTATCTGGACTTGCATCTTGTGCATTATGTCTTGCATAGTAAGATTTTTTACGTGCTTTGTCTTTTTTAGACTTGGGATTTTTACCAGCACCTTTAACACCCTGCTGTCCAAAACGTATTAGTTTAGTCTTATCACCTTTCTTAGCCACAACAACATGTGACTTCTTAGGATGATTAGGAGTTCTTTTAGGTTTGTTGTATCCGCTAACCCCTGCTTTTTTTAACTTAGGGTCTTTAGCCATCAATCCTCACCTTTAAACTTTTTACTCTGTCCTGATGTACCTGCGTATATTCCAAACACTGCTGCCATAGCACCTACTACTATAGATACTAAACCAGCTTGTTCTAAATTAGGTTCAGGTATATCCATAAACCAAGTTACAACTTTGTAAAGTAATATGATGTATACAGTCACAAATGCTCTAGGGAATATTCTCCATGCATCAACAGTTCTTGCTAAGTGTATCCATTTCTGAAAAGGATTATCACCGGCACTGTTAGCATTAGCGTCTATCTCTACTTCAAGGTTTATCTTTTTCTTTACAGATTCTTCCATCATATAAATTTAATATATGCTACTGCAACAGAAACTAAACCATAAAGACCCCACAGCATATTTTCTATTCGTAAAAACTTCTTACTACCTTCATCGAGTCTACGCTCTATGTACTCATAACGTAGAGCGTACTCTCTTTCTAGTCCACTTAGACGTGCTTCTATAGGTAATTTATCAGTTTCTGCTGATTTAGACATTACGCTGTAGTAGCAGTATCGTAGTTTTTATTTGCCCAAATAATGATGCTATAGCTATCACCGCTAGAGTGTCCAACAGTTGTTAAAGCTAAATCACCATTCTTACCGCTACCTGCATTATTAGGTATGCCCGGCAAACTTTTATTACTCCAAGTAAAATCCCATGTATCAGTTTGGTCTGCACCAGCTTCTAAAATAAATTGGTTTGAGGTTGCTTTCCAAAATAATTTGAAACCCATACCTACATTACTAAACCATATTCTATTTATACTGATACCAGAGCAAGCCTGACCATTAATACCTGAAGTTAAACCTGATACATCAACTTTAGTGACATCACTTTCTCCAGTGCCATCACTAATATTAGTTAACTTAACTATTAAGTTTTTACCGCCATCATCTAAGATGGTTTGTGTTGTTACTGCATCAGCCACTATGCACCCCCTTAAGCGTCAGCAAATGGAGTTACTACAGTACCGGAAGCAAGGACTATACCTTCTACTGCGTACTTGGCTGAACCTATAGCTGTAACTCTAATGATACTTCCAGCTATACCGCCTTTAGTTGTACCATTCAAAGTTATAACATCATTGCTTGCACCTGAGAAAAATGTTTTACCTGCTGCATCGCTTTTACCCATATATAGTCCACCAACGAACTTATCAGTTCCATCAGTTTTAATATCTAAGTCTGTAGCTGCTGTTTCA
>Ga0209645_1001809_pt1 | contig 10472 bp, 14 predicted proteins | sample ETNvirenome_6_30_FD_184070 | JGI IMG/M metagenome (GOLD analysis project Ga0209645, IMG submission 184070) | Marine viral communities from the Pacific Ocean - ETNP_6_30 (SPAdes) (version 2) | ecosystem: Environmental > Aquatic > Marine > Oceanic | place: Pacific Ocean | collected 2013-06-19
TTTGCTAGAATTTGCGGCGGATACTTTTGCTTTGAGAAAAATACTTGGCCGTTTTTATCCATTCCTAGTTTCTTTGCAATATGCTCCAAATCTTGTCCGTTTGGATCTTTGGGCTCTGTATGCATAATAAGAGTTGCTTTGTCTTCTCCAACTCTTTCTAAGAACTCCTTGAACCAAAATAGTAGAGTGCCAGACTGCTTGCGGCGGGCGTTGCGGTTATTCCAAAAGAAAATAAACTTATCTGCACTCTCGCCAAGTTGCTCTTTTCTAAGCTTAACTGCATCTGTCTTTGATAGAGGCTTAAAGATTTCTCCATCAACAGCATGTGGGATATAGTGGCACTCAACATCTGGTGCAACTTCTCTTACAATAGCGTCTGTAACCTTTGAAATAGTGCAAATAGCATCATTTGAGTTATAGAACTTTTGATTATACATCGGCGCAGGAAAGTTATCCCAGACGTGGTAATAGACCATTGGAATTTGAGAGCGGATTTCGTCTTCCATTTCCCAAAGCCACCCAAAGAATCTCGGGTCGGTCATAAACCACAAAAGGTCCGGTCGGTGATTTCTCAATACCGACCGGACCATATCAGGGGTTCCAAAGCCATCAACTGGATAAATAACCCAGTCATCGCCCCACTCTTGGGTTTTTATTGGCTCGTATTTAGGGTGCTTTATCGCACCCCCGAAAGAAACCACTTGAAACTTTCCAGTTTTTAAAAGTGATTCAATCACGTATTTTGTTTGAGTTCCAACGCCAGATGGTGAAAGAGGCATGTCGGAAATCGTAAAGATCTTTATTTTCTTTGTCATTTTACCTCGGACAGTGTTTTGTATTTTTAAATTCACAGTAGGTGCAATTCAATCTATTCTTGATATATACACCTTTATGAATGTTATACACTGCCTTCTTGGTAAAGTCAAGAGAATTATTTACTTTTTTTTGTCCAGAGGTGATTTTAAAGATTTCTACTTTATTTTTCTTTGCTGTTCTTTTCAAAAGAGCAAAGTGGCATTCAATGTCTTTTAGCGGGATGTTGTATTTTTTAGCATAAAAATACTTGTAAAGAACCAACTGATAGTTTGTCATCTTATCACTTTTCTTTTCTGCTTTCCAACCCCAAGAACAAGTCTTGTAATCTAAAATACGGATTTTACCGTCTCTTGTCTTAATGATGAGGTCGATGAACCCTTTAAAAGAAAAGTCGTAATCCAAGCCCAGGTCATCTTTACAGTTTTCATAAAGAGGATACTCTGCTGCGATTAACTCAAAGTCCCCAAACTCAATTCGAAGTGCTGGAAGGATAAGCTCCACCAACTCTTCTCCTTGGGCTCTCATTTGCTCTACTAACTTATCATCGTAACTTACTTCGTCTTCTTTTAATTGATTAATGTTTTTTTCGAAGTTTTCTTTGAAAAACGGCACAGGCTCTTGAATGTTCTCTAAGAGAAGTTGCTCTGCTGTGTCGTGGACCGCTGAACCAAACGCAGTATGCGCAGAGCCCTTGAAACCAGCAATGTCGTCGACGTAGACTAACTTGTGGTACCAAGGGCACTTATACCAGTTTGATAACTCTGAGTATGAAATATGTTGTTTATGTAGCTTTGGCTGTGTCATCTAGTTCCTTTATCTTGTTGTACGCTTCCGGTGATATCTTAGCAACTTCGGCGGCACTTGTCAAGTAAAAGTGCTCGAAGGCGTTCGCCCAGTACTCTCTAAGAGAAGTTGCACCGTAAGGGGAAGCGAAAAGGCCGGCAGTTAGTAAGTGAAGTGAATCGTAGCCAACGACCTCGTAAAGGAACTTGTCCCATTCTTTATTATAAGAAAATGGTATTTTTGTAGAAAACTCTTTTGGAACTTTTATTTTTGCTTGTTTTGAAATTATTTCAAGAAGTTTTAAATACTTTTTTCTAAACTCTATTTGAATTCCGCCATCATCATAAATAAAGTCAGTAAATCTTTCTTCTAAGGAGTGAGCAATCTCGTGAACAACATCATCTAGAAAGTCTTCGTCTGATGATTGCTCTGGCAGAACGTAGATTGCACCATCTGCATAAGCAGCATTTAAACTTCTATCTCTTAGATCTGAAAACTCGCCAATGTAAATAATGTCGATACCCTGTAGAAGGAAATAATCTGGTATTGTTTTTTGAAGTTTTTCTAAGGCTGGCTTAAAGTCGTATTTAACGCCGTCTTGTATGAAAACCTCAATGTTTCCTCCGTATAAGGTAAAGAAATTATTCATCGACCTCATCCTTTCTCATTGCCTCTACATCATCTAAAGCCTGCTCATAACCTCTAAGGAAGTTTTCTTCAGCAAGAGCAAACGCAACTTCTGGAAAGTGCGAGGCAAGTACCTCAATTACCATCTCCACGGTTACTTCACCGTTTTCAGGATTAAGTTGCTGCCCGGTAAAATCAACAATAAAGTCTTTTAGTTTATTATCAACCTGAACTGTCTCTTTTAAGTCCGGGTTTTGTAGTGCATCTTCTAGTGATTTAATATTTTCCATTTTTACCTCTTATAGAATCTTAGAAGCAAGAGTAGCAATTTTTGATCTCTCACCTTTAATTAGTGTTACGTGACCTGAAATCTCGAAGTCCTTAAACTTCTCCACTGCATAAGCAAGGCCGTTTGAGGTCTCGTCTGTGTAGTCGTTATCGATTTGCTCAATGTCTCCAGTTAAAACAATTTTTGTATTGTTTCCAACACGAGTAATAATAGTTTTAATTTCGTGCATTGTTAAGTTTTGCGCTTCATCAATAACAATAAAAGCATTGTTGATTGAGCGGCCACGAATGTAAGTTAGGGCCTCAATCTCAATTACTCCCTTCTCTTGGAACATTTTAAAGTGCTCTTTACCACCAAGAAGAGTTTCTAAGTTGTCTTGAACCGGCGCAAGCCAAGGCATCATCTTTTCTTCAAGAGAACCTGGAAGGAAGCCAATGTCTTTGCCCATTGGCATAACAGGGCGTGATACGATTAGTTTTTTGTAATCAGATTTAGTTAAAACTAAATCCAATCCAGCCGCAATTGCTGTTAGGGTCTTGCCTGTTCCCGCCTTACCAATAAGGCTAATAAGGCTAATTGATTCATCGTTAAGCAGGTCAATCGCAAAAGCCTGCTCTTTATTTCTTGGAGAGAGTGCATTAAACACCCTAACCTTCTCTCCTGAACGGACCTTCTTTAGGGGCGCACCTGTTCTCATGTGCCTTGCGAGTGCTGTTTTCTTATCATTTGCGTTTGAAACAAGCATCAAGAACTCATTTGGATGATACTCGCCTTCAATAATGACTTCTTCGCCAGCATAGAACTGGTCGACAACTTCATCATCAACAAGAACAGAAGAGAAACCTGTGTAGATTTCGCTTGTGTCTTTTACAACTTTTGTTTTTTTGTAGTCTTCACAAAGAACGCCAAGTGAATCACACTTGACTCGCATGTTGACGTCTCTTGAAACGACAATGTGCTTTCTTCTTGGTGATTCTTTTGCGCTTTGCAAGACACAGCAGATGATTTCGTTGTCAGAATCTGCAATGTCAATATCAGGGCATGCTGTTAGGTCTTTTCTATCTAATTGTGAGACCCTGAGAATGCCCATCCCTTTCTTGAGCCTCACTCCTTTGTTTAGAGATCCGGCTTCTCTAAGAGAATCCAGGATACGAATTGTTTCACGGGCATTTCTTCCAATGCCGTCTTGTCTTTTCTTGTGCTTGTCTAACTCTTCTAGAACCTTGAAAGGTAATAGAATGTCGTTATTTTCAAAAGCGTAGAGCGCTTGTGGGTCTGTTAGTGGGACGTTTGTATCAAGCGCATAGGTTTTCTTTGCCATGTATTGTAACTCCTTTACATAAATAGTTCTTAAGTCATATCATTCATGGCTTTTTTAAATCTTTTAGGGATGTCAAAATGATGAGTGTATACTACTTGTCTTTTTGAAGTATTTAAGCTAGTTTTTATTGTTAAAATAAACTTATAATAAGTTAAACTTGATTGTTTCTTATCATAAAATATATTAGTTATTTTAGCAAAATCTTCTATTAGTTTGTTATTCATTTAATAATCCGTATTGTTTAGCAAGCTCCCTTACTTCTTCTTTTGAAGGAAAGTTTCTTGTTTTTGTCTTATAGCCATCGTATAGGCAAAGAAGAATAGAGACAAAAATCAATCCAGCGTATAAAGAAATCAAAGGAACTGCTGAATTACTTCCTGTCAAGACAGCAACTGTTGCTGCGACGCCGGTCATCTTTCCAGCAAGGAAAAAGAAAAAAGCAGCAATTGCTACTGGTGTTATGTTTTCTATAATTTTTTGATACATAATAATTTAGTGGACCCACCAGGACTCGAACCTGGAACCAACCGCTTATGAGGCAGGTGCTCTAACCAATTGAGCTATAGGTCCTAATAGCAGTTTTTGCAGCGGAACAGGAGGGACGAACGTTACTATACTGCTGGATTACTGCGAACCATTAACTCTAATATACTCACTTTTTACCTTTTTTGCAACAACTTTTTGAATACCAGGGTTAATTTTTTTAATTTCTGGAAGGATAACATTACGAATTCTATTTCTTGCAAAGTTGTTGTCTTTGTTCGTGGTGTCCTCAACCCAGGGAACTTCTTTTCTTTCGCACCAGTTAACCATATCTTCTTTTTTTGTTAAAAGAAAAGGCCTGATAATATTTTCGTTTGAATAGGGAATCGTAAAGCCGTTTCCATTTATCATTGAAAAAACATAAGTTTCAACAACATCATCTAAGTGATGGGCCATAATAATAGGTTTTGTTTTAAAGTGAGAAAAGAAAGAGTATCTTTGCTCTCTCCAAAAAGCTTCTTTGCTTACCCCTTGCGGCATGGCAGCCTCCATTCTAGAAGAAGTAAACTTAATTTTATGCTCTTTGCAGTACTCTCTTAAGAAAAGATAAGCTCTTCTTGAGGTTGGTGTGTCATGATCATAAAAAAGCACCTCCGTATTATTCTGCGGATTGTTCCGCACAAACGAAAGTGCTGCCATAGAGTCAACACCGCCAGAGCAGGCGATGTAGGAACTTCGTGGGATGCCTCCTAAGAGCTTCATAGTGGATACACTATAGCAGAGACCAGCAAGGCTGTCAAGTCTCTTAGAGGGCGACTGGTGGGCTTACAGACTATGCTACTGCTGATAGTGTTGATAGGAATGCTGCACCGATGATGATTGTTAGACCCAAATCCCAAAATAATGCAAACTTACTGTTATTGTGTTCCATAATACTGTTGCTCCATATACCGCAATTAAGAAGTACCACATCCATTTCTTGGCTGGTATTCCTTTTTTGTGGAATTTATTTATTTCTACCATTAAAGCGTGTTGCATTACAAAAATCTTAAATAACGCAAACGCTACAGGTGATTGATTTAAAAAATAACCCATAATTGGGTTCATTTCTTCTCCCAGGCCTCCTTCAACCGCAAAGATGGTTATGCAAAGGTCCAAGAGGTTTAAAATTAATAAAGTTGCTATTAATTTCTCATGAGGATGTTTTTTGATTATTATTTTTTCCATTTTAAAGTGGAGATGGTGGGAGTCGAACCCACGTCCTCAAAACTACAAATAAACTGTCATTCACAAGATTAGTTAGCCAACCACCCGGCTAACAAAGCCACCTTATACAATAAGGGTATCTACATTAAATAGTCACTAAGGCTACAAATCGCAACTTTGGATAACAAGGCAGTTGCCGCCCCGTTGATTATGCTGCTAGAGCAACAGAGTCAAATTCGGTATTTGTGTTGGCAAATATAGTTTTTCTGGTTTTCGTATGACCAGCCACGCTCTTGCACAATTTATTCTTCATTCCAAGTCGATACCAGTTCATCCCCTTTTAATCTAAGTTTTGATTCTAGCACTTCTAAGGTCATTATGTCAATACCTAAAAACATTGCTGCTTCTTGGTTTGAACTACAAACAGACCTAGCGTATTTTATTAAGGCTTCTTGAGTTATTTTTTTTATTGATCTTGCTAAACTTAAACCAAACATCTTTCCATTTACTTTATGGCTAAGAACTTCAAGTTTGCAAGCAATAAGATCTTCTAGTGGTATATTCGAAATACGAACCAAGAACCTGTCATCGACTAAGTTCTTGGCTTTTAGTTCTTTAATAATAGAAAAATCAGTTCTTTTTATTTTACTTTTTGTTTTTCTCAATTAAAGCAAGTTGGTTAGTTTTTTAAGAAGGCCTTCTGAAAGATCGATCTGGTCTTCTACAATAGGCTCTTCTTCCGCCTCTGGCTCAACCTCAACAGACCCAGCAGGATCTTCAACCTCAACTTCTGGTGCTGGTGTTATTTCGCCTTCGAAGTCTTTTAGGTGGGCATCAATGTTTGGGACTATGTATTCCTTAAATGCTTTTTCGTCCTCTGGGTTTGAGAGTGTTTCGTAGACATTCAAGATTTGAGTTTGGATCTTCTTGAGGGTCATTGCTGCCTCTCGCATACCAGTTAGTTGATCGGGGTCAGTGGGCATTTCATCGCCGGTGACAAGTTTTTCTTCTTCTGATCTTTTATCTTCTGGTTCAGGTGCTGGCTCTTCTTTCTTGCCGAAACCTAGATCCATGTTCGAAGGATCATCATTAACCTCAACATCAATCTCTTCTTCAAGTTCAAGATTTGCAGCAGGATCATTTTCTGTGCTTTTTGATATATCAGCAATACCAAGAAGGTTTTGAACCCCAATCATTAGGTGGTTCTTAAATGCCTCACGCTGGGCTGAGGATGTTGTTAGGTCCTTGTAATCGTCTTGGATTGTTGGAATAATGTTTCTTAGCAAATCACGAAGTTTGTTGATTCCTGTATTTTGATACACAACTTCGTTTGCCTGTTTTGCTTCTGTTAGCATTCTTCGAATAACCTTTCGAAGACGTCGCTCCTCATTTAGTTCTTTCTTCTTGCCTTCAGTAAGAATGTTGCGGATTACCTTGCGTAGTTTTATTTCTTCCATTAAATTTTCTCTTTTAATAAAGTAATTTTCTTGCATCTCTTTATAAATAGTGTGCTTTTCATCTTCTTCCCCGAGACCCCCGGCAAAGCCAGCGACGGCTCCTGCGCCACCAGCCGATACTTCATCCAAGGTTTCTTCTTTTTTCAAGATTTCCAAAACTTCCTCTGGATTGACTTCATCCGGTATGAATGGTGAAATATCTTTTCCACTAAGGATTGCTTCTCGGAAGTCGGTTGCGCTAACTGGATCTGCAGACACTAGATAAGGCTCAAACTCTACCGCTACGTCTCTTTCTGCTGCATAAGATCTTATTGTATCTTGTGATTTTTCATTGTAGCGCTTTTCAAAATCGCCACCCTTATCACTGCCGCCAACAATAACGTGCTCGCCTTCTTCTGCTAGTTGCTCTGGATAGGCAAATGTCATTCCGAGTGGATTATCATCAGGAATGATTTCAACTTTATTTTCCAGACCTGCTGCTTTTAGGTAAAGATTAAAAAGTTCTTCTGATTGTTCTTGAGTTATGCCTTCTCGGGGTTTTGATTTAGAGGTGTAGATTTTAATCTCATCAGCCTTGTCTGCATAATACTCAACCATTTCCATGTGCCCTCGGTGTGGAGGCTTGAAACCCCCGGCAATAACGGCGGTTGTTTTGCCCTCGCCCTCTTCTTCATTCAGGGACTGCATTGCTGGTATGCTTCCTCGGCCATACTTAAACAAGCCCAGGATTTGATTGATGGGCGCAAAGTTTCCAGTAAACTTATAAGTCTTGCCATCCCAATCGAAAACAAAGCCCTCAGCAGCGGTGGTTACACGATCTGCTGTTTTAAGTTTTTCCAACTGGCTTTTAAGTATCTCCATTGCCTCTTCGTTTCCGGAGGCTTCAATGGCTTTAATAGCGGTGGCTACTTCGCTTTTTAATCTTGCAACTTCTGTTGAGTTATCAAGAATGAAAAGAGATTGAAGTCCTTCTAGGACGTCGACAGTAAAGTCGTGGACAACCTTTTCCAAAGGAACAACTGCTGCTTTTCTAAATTTAGCATCTCCTTCTTTGACCATTCTGGAGAATGTTTGCAGTTGCTCAGCCGGGACTGCTGATTTAAGCTTGGAGACTGAATACTCCCCGCTCTTCTTGCCCGTTGCAAAGCGCTTTGTTAAGATGTTCTGCGCTTCTTCTGGCAAGAAGGAAAACTTTTCTTTTACCATTGGACCAATCTTTGCCACAAGATAATCCAATACTGTGTCGTTATCTGAGAGGCCGACCCTTGAAATGACCTGCTCCAAGGCGGCCAAGTTCTTGTTTAGGGTCTCATCGCTTAGTTTATCCAAGTTGCGAATAGGGTTAAGCATAACGCCGAACTCCTCTTTCGCAACTGCTTCTTGCATTTTCTCAAGAGCGCCCTGCAAGGCTTGAAAGCTTTTCGAAACATCTACATTTTCGACGTTTCCAGTTTCTTTGTTGAAATACGCATGACCGACACGGTGGATAGTTAGGTTCTTGGTGTCGTAGTTAATGACGTTTGCGTTTCTTGGATCTTGTATCTCGGCGTTGTAGTAAATGTTTGCGTCAGGACCAAAGATCATTTCTTGGGTCTCTGCTGGCAGTGATTGGACCGCCTTCTCAAACACAGAGAAAGCATCATTAAACGCTTCCTCGACCGAGCCTCGTCCTGCAAACTTAGCAGCAAGACCGGCAGCATCAAGGCCACCTTGTTTGATGTTTCCTTTGTTTCTTGCTGCCTTTGCTTTCCCGTCTTTTACAGAATAGGAAATGTAAAGATTTTGACCATCGGTCTTTTCTGTTCCTTCAAGTTCGCCTTGGGCCGCTGCAACAAATATCTTTTTTATCTGCTCAAACGTTAGCGCTGGGTTGTCATAAAGATGCGACATGTGCCCAGCAACACCGCCCTCATTAACGAACATTGCAGTCATTTTATTTTCCTTCTTCTAGAACTTTTATTTGCTCTTCAAGAGTTTTAAGGCGCTCTGTGAGCCGCCGAGATTCCAATCTTGCTGCTCTAACTTCTTGCAGGGCAGAACTCAAAGCACCCCGCTCTCTCATAGAGCGAGGCTTAACTGCTTCAAGGTGTCTTGTTGCTGCTTCTAAAATTTCATTTAAAGTTCTTTTTGATCTACCTTCATTGAGATACAAAAAGTCATTAAACTTTCTTTCTAGTTTCTTAAGCATTATTAGCCCTCTGCTAGTTTAACTAGCTCTGCCTTTGAAGCGTATCGTGAATATTCAACGCCACGAGCATCGAGAACCTCAGTGAGTTCTGCTTTTGTCATCTTGCTGTAATCTGTGTCAGATACAACAACCACATCTTCCTCTGGCGCCATATCAAGAACCACAGGCTCTGGTGCGGGCTCTGGCTCTGGTGTAGGCGTTGGTTCTGGTGCGGGTGCTGCGACCGGAACCTCAACTGCTGCTTGGGCTCGGCGCATTGCACGAAGCTTACGGATTTTTCTTGTTCTTGGTGATGCCATTATTTATCTCCTTTTTTAATACCAAACTTACGAAGCAACATGTCATGAAGCATGAAGTTCTTTTTGGTGTGGTAGTCTTTTGATTCAGTTTGTGTTTCTTTTTCTTCTTTAACAGAACCATCATTTGGATCTTCGTCAGCGCCATTTGGCACTCCGTCGCCGTCTTTATCATAGCCGGCTTTTTTTCCTACCTTGTATGGCCCAGAATTCTTAATCTCGTCTTTCTCTTCTGCCATTGGATATCCTCCCATTTGTTTTTGAAATCTTTTCATTAATCTTCCAGACCCAACGTGAAAAGCTTCGTCTTCCATTGCTTTCAAGTGAGGGTCGGCGTCAATGTCGTGTGTTTTGATCATTAAGTCTTCACCACGGCAGTTTTGTGCGTGATGAACCAACTCGTGTGAAAGGGACCTTAAGATGTCTTTTGGGTGCCTTCCTGTAATATAAATAGTAATAACCATTGAAGAAGGATCATAGTGCCCAGTATATCCCATTGGGTTCTGGGCGTTTTCTCCATCTTCAATAAAGTTGATTTTTGGATCTTTGTTAAATCCTAGTTGCTGTTTAGCAAACGGATAAAACTCATTTACTAACTCTTCATGCATCAAACAGGCCCTTTGCCCATTTTGTATTCAAGATAATGATAAACCGAAGACATGCGGTCTGCGCAAGTTGCAAGTTTATCCTCAGTCCACTCTGGAAGATCCATGCTTTCATCAAGCATTGCGACTAGTTTTCCACTATACTCGTGAATCTTTTGAAGGTTCTGCATCACCATGTAGCCCTCATTTGGCTCAGGTTCAATCTCCGCTCCCATTGTTGGCCCAGGATCACCAACAACCACCATTGGAGGTGGTTGCATATCCGCACAGCCACAGTGAGAAGTGACCATTTCTTGAATTAGTTCTAGTAGTTTTTGTTCAGTCATTAAAATTTCTCCTTAAATGACTAAAGTTCATACTATAACTAGTGTGTAAATTCGGAATTAACCGTCTTGCACTCT
>Ga0209645_1001812_pt1 | contig 10460 bp, 17 predicted proteins | sample ETNvirenome_6_30_FD_184070 | JGI IMG/M metagenome (GOLD analysis project Ga0209645, IMG submission 184070) | Marine viral communities from the Pacific Ocean - ETNP_6_30 (SPAdes) (version 2) | ecosystem: Environmental > Aquatic > Marine > Oceanic | place: Pacific Ocean | collected 2013-06-19
GCAGGCAAAGATGTATGGGCAGTTAGCTTGTAGCTTTGCTTGGCTGCCTTCTGAGTTGTTAAGCCTTTGTGTGACCCTATGTTTTCTGCTGTTGTTGCCATTGAACTGCAGTGTGTAGTCACCGCGACTACCGAACGTAGTAGTGCTTCTTGTGTAATCAACACCCAGTGCTCCGCCTTCTCCTCCTGCAGTAGAAGAAAGAGCCGTGCCGCCGTTGTTGCCCAATGTCCACAATGTGCAGGCTGTTGTGCTTGACCAATCGTCAAAATTGCTATTTACCAAAGCATTAGTCCCTGGACCTCTGCTGTATCCAGCCCTGCCAGCAGAAGTAACCGAAATAGTCTTTTGAGTGCCGCTTCCTCCAGGCCATTTCTTGTCCTGTCTTGTGTAGCTTTTTTCACCAACAACGCTGAAATTTTCCTTGCCGCCAATAGTTCCGAGATGCAAATCTTGCATACAGTTGAACCGCAGAGTTTCTGCCCTAATTGATTGGTACGATTGAGAGGCTGCACCTGACAAATAAACCGGCTTTGTTGTTGAAACCAGGACGGTGCCAGTTCCAATGTTATCTCGGGCCGTCGTTGAAGATGCCCCTGACACAACACTTCCAGAACTAACCGTGCTAGCAGCAACCTTGTACGCGCTGCTGTGGTTAATCATGTCATCTCGAAGGAAGCGCAAAGCCTCTTCGTGCCTAGTAACCTCTTTTCCTAAGCCATCTCGAACAGTGCCGATTAGAATGTTCTGAGCAGTCCTCCTGACCAGGCTGTCAAGAGAACCGAAAATTGCAGCATTAATCTGATCCTTAGCAGCAGAGATATCTGCAACTTGCCAAGAGTCAAATGGTCCAGACGGATGTGCGTGTGCATCACCTCCGGTTGTCGCGGTGTACTCACCGTACAAATCTTCAATCTCTTCTTTGAGAGTGTTTTTGAAGGTGTCTGTAACCTCGGCAATTTTAAACAATTTGCCGATTCTGGTGAAAAATCCATTTGTGCCTGTGTATGTAATTGCCATTTTAATCGTCCACAATTAGAAATATAGTGCAAGTTACGCCGCTGGCGGTAGCAAGCAGTTTTTGATCTGCGTCTAGTGAAATGGTGTTATTGTTCAACTCGAACAATGCAGAGCTTTTGGCAGCCACTTCTACAGACCAAATAGTGTGTGTGTTTGATACCGCTTTCACAGTATTCTTTTGCACAGATATTTTGACCACAGACGCTGTTGAAGTATCTGTGTTTGCCAGGCCTATAGCTCTTATAGTTCCGCCTGGATAATACAGCTCGGTAGGGTCTGAAGCTGTTGTAGAAATTGTAGTTTGGCTAGTTATCCTTGCCATATCGAAACTTCCTGTTTAGATTCTCTTGTCTGCGCTTGCATGACTTGCATTGCTTGATTCCCAGCTTGTGGGTAATTTTGGCAATAGTGTCTCCCAAGCCCCTAGACTTCATCGGCTTTTTTGCCGCCTGGCACTTAGAGCATCCTGGTTTACTCTCACTTGGAGGCAGCGGGCTGGCCTTTTGTCTTTCAGCGTTTTGCTTGGCAATTTCTTCTCGAGCCTTGATTTCGGCCCTCACCATCAATCGAGTGTAATCAGAGTCAGGCCAAAGCTCCTCAGCCGTACTTTGCTGCATCTTCATCTTTTCGCATCTAGCGCAATCACGCCAGACGGGGGTAGACCCAAAAAGACCGAGAGAGCATGTTCTGGGCAAATCGTCTGTTTGAACCACTTCAGAGCTAAACGCACAGTTGGAATAAATAGTCTCGTATTGGTAGTTCAAACTAAGAGTTGCACACGCCTGGTGGGCCGTCGATCTGTCGTTCATTTTTGTACCTTATGTACCGCATTCAAAAGTAAATTGCTTCGGGGTCAGGTCCATGCAAGATGATCCTGTAAGAGTAGGTGCGCCTTCCGTTGGAACTCCACCCTCTAAATACACAGCGTACCCGCCTTGTTCGTTAATTAAGCCGAGAGCATATTGATCCTCTAGGCTTATCGAGCCAGTGGGCACTGTGCAATTTGGCCTTTTAGTCACTTTTCCAATTTGCGTGAAAGTCACAGTGCTTTCTGTTGCATGTCGGTAGTAAAGAAATTTCCCATTTGCTCCGCAATTGGGATCTCCACAAGCGCAACCAGCTCCGCAACCATCATCCCCAGCTCTTGTCTCTCCACAGCGGCAATTAGCCTCGACCTCGTAAAACCTTGTGCCAGGGCAAGCGATAACAACATTGTTATTTTCGTCTAACTCATAAGTACTAGCTTGGTATCCCGCAAACTTCATGTCTTCCCATAGGAATTCGCCATTTTCGTCAGCGAAACCACGCGGGTTAAAGTTAGATATCCCATTACTGCTGCACCCACCTAATGGATAATCTTGGCAAGGAATACCATTTACTGGGTCATTTCCAATGATTACATCTGACCCATTGTCATTGGGGTATGTTTCAATCCATGTGGGGTCGCAAGACAAAAAAGGAGTCAAACGATACTTTGTACTTGTTGCAACAACGTGCGGCCCGACAAGCTCGTTATGATAATTTTGGTAAGACGGACCACTTCCCTCACCAAATGCACATCTACAATCTTGACTGCATCCAGGGCTAGGGTCACCTTGCCAATAGTAACACCATTGGCTTCCGCAGTCAGAGCAGCCAGCATTGCAAGGGCCATTGCATGGCATTCGCCAATTCCACACTTCACCTGGAGCAGTGTCTTGATCGTAAAAAAAGTTGTCACCACATTTATCTGCTGGCAAACATTGACAAGGGTGCGGGCTGGGGGGTGGTTCTAGCTTTTTCCTCCAGAAGCCCTTAGTGGTGTACCCAATGTTTGTAATTTTATGAGTGTATCCTTGCTGTCCTATGCCACCACAGACCAAATCAATGTGCCAGTCCCAAAATTCGGTAAGGCAACCACCTGTCTCACCTCTTTTTTCACATGTCCATAGTGGTGTTCCAGTTTCGCAATATGGGTCTCTTTCAATCTCACAACTCCACCCTGGCTGCGCGGTAGCTACCCAAAATATGTACTTATCTATGCTTGGGCAATCTGGGCATTCGTCACTGCATTTGATGCAACCTTCACATTGATTGCAATCACCACACTCGGTGCATACTTGCCAGCTACCTGTAGCGTCTTCGTAGACGGAGTTGAAGAATAGCACCCACCAATTTTGAATCATCAATACTCACCAGATGAACTTCTATTTCTCAATTGTGGTGGAATAATCTTAGACAACATGCCTAGCGTCCTAGACCTGTGTTGATCAATTCTGCTTTGCTGCTCTGCCGCTTCAGCAGCTAGGCTACCCGTGTCGCAGGCTGCGCAGATGGAGTTTGGAACGCAGAAGTAGTAGTCCCCACTTGCCCCGTGCTTAGACATCATTACAACTACGCCTGATGCTATTGATTGAACAAATATTGCAATGGGTGCGCCGGCTGGCGTTGAGTTCTCAATGCAACCTCGGCTTAGACCAGGAGGAAAGAAGTCATTTGTCAGACCCACTTCCATAGTGTTGTAGGCCTCCCCAGTAACGCCGCCCTGCAGCTCCTCGGTGGAGTTTGGCTCCTTGACCTCAACAAATTGATACGGGCCGCCAATTGACCCTTCTGTAATTTTTGCCGGGAATACTGGCGAAGGAGCAGATCCACCTCCTGACACATCCATGTACATAGAGTCAAGGATGGGTTTGTATCTCATTAGAGACACAACATCCTTAGCTATGCCGGCAACAAAGTCTCTGTACTCACGAGACAGAGGGCTTTTCTGTGGGATGTTGTCGGAAGTAAAACCCATTACGAAATACCTAAGTCAGCAAGATCCCATGTTGCGCTGTTGGTTGCCTGTATGTTTTCAAAAACATCTTCTTGCTGATATTTTTCAGTTTCATTAGTAGTCTGGTCAACAACAGGCACAAAAACAGTTTCTTTGAAACCCAACCCGCCCCTGGCCGTGAACTCATAGAAGCCTTTGAACTTAAAAGTCTGACTGTTACTAGAAGTGGTTGTACCAAACTCGTCCATTTGTACACCGTCAAACCTAACAGTGAATGCGTTGAATTCCTGACCACCAATCGTAACCGCCACTTTGTTCAAACCACCGACCTTCAAAATAGTAGTGTTAGACACGGGGCTTTCTAGTGTTGCAAAAGGAATTTGTATTTTGACCTGGGGTACCATTTCAGTCCTGGCATACTGCTCAACACCGCCGACAATGCCAGCATTTAGTGCTGCGTCTGGCACCAAAACAATTTCCTCTTCGCCGTTATCGCTAATTTCCTTTGCCCTGTAATAGCTTTTTCTAGCGTACATCTCAGCACGGAACTGAACTGCCACAGTTGTCCCTGCACCTCCGCCCTGGACACCTGGTGTGACAAAGTATTGCAGCGTTACCAAGAAGGTATTGTCACCCATGACTTGAACGTCGATTGTCTGAAGGGGCAGTGTGTTGTTGTCTGGGTGTACAATCTCGTAAGTGTCTAGCTGTGCGCTTGCGTCTTCGTTAGGGTCTACCCAAAGCGGCCCAATCAAAGTCGTGTAGCTCCCTGCCGACCCTGTTACTGCTGTGAGTTCCGCAATAACAGTATCTGTGTCTGTGTCAGAAGCATTGACATCTTCTATGTCAGACCGATCACTATGGACAATTAGTTTACGGGTTGCCCGCATACGAGAAACGTCCCACCGTGAATGCTGGTAAGAAGTCCCGATTACGTTGTTATGTAAAATTACTGTAGTCATATTGCGTAAAAGTATGTTACTTCGACGATCCACAAGAGACCAGTGTCAGAATTGGTTCTTCTGCCAGCCTTTTTAATGGTAGCCGTCTGCATAGGAAGGTTCGCAGCGTAATCAGACCCACCGCTTGTAACTGAGTATTGTGCCTGGGGGTGAACGTCGTTAGAAGACAATCGCAAATCACGGAGAGTCTCAAAAAGAACAGTAGTTTTGTCTGTGACATCACCGCCATTGACTAGAAATCTACGAACAGCGCGTTCTTGTTTGTAGTTTCCAGACTTAAAGCCTGTGTAACTAGATCCTTCGATGTCATAAGCAACAATCGAACTTGCCATGTCTACTCCAAGGTTCGTGACAAGAGTGATGACACAGAACTAAGCTCGGCAAGAATCTGACGCATGGTTGCATCTAACTCAGCCAGCTTGGACTCTACTGCAGTCATATCAATTTCGACTCTTTCTTCAGCCATCGCAAATCCAATTACAGGGTTTCATTATCTTCTTCGACTGGATGTGTCTTGCCAGAGTATTTCTCTGAAACTCTCCCTGTGATTGTAATTCCCACTGTTGGCTTTTCAAGATTCCAATCAATGATCACAGATTCAGGCACAACTCGTATATACAAACGTGTTGCTTTGGTAGCCGCAGACGACAGATTTCTGTCTCCCCCAATACCTAGAAGGAAAGCTACGTCAATGTGCTCTGTAGTTTCTAAATTAGCAAGACCTATTGCTAAGGAACTTGGCACTTCTCCCTTAAGAATCATCCTGCCTTTTACATAAGACAGGTTTTGCATCTTAGTTTCTAGCCCTAGGCTTCCAGTAAGGTTGCCAGAGAATTCTCCGGTGACGTTGATTACATCGGTGTTGAACTCAAAACGAACAGCGGTCGGCGCGATTTTGAAAACCGAGCCGTTGTACCCCAGGGTGGCATCAGAAAAAATGTATTCCTCTGAGTTGCTTACAGACCCAGCATCGGGCCGCAGCCCGACATGTGGAAACTTAGACCTACCTGGCATATTAACTGCTCATTGCGTCCCAGTTGGGCGTTGAAAGCGTACCGACGTTTACATACATGGTGGTTCCATTCGAACCGGCTGTGTTGATGTAAATGGCACCCTTGCCGCCACAAATGGTTCCACTTGTGCCATCAGAAGGTGCTCCTGAGCCGAAGGTAACGAACTTACCACCCTCGAATGCTGTTCCCTTTTGATCCTGCGTAAGTCCTGCGAGTGCGTCATGTCCAGGCATTTTTCAATCCTTAGCTTGGGTACTTAGTACCACTTCTGTTTGTGTAATAAATATCGGCCCGAGATGTTCGGTACCCTTGTTCTTCAATCCGATCTGAGTTATCTCGGTTCACACCAAAGTATTCAGACCTATGGTTTGCGCGATCTTCCATAATCGCTGACTTCAACTGGGAAGAGTACAACTTGAGGAACCTGCCAGCGTTGGGCGTATCCGCGTAGTTTTCAGCGAGAGCAAGTGCTCCGTTGATTACTACACCTTCATATTTTGCCGGTATTAGACTCGCAAGTGAACTCTCAGCCGAGCTGTTAGTTTTGTTGTAGTTGTATCTCAGGACATACGCCTTGTCTGGCGGTGGGAAAAACAAAAACCGACCCAGAGCATCGTCGTAAGCTACGTATTCTGGAACAGTAGGTGTAATTGGAGTTGCTGCGTACAAATCCCGCATAGCCCCGATATTGGTAATCGGAAGGCTGTTGTACCCCTGGTTCGAGTCGTGGTACATCGACCCGTCTACTGATCCAAAATCATCTTCGCTAGCGTGCATGATTTGGTAAAACGTAAACGAGATGTTAGAAACCAGGCCACTTACAGCGTCATACTTAGACACTGCTGTTTCAGCGACGTTGATACTGGTGTCAGCCAGGGTCATAGTGGTTGCGGTCAGGGCCGTAGGGATGTGCCATCCGTCCGCAGCCCCCATGCCTGAAATCTCAACCATGACTGTTTTGTGGTCAGTGCTGCTGCTATAGGCAAACGTGGGGAGTACCCCCCCGCTACTTGCGTCCAAACCAAAAGTAACAACCCCACTTACCACTTTTGGAGTGTCACTGCTGCTAGGTGCATCGTGCAATTGACCTCCTGCAGTAGAAAGAGTGACTGGAGCAGCTAGGACAACAATTCCAGACCCACTGAGCCAAGACCACTTATGGGCCGAAGACTCGCCTTCGATTGGTGAAGGGAGTACAAACTGTCGCAATGCACGGTCAGCGATGTTGTTTAGGAAATCGCCTGTTGAGCCACCGGCCCCGCTCGAATACCCGTATCCCAAGAAATAAGCAACCTCGCTTTCAATTGTAGTAAGGGTAATGCTCATTTCTTCTTACCTCCACCCTTTCGGCGGTTAGCTTTCCTGGTCATGACCTTTAGGTTTTTACGCCGGTTATCTCGAGGGTTGCCGTTTTTGTGGTCTACTTCTTTGCCATCACCTTTTCGCACCTTGCCGGCCTTGACCATTTTGGTACGTGCGCGGTTACGGCTAGCCCTGGATTTTTTTTGGTCCGGCTTCCCGTGGTAAGTGTCGTATTCACGACGGTAGTTTCGCTTTCGTTTAGCCATTAATACTTCAGGCAACAAAGTGCGTTTGCTTTTGTGTCTGTATTTCCACTTCTAATGTTGAAAGTTAAAATCAACTGTTGAAAGATATTAATACCCGTAACCAGAACACATCCAACATTGCCGTCGGTAATAGTGCCTTCTTCCACATCTATAGCATTGGAAATGCCACCTATAACAGCCTCACCTCCGATAAATATGTCCCCCACTTGATCAGTTCCTGCTCCGGCACCTGCAAAGGTAGCAAACTTGACACCGCTTGCTGTACGTTCAACAAGCTGAGTGCTTTGTGCGCCCTGGGTATTACTACTAACTGAGGCAGCAGTTACTCTACCCAATTGGTAAAGCAACTTACCTCTTTCGTTGAATTGGTTTTGAGTGGGTTCGCCAAAACCAATAACGCCGTAGATATGTATATCAGGGCTATTACTGCCAGACCCATCAGACGAAGTGTCGGCCAAAAGCATGGGAATGATCATGCAAGTGGACGCACCACCACAATCAATGGTTGCAGTCAGGTTGTTGTTTGTATAAGTCTGCAATGTTGAAGTAGATTGATATGAACCCGTTGCTCCAAAAACTTGCGAACCAGAGTTCAAAAGACCTGTTTCATGGGCAAAAAACAAACCAGTGTTGTAAGACATTTATTTGCCTGTCTTTCTTTTACCAGGGCTGCGCTTACCAGCACCTCTTCTACCTGCTCGTGATTTCTTTGCTGCTTCTTTCATCTGCTGATTCTTAACGCTTCTTCTAGCTTTTTTTGACATGCGAATTACCTGCCTGTCTTTCGTCGTGGTCCTTTAGGGGAACTACCTTTTTGACCGCGAGGTGATTTCCCTTTTCTTTTATTTCTAATAACCTTTGCACTTCTCGTGCCTTGTGTCACACCACCACCACCACCTTTAGGCATGTTAAACCTACTTTCTGTCGCGCTGGGCGCGACTTATTTGCATTTATGACCGCGCTTGTGCGGCTTCATCTTAGACTTAGATTTCCCTTTGCCTTTGGCTTGCTTGGGAGGTCTTCCCCGCTTAGATCCGTATGTTCCTGGGCCTTTTGGCATATCAATTCTCCTAGCAATCCCATTTTCTGAGTGCTTTATTTATTCGGCTATTTGGGTTCTTAGCCGTCTTTTTACTTGTCAATTTTTTCTTCATGCCACTCATTCTGGCACAAAACGACTTCCGCCTAGACGCAGCTTTTTTACTGGTCTTAGCCTTTTTCCGGCTCACAGGCGGCTTCAATGTCCCGCCAGTCTGCTTTTTGTAGCTTCTACGGCCCTTAGCGTTTAGACCCCCAGAAGGGTTTTTGCCTTCTTTTCTCTGCCAGGCGGCTGATTTTCTCTTAGCCATAACGCCTCCAATGAAAGTGTCTAACTATTCATCGTCATCATCGTCTACATCCACCTCAATAATCATCAAGAGATCCATAGCAATATCGAACAAAACACCTGCGACCTGCCATTTATCCATGTCAAATTCCACTTGCCAATAAACGACATGTTTTTGGACTTCAGCTTTCATTTTTTCTGCTGGTGAAAGCATATCTACATCCTTATGAGTTCTGCATCCCAGCATCGTCCATTGAGCCTGGATGGCTTATCCCAGACACAATCTACAACAATCAGGGATGTCCCCCACTGGCTGGTGTCTTTTCGTTTCATGTAATCTGGTTTGAGCGGGCCGGCGGTCCCGACATTGGAATACCAGAATGGTAAGGGTATTTTGGCCGTCCTGCGGCATTGCGTGGGCGGAACGGGCCTATGGGTATGACCACGGACAGTTAGCCCAAATGGCACCCAATTACAGGCACCTAGAATCTGTAACCCTTCTAGTTCGTCAGAATTCTGGGCCGAGTCGAATCCGTGAAAGAAATGGCATTGGCCTACCCTGTAGACTCCAGCCCTGCCTTTGACGTAGGGCAACCAGTTCCAGGTCCTAAACTCTTCACCAAACTCTGGGTGGCACTTCCAATCAACCAAATTCCTGAGATCCTTCGGGATTCGCCTGGGGTCTTTGGTCAAAATGTTGTCGTCATGGTTGCCCATGTTGATCCACCTGTTACAATCCTTGGGCAGGACATCCTTGATGGATTTCAGCAAATTGTGGGCGTGCTCGTACTCGTCCAATAGTGAGTGACTAAACTCATTAGCATGTACGCTGGCTGCCCCAGCCTCAAAAACATCCCCGAGATGGCCGAAATGGGTCAAATCGGGGATGTTTGATAACTGGTCAAGTAACCAGGCGTGCGTCTCTGGGGGCGTAAACGGCGAATGAGTGCAAGATATTGCAGCTATTTTTGCTCTACGCCGATCTTTCATGCGTTTTCCAGATGAAAACTACTTGTCGCATTGACACACTCGTTCCATGTCCTTTCTCAAAGACCGAACGAGTGTGTAATAAACCAAAACCCAGGCAATGATTGGTGCGGAGGTGGTTTCTGCAAATTGCAAAAGCGTGCTAGGTTCCATTTTATTTACCCAAGACTTTATGGATCAGTTTCATAAACTCTTCTCGAAAAATCACGCCGCATACAAAACTCACGGATGCGGTAGCCAGGATCCAAAGAATATCGGTCATTTTGCTTTCCGTTCTTTGAGGATTTGTTTGATAATTTTGTAGGTCCAGGCCGCAGAAATGCACCCTGTAAAAACTACCAAAGGGTAAAAAAGGTAGTCGTCATACTTTGCTACCATATAGTTCAAAACCGTCAAAATCAAGCCACCAATTACGGGGTACCAGCCTCTGCTTCCCCTGGTAATAGCTAGGAGCACCATGCCGGCTAAAAGACACAGGCCGCCAGTCACACTCAAGACACTCAATGGAGCCGATGACGCTAAGTTCTTAGCTTCGGACAGAGTTGTATCAGTTCCTGTCGGAGCCAGCGTGATGGTCCGGCATCCAGAGATCATGAGGAGAGTTAGAATTGGTATCGCTTTTTTAATCATATTAGGAATACTAATTAGACCTGACTTGTATTTCTAATCTGTCTAGCCTGACCTTGAGGTCGGCAATGTTGTCGCTGTGCTTCGCATCATTAGCTTCAGACAAGACCTGGGACTTGACCAGATCCTTGGATATCTGTCCTAGCTCTGTAATCTGCATTCCGTGGAATGTCACTTCTTGATCACGACGGCCCATTGTGA
>Ga0209645_1001813_pt1 | contig 10459 bp, 20 predicted proteins | sample ETNvirenome_6_30_FD_184070 | JGI IMG/M metagenome (GOLD analysis project Ga0209645, IMG submission 184070) | Marine viral communities from the Pacific Ocean - ETNP_6_30 (SPAdes) (version 2) | ecosystem: Environmental > Aquatic > Marine > Oceanic | place: Pacific Ocean | collected 2013-06-19
AACGTGGTCTTGTTACAAGAAATCAAGATAATTTAAAATCTGAGTTATTGGGTCAAATTTTACTTCCTATTCCTGCCAATCTTGTGGATTCAAACCAAACAGCATATGGTGAGGGAAATATGAACTTCTTACAAGAAGGGGGATTGGGTGTTGCGGAGGGCCTTATGGATCTTGATTTAAAAAAGGCTGGGAAAGCAATTAATAGTACAATCAGTAGAATTACTGGTGGTGGAAATTTAGTTCAAAATTATTTTGCCACTCAAGCACTAAATCAAATTGGTGGAAATCTTAGTTTAGATCAAGTATTGGCAAGATCTAATGGATCAGTTATAAATCCAAATATGGAGTTACTATTTAAAGGGCCAGCTTTAAGAAACTTTGGTTTTCAATTTAAATTTACACCAAGATTTAAAAAAGAAGCAGAAACTGTTAGAACTATAATAAAGGCATTTAAAAGAAATATGGCCCCAAAAGGATCTGGAGGTGCTTTCTTAAAAACTCCAAATATTTTTGAGATTCAATATGAAGGAAAGGCAAGAAATTATTTAAATAGAATTAAACTTTGTGCCTTAACAAATGTGCAAATGAATTATACTGGTGATGGAACTTGGGCAACATATAATGATGGTTCTCCAATTTCAATGAATATGACATTGGCATTTAGAGAATTAACACCAGTTTATAATGAAGATTATGAAGCATATGGTGATGAATCAGACGGAGTAGGTTACTAAAATGGGATATTTCAGAGAACTACCAGATTTAGAATATCAAAATTTTATATCAAATAGTATTTCTTCTCAAAGTTACGTAAAAGTTAAAAATTTATTCAGAAGAAATAAATTACGTGATGATTTGCAGAATGTTTTTACTATCTTTAATAAGTATGAAATAATGGAAGGTGCCCGACCTGATACGGTTGCCGAAGAAATATATGGGGATGATCAACTAGATTGGGTTGTATTATTAACTGCTGGTATCATTAATGTAAGAGATGAATGGCCTTTATCTGATAGAGAGATATATGATTTTGTTGCAAGTAAATATGGTCTTGCTAATATAAACAGTAATCATCACTATGAAACTAAAGAAATTAAAGATTCTATGGGTAGATTAATTTTTCCTTCTGGTCAAGTTGTTGATAGTAATTTTTCTGTTACATATAGTGAAAATGGCACATATGTAACACCAACATCTTCAAATACTATTAGTGGTGTTAGTAATTATGAATATGAAGTTCTTAAAAATAATAAAAAAAGAAGTATATTTGTTCTTAGATCTCAATATTTACAACAATTCCTAAATGATATGAGAGACATTATGGTATATCAACAATCTTCTGAACGTATAAATGATAAATTGATAAGAACTGAGAACACCAGAGTTACAATGGAATAAAAAAAGACCCCTGTAAAGGGGTCTTAAAATCAATTAACATTATTCTGCTAATTTAGCAAAGTATGATAGTGCATCATCTTCATCATCTTCTACGGGAGAAGGTTTTGAAGTTACGGCAGCAGTAACTAATTGCTCTGCTGAACCACGATCATCATCTTCATCAACAGTTTCTACATCTTCACGAACTGTAGTCTTATTGCCAAGAACATAACCAAGACGCTTCTTCAAATCTTCATAAGATTTGAACTGATCTGCTGCAACAAACTCTTGAAGAGAACTTTCTTTTTTCCAAAGTCCCTCTAGTGCATCATCGTCATCTAACAAAGGAGTGACGGCAGTAAACTCAGAAGAATCATAGTTTCTATAACCAGCAACGTTCTTTGCTTTCAACTTGAAATTGGCACCTTGCCAGAAATCAAATGGATCAATTGCTTCCTCATCCTCAAACTCAGGTTGCATTGCTGCAGTTAGTTTGTCAAAGATTTTCTTCCCATATTTGTATAGAAATACTTTACCTTCATTCTCAGGATTAGCAGGATCCTTCACAACATAGATGTTACTGATATAAGTAAGTTTACGCTTCTGTCTACGAGCAGCATCTTTACCCGCATCTGTTCCATTGTTCCATAGAGCAGTGTTATACTCGGAAACTGGATCTTTCTGACCAAGAGTGGTTAGAGAGTTCTCAATATACCAACCTCCAGGCCCCTGAAAGGCATGGGAGTATAGTTTTACGAATGGAAGATCTTCACCATTTGGTGCAGGTAGAAAGCGGATAACAGCATAACCATTACCTGATTTATCACATTCTAATTTCCATAGACGGTCATCACCTGATGCACCGTTATTATTCATTTTTTCGACTTCTTTCACAAGTTTTTGTGTAAGAGAGCCTAGTTTTGATTGCTTTTTAAGATTAGCAAACGACATTAGATTACCTCGGATTAATTGGATTAATTGGATGTTTAGATTATAACAAAAAATATACTATAAGTCAACAGCAGATTCAAGTGTTTCGATTGTCTGACTCATACCGTCAAACAATACACTCATACTAGTCCCTGTAGGAAAACCCAACATGGTAACTGATTCCTCTATTTGAGATTTCAGTTCAAGAGCTTGTGGATCTTCTGAAAGAGATAATCTAGCATACATAACTTTCTGCCTTTCTAATAATTTTTTCAATCGATTAATGTGTTTCAATCTACTTTCACGAGATAATAATGGAAAATTAAAAGCATCTCCATAAATTTCTTTTTGAAGATCATTAATTTCGTTCAATTCATCTTGAACTATTTCAGAATTAAAGAAATCACTCATTTATTAAGTCTCGTAAAATTTTTTTATATTGAAATACATTAATATTTAGGAAAGGTATATACTTTTTAATTTTTAAACTTACGGTTTCCCATACTGGATCTTTTAAATTTTTATCAAAGTTTTTTACGAAAGAAAAAACTTTTTCCAGTATTATAAGTGTTTCTAGCGAAATTTCTCCACCTAGATATTTTTTTAATAATGGGGGATGTCCCTTCGAGCAATTGAACACTTTCGATAAGTCGTTCTCTGAGAGAAGTTTTTCTGTTTGCTCCTTGAAAATATAAGTCATACTCTGTTTCCGTCTCATCCACTCTGCGTAGGTTTTTTCTCCACTGTTGATTATCTCTCCGATCCATAAGTTTTGAGGTGTGTTAGTGTTTACAAAATTTGCCAAAAGAAAATTTAGCACTTCTTCATCAGAATATTTTCTAGAAGTTTTCTCAAACCAATACTTATCCTTTCTCTTATTAAAAGATGATATAGTGGCTCTTGATTTACCTCCATATTTTATAAAGTCATACTTAGGATTAGTAAAATGACTTTTCATGGAAAGATAAGTTTGGTAGGTTTCAAATGGTGTCACTTTCATATGATGTAGTTTTTATTCAAAAAAATTTCTATAATAAAAAGGATTAGGAACCTCTGGATTAACCATCTCAGATTTAACTTCACTACCAGTAGTATGTTTTACGACTAATACTCTGGTCTCAACGAATGTCGCTTGGGTTGGAGGTACGTATACTGGTGATGGTAAATAAAAAATCATAATGGTAATTTAGCTCTAGAAGTTTTTTTCATAAAATTAAGTTCTTGAGCATCCCACTTCAATTTTTCTTTAAGGGGTTTAGAAACTAATTTTGTAACTGATTCTATCTCAAGATTATTAATTTCACAATAATAACAAATGGCATCAATATAATTCATATCCTCATTTGCCACAATATTTTCAATTTCCATGGCAAATTTTGATGGTGTTAGAAATTTTTTTTCTATCACCTTTTCTAATTCTTTATTTGGTTCCATAGAGCTCCAATTTATCTCCAATAAACTTTCTAATATATTCTCCGAGGAGTTTGATATACTTTGCTTTGTTGGTTTCTTCGTAAACGACACATTCTCCATTTTCACAAGCCATAATAATTACAAGTTTTTTTATCGAAATATCTTTCATTTCGTATAGCATACAACCATATGCCATTGCTTGAACAAAATAATGTTCAATCCACTCCCGTGGTTTAGGTTTTTTAGATGTTTTAAAATCTATTATTGATAACTCCCCATCATATTCTGCAATACAATCAACAGTTCCAGCAATACCTAGTTCTTTACTATATAGGGCACCTTCCAAAGCGTATATATTATCAATTAAATTTAACTTTGGTTTGGCAATCTTAAATAAAAAATCTGAAATAGGTGGAACAGTAGGAAGTTCTTCATCATTTTTTAGATAATGTTCTGTAAGAGTGTGCATATCAGTTCCACGGGTTGTAGCCGCTTTTGTGATTTTATCTGCAGTCTCATTACCTACTTTTTTTCTCCAATTGACAAAAATTTCTTTATTAAAATGACTGGTAACAGAAGTGATAGAAACTAATTTAACCAGTTCTTCTTCATCTGGAATAGAATAATAACGAACACCATCTATAGTCTCTCTTTTGAGAGGTTCAAGATTCAAATCAATATGATTAAACATTAAATACCTGCTTCAACTTTTGCCATAAGGTATTCCTTTACAAGGCCTGACCTAATAATATCATCAATACCAAATTCTATTATATCAAAAGATGGCATTTTTCGCAAGATGTTCATAAAATCAACAATACCATTACGATCATTAGTTTTAACTAAATCAGACTGACTTGCATCTCCACAAAAAATAATTTTAGTATTTTCACCAACTCTTGTAATAATACTATCCAGTTCATGAAAATTTAAGTTTTGAAATTCATCCACTATTACAATAGAGTTGTCTAATGTAGTTCCACGAAGAAATGATGTACTCCAAAATTTTATTGTTTCCTGAGATTTAAGATTACCATATAACATTTCAAAGTCTGCATCAGATGGCATCTGAAACATATATTTTACCATATTTTTATATGGAATTTGATATATATCTGCTTTATCTTCATGATCACCAGGTAAAAAACCAATCTCTCTGGTGGCAACTAAGGAACGAACCAAATAAATGTGTTCATAAGGTGTATTCTCACTTAGAACATCTCTTATAGCATTATATAACGTAATAAATGTTTTACCAGTTCCAGCACAACCATAGGCAATTAAATTTTTACCATTTTTATATGAATTAAATAATCTTTGTTGATTGTCATTAAGAGATTCTATATTAACCAAATAATCAGAGCTCAAAGGTTTTTTTCTCTTCATCTGTTTAGTGGTCAATCCAACTCCAATCGGTTGATCTCCAGATGCTCTTTTTCTTCTAGGCATTAGAATGAATAATCTCTGTTTTTACGAACGTTTGCACCTGGTTGTTTTGATGCTCTATCTAATACTTCATTCCAACCAGAGGATGCTGCTTCACCTGTCCATCTAAACATTTCATGAGATGCAGCAACACCTGCTTGCCAATCTTTATCCCATTCTGGATTATCTTTTCTCCATTGATCGTACTCTTTCATAGTCATAGAGAGTTCTTTTTTCTCTTTTGTCTCTTTATGTATTACTGGATATGTGGGCATAATTTTTTAAGTTTTGTTAAGTTATTTATTCCCATTCAAGGGCTTCAGATACAGAAGGAAACTGTTCGGTAAACACCTTTCGGCATGCCTCTGCAATCTCCATATGTTCTTTTTGTGTTCCGTGTGCTGATCTTAAATTAATATAATGAATCCAAGAACGACATGATCCCGTCATGTATATTCTTGTAGGTGTGCATAATGGTAATACCATTCTGGCACATTCTTTTGCAACTCCCTCATCAATCATTTGATTATATAATGATTGAGCAGAACTAAAGAGGGTAATCATTTGTGCTTCAAGTTTTTGTTTTACAAAAGGATCTAGATCATCTGTAGAGTTTTGACGATTTTTTAAATCCTGTCTTCTTAAATCTGGCAATTTAATTTTACCAAGTTCATTGCTCTTTGCATATCTCTGTGAGAATTCTTGGAATGTAAAACTACGATGTCTTAAAATCTGTGCTGCTATAGCTCTTGTTGTTTCAATCTCTAATGTCATAGATGATTGTTCAAAGACAGACCAATGATTATGCTTTATACAATATCTTAACAAACCAGAATAATTTTCATTATCTTGATTTGATGGATTAGAAACTCTGGCAATGTATGCCATCGTTTGCTCTGCATCGGGAGTTATACTTACAAGTTTTACAGTCATTTACCAAATCCTTCAGGTTTATTACGTGTTTTTAGAATATCTTCTTCCAATATTCTAAGTTGTTTTTTCATAAAAATTAATTCTTCATCATTATACAAATAATCTTGTTGAAGAGCTTTTTTTAAGTTTTTTAATAGTTCTTTAGATCTCATTAGTCTGCGTACCCATCATCATCATCGTAAAGTTCATCATAATCACTTATCTCTTTAAAAGCAGTTGAATTTTTATATAAATCTACATCGGAGTAAATTTCTGCTTTTATAGCGTCTACTGATAATTCTAGTTGACGAACAATAAGTTTCAATTTATCCTTATCCATAACAAATTTTTATATGGTATTTAAGTATTTTACACAAAAAAAGAGAGTCTGTCAAGCAGACCCTCCAAATTTATTGTTAGTTCTAAATTAAGCACTAACAAGTTCTTTATTGAACTTTACACCACGATAAGTTAATTCTAACTTATTGGATGATGTTTGCTTTTTATCGTTGGTATCGTATTTAATACCACGGTATGTGACTTGTGCCATGATGGTACTCCTAAAGTAGTTGGATTTTAAGGCCCGTTCCTTTAGTCGGCTTTTGCGTCCTTACAATATAAACCATATTTTTCACCAAAATTATAATATAGATCAATAATTTCTTGCCTATCTTTTGCACTAAGGTCAGGGTAGACTTTAGCACGATCAACAAGAGTGTTTATATCTGCACATGATACTGTAACTATAGTAGTAGTAGCAGTTGCTGTAGCAATTAAAGTTTCAATCATAAGGATGAACGATCCGTTCCGAGTCGGCTTACTTGCGTCCTCCCCTAGCAATGAGGAGGATGAACGTTGTGTTAATACTAACACATGTATAGTATATAGTCAAGCACTTCTGTATTTTCTGATACAAAATCCTGTGGCTAAAAAAAATACCCCGATTTTTTGTCGGGATATTTTGGAATCAAAAGCTGATTTTGGTGGCCTAAGACTTTCTTTTCTTTTTGGGTGATGTGGGTGATCGATAACCCCAAAGGTTTGGTTTGATACCACCCTTACCATAGTCAATAATCTTTAATCCCATTTTAAACTTATCATAATACATATCAAATAATTTAACTCTTGTGCCTCTTGTTAAATCACGATGAACTGTGCCATCAAATTCATATGTTACGATCCAAGCATCTGATGGTGCCTCAGTGGTCATTACGTCATCTAATGAACCATTTTCAATTAAAATTTCACAACCATAAACTTCTTTTGATGTTTCTTTCTCTTCTTTTAACCAAATACATTTTTTTTGTTTACTTTTAGTTTCTTTTGTAACACTCATTTTTCATCCTCTTTTTTACTAAATTCATTTATTCTTTCTATTACCTCATGAGCATCAATAAGAGTATCAATGTCTACTAAAAAATCAGCAATATGTTTTGATACATATGGTTTCTCACCACGTGCTGCAAATGCTAAAGCATCTCTTAAATGTTCCTGAGCTGCTCTAAGTGATTCTTCTACTGGTCTTGCTAAACTCATTTTTTATCACTCCATATAATATTTGGATATGCCTCTTCAACATTCTCTCTTGTAATTTTATACTTATCAGATAGTTTTTTATCTTTTACTAAGCATAAAATTTCTGCTTCTAATGGATGAAGACCTTGTAGAATATTAATAAACATTGTTTCACGACGAATAGCATTCAATTTGTTATCACCACCTTGAACAAATCTATAAAAATGTTTAGATTCTCTACGAATGGTGGTATGACCTTGAACATCACTAACACCTAATGAAAAATTTCCTTTGACATGCATGGCACGAACTTGTTCAGAAATTTTTGTAGAAAGTGTTCCACTATAAGTATTCTGTTCATCATAACCTTCATAAGGAACTTCTCCTTCGGGAAGTATTGATTGTATAGATGTATCAAAATTCCATATAAGAATTCTTCTTATTGATTGATCATCATATTTTCTTAAAACCTCCACTTTTTTAGCTTTAGATCTTTGTTTTGATACGAGATCAAAAACTTCAAATACTAATGGATTAGATGGTAAATTTAAATTAGAATTAGATTTAACCGTAAAACTTTTTGATTTTTTAGTAGTCTTCGTCGCTGTTTTCTGTGTCATAATTGTTTTCAAATCTGAATGCTATAACCTCATCTGGAACTAAATTTCCCATTTCATCAAACATTTCAGGGTGAGGTCTCGGTATTTCCTGATAGTTCATCATATAATCTCTGGCAACCCATCCACCAATTGCTCCCGCACAAAATAATAAAAATGATATTGGTAACACTAACACTAATATTGTTTCTATGGTCATTTGTTACCTCCTTTAAAGTTATTTTTTGTTCCTTAATGATAAGGAAAATTCAAAATGGATATCTATCTCTTTATTAAAAAGACAAATTATTTTTTTGAATATTATATGTAATGGTTTTTTACTCTTTACTTTACCCCCAGAAAGCATAAGGTCAACACCACGATTAAATGGAATGTCGATTTTATTTATATCAGACTTTGATAATTTGATTTTCTTTGAGGAATTTAATTGTGTCAACACAACCTCCTAATTTTTTAGAATTACAAGTTACTTGTGGAAATGTGGATCCATTTCCAAATTCCTGATAAAATTCTTTTTGTTCAAAGTGTTCTCCTAAATTATATACTACAAAATCACTTCCTGTCAACTCTAAAACTGTTTTTACTTTATCACAATATGGACAACCATTTTTTGAATAGACTACAAAATTCATTTTTATTAATTAACATTGATATAGTAATTTATAAAAAAAGAAGGGAGGAAAAATCCTCCCTGTTTTTTCACCAACACACTTCTCCCACCACAGAGAAGTGACTTCAATCCCAAAACTACAAGGATATTGAAGATAAAAATATTATAATAGATTTATTATGAATTGTCAACTTAAATTTATTATTACTAAAAACTTAATTTATATTCTTCGACTTTATCATTATCTCTATCTGCAAATAGTAATGATGATCGGTTATTGCTTACGGTTAGTGCCCTATTTAAATTACCATGACGACTAATATCTATGTAAGTAGTATCAACTGTTCCACCACCACTTAAATCCCAAGCAGTTTTTAATTTTATAACATATGCTCTACTATTATTGTCACTACTAGAAGCAAGTATTGTTCTACCACTTGGATCTACTTTAAATGAAAAACTTCTTAGAGTTGATAGATAACTTGAAAGATTTAAATTAGAAGAAACTGTTACATCAAGATATGAATTTAAACTGTAGGGATGAGTGACATCAACTTGATAGAGATATCCATTGGATCGACTAAAAAACATTCTTGTTCCGTCAGGTTTCCATTCCACATCTGTTATCGAACTGTAGCTGGCATCATAAAAAAATCCAAGATCTATGCTTTTAAAATCAGTCATTGAATGCATATTATATCTTATTATATTTTTTCCAGCAGTTCTACCAAAGAAAAAAATGTATGGATTATTTGCAGCATCTGAAAAATTTGATGCAAATACATCTCTAACATCAGTCATACCAATTCTTGAATCATCTAAGTCTATGGTTCCTAATAATGTTTTTGATGATGTACTATCATAAGCACTTGCTACAGAATAAACTTTTGACGAATCATTTCCACTACCATCTTGTATAACTGTTATAAGTTGAGTACCATCACTATTCCAATCCAGTCCCATTAATTCGGTTGCAATTGTCTCTCCACTACCACCACTCAATGCTATTGTAGATGATAAATCCCATGCGGATGATACAGTCCATTGGTAAAGTTCATCTTGTGCACAGTGCCAGAATTTCAGTCCATCACTTTTCCATTTCATTCCTCTAGGAGTTGTAGTTCCAGAGGTAAAAGCATATTTTTGAGAATAACTAGCAGTGCTTAGATCCCAAGCAGTTGATAAAGTAAACTTAAAAATTTTATCAACACCCCTGTCATGAATCATCATTACTTTACCATAATTAGTGGTATCAGATGAATCTGATGCAAAAACAACACTTTCGATATAACCTGTAGTTTCACTATCAATAGTACCTACACTTAAAAGATTAGCGAGTGTTTTTGTTGACGGATCCCAAGGAGTTGACAAATCCCATTCTGCAATTTGATCATCACCAGTACCAGTGGTGTACATTTTATGTCCGTCTGGTTTGAAAAAAATTGCCGATGGATATTGATTTAATCCATTACTACTAGTATAACCTGCTGAATGATCCTCTAATTTTCTTCCCGCAAGTGGTTCTACTGTGTTTGTTAATTCTGAAGCTACGTTAGCTGCCACTGGATAAACCCTTCCTGTTCCATATACAAGTCTCACGGCACCAGCACCACCATCATTTCCTGGTGTATATCCCGCTGGATTAGTAGGTGGATATCTT
>Ga0209645_1001814_pt1 | contig 10454 bp, 7 predicted proteins | sample ETNvirenome_6_30_FD_184070 | JGI IMG/M metagenome (GOLD analysis project Ga0209645, IMG submission 184070) | Marine viral communities from the Pacific Ocean - ETNP_6_30 (SPAdes) (version 2) | ecosystem: Environmental > Aquatic > Marine > Oceanic | place: Pacific Ocean | collected 2013-06-19
CTTTAAAAATAGGAACATCAGCTAGAGCTTATAATCCTATAGTAACTGTAACAGATGCTGCATGTATAAGTGTAAACTTTGCATTAGGTAATAACTTTTTAGTTACACTTGCTGGCAATAGAACATTAAAAGCTCCTGCTAATTGTACTGCAGGTCAAACAGGAAACTTTTATGTAATTCAAGATAGTACAGGTTCACGTACATTATCTTATAATACAGCATGGCAGTTTGTATCTGCAGCAGCACCTACATTAAGTACAGGTGCAAGTGATGTAGATATATTAGTATATAGTGCAAGGAGTGCAACTACTGTAGATGCAGTATTATTAAAAAACTTTGATAGGTGATAAATGTCTAACCCTGATGCAAAACTTTTAAAATTTGATTTTAAACAAGGTTTTCATAGAGAATCAACACAATATGCTGAAGAAGGTAAATGGTATGATGGTGATAGAGTACGATTTAGAGCCGGTAAACCAGAAGTAATAAGAGGTTATGAAACAAAAGTTAGTGCTACCTTTGATGGTAATGCTAGAGATTTAATAACTTGGAGAGATAATAGAAGATTAAAACGAGCTGCTTTTGGAACAGAAAAAAAATTATTTGAACATAATGGAGATTTAATATATGACATTACTCCAGTATCTGTATCAGTAACAGTTTCAAATGCATTTAGTGTAGCATTAAGTGCTAACGTAGTTACAGTTTCAGCAACAGCACATGGAAGAACAACAGGTGATTTTGTATTTTTTACAAGTTCTCCAACAATAGGTGGAAATATATTGCTAGGTACTTCTACTTATGCAGTAAGTGTTATTAATGCTAATACCTTTGCTATTGATGTAGCTACAACTGCAAGTGCTGCTCAATCTAGTGGTGGTCAAGCAACCTGTCATTTTTTAATAGCAACAGGAGCTGCCGAAGCTGTTGCAGGTTTAGGTTATGGTGCAGGTTCTTTTAATGCAGGAGTATGTGCTGCAGGAGAAAGAGGATGGAATCAACCAACATCAACAGGTGCTAGTGATTTTATAAGTGAGATTACACAGTGGAGTTTAGATAACTGGGGTGAAGATATAGTAGCTAATAGAAGAGGTGGAACTATTTATCAATATGATACTGATGCTTCTGCAACACCAGAACGAGCAACAAGAGTATCTGGTGCTACTAACTCAACACCAACAACTGTAAACTCTATTATTGTATCACCAAACGATAGGCATTTAATTTGTTTAGGTAGTAATGCTTTTAATACTACAGCATCACCAACAGGAACTTTTGATCCTATGACTGTGCGTTGGTCTAATCAAGAAGACTTTACAAACTGGGTTCCAAGTGTAAGTTCAACATCTGGTGAAACTGTATTAACAGATGGAACAAAAATAGTTGGTGCTGTTAGAGGTAGAAATGCTATTAATATATGGACAGATAATTCATTATGGTTAATGGAATTTGTTGGGCCACCTTTTACTTTTAAGTTTAGACAAGTAGGTAGTAATTGTGGTATGATAGCAGCACATGCTGGTGTTGATTATAATGGTATTTCATATTGGATGGGTGATGAAAACTTTTATGCATTTGATGGTCAGGTAAGAACATTACCAGCTACAATACGTAGATATATTTTTGATGATTTAAATTATGATGTAAAAGATAAAGTATTTGCTGGTATTAATTCAGAATTTAAAGAAATTATTTGGTTATATCCATCAAAAAAATCTAGTGATTGTGATAGTTATATTTTATATTCACCTGAAGAAGATTATTGGACTTATGGTACTGGTATCTTTACAACCTTTGCAGATAGAACAGTATTTGGAAATACAATAACAACAGGAACTACTGCTGCTGGTAGTCAAATATATAATAATGAACCGGTATCTATTTATACAGCTAATGGACAACCACAATCTTCATTTATAGAGTCAGCAGATTTTGATTTAGATGAGGGTAATGAATTAATATTTATGGATAAATTAATACCTGATTTTGATATTAGTACAGGAAATATACAATTTAGTGTAAAAACAAAACGATATCCTGAAAGTAGTGAGGTAGTAGAAAAAGGTCCATTTACTATTAGTAATACAACAGAAAAAGTAAGTATGCGTGCTAGAGGAAGGCAAGCTAAAATCAGGGTATCTTGTAATTCAACAAATACAAAGTGGAGATGGGGTTCACTACGTATGGCTTTACAAAAAGATGGTGGAAGATAATGGCAAGATATCCTGAATTACCTCGTTTACATAATTTAGAAACAGAAGAATTACGTAATTTATATACAGAGTTACAAAGATGGGGAGCTACATTACTAAATGAATTAGATACGAGAGATGTTCAAGTAGATAGTAGACCATCAACAAATATTTTAACAGCTGTTACAGTAACACAATTAACGAACCCACAGAAAGGTGATATTGCTTATTCTGTAAGTTCTGGAAAATACAAAGGATATGTTAGTTTAGGAAGTGAAACATCATGGCAAAATCTCAATTAGATAATTATTTTAATTTAATTAATAGTAGTAGTTTTATACAAAATATTAATCAAGGTAAAACTGGATTAATGAAAGGTATATATAGTTCTAAACAAAAACTAGAACCTTTACGTGATGTAAGTAACAATTTTTATGCAGACCAAACAAAAGCACAATCAAACTATATGGATAAGAGGAAAATATGATGGCACAGGGATTACAAAATTTAATTAATTTTAGAGATGATTTACAACAAGAAATGCCTGAACCAACAGGTTTAGATAAATTATCATTATTACAAAATCTTACTATGAATAGTATGGCAGAGAATGCTGCTGATAATCAATTAATGGTAACCCCTCAACAATACTTTGCATCTGGAGGTCTTGTAGATTTACCTGTAGTACAAGCAGGCTTTGGTGGTTTTTTAAAAAAAATAACAAGCATACCTAAAAAAGTTTTTAAAGCTGTTAAAAGAGTTGCTAAATCACCACTTGGTAAATTAGCTATAACTGCAGCACCTGCATTATTTGGTGGTTTACCAATGGTATTTGCTAACCCTGCTGCAAATGCTGCTTTTTGGAGTGGAGGAACAACATTATTAACTGGAGGTAAACCAGAAGATGCATTAAAATCTGCTATATTATCTGGTGGATTAGCAGGTTTAACATCACCAACAGGTAAAGGTATATTTGGTGGTAAAAATGTTGATATACCTAAAGGATTTACAGGAGATCCTACTGGATATTCAAGTCAATTTGGTTCATATGGTGATGTTGGTCTTGCACAAACAAAATTAGGATTTCCTGGAACTACAAATTTTGCATCTGGTATGCCAGCTTTTGCAAATACCTCTCCAGAAGTTTTAGAAAATATAGGTGCTTCAAATATATCTGTAGCTCCTGATAGATTAGGAGGGGCATTAAGAAATCTTTCTGTTGCAGAATCAAACGCAGCATTAAAAGCAGCACAACAAGGAGCTCCATCTTCAGGAGGTATTATAGATACAATTAGAGATGTAGGAGGTTCAGCGATAAAGAGAGCAGGAGAAGCAGTTACACAAGGTTATGATAAATTTAAAAATTTAGGAAATATTGAAAAGGGATTATTACTAGCAGGAGGTGCTACTGCATTATCTGGATTAGGTGGTGGACCAGAAATACAGGCAATGTCACAATATACACCAGGACAACTATCTGATGCAGATGTAGGATTTGACCAACAAAGAGCATTTTATTTTGATACTATAACTAAAAAACCTTTAACTATATCAGAAGCTCTAGCAAAAATGCAGACAGCAGCACAAAATTTTAGAGAAGGTGGACAACAACAAGCATCAAATGTTTCACTAGGTTTTGAAGATGTTGGTGATACAGTATTAAGTTCATCAGGTGGTTTAATAGGTATGGCATATGGTGGTTCTATGCCTATGAATAATTTAGATGTAAAGTATAAAGAGTTTTCAGGAATGGTAGGAGGTCAAGGAGATGGTATGGAAGATAATGTATATATGCCTATCGTTGAAAGAGATAATGGACAGCAAGTAGCAACATTAGCAGTAAGTCCAAAAGAATATGTAGTAGATGCTAATACAATGTCTTTGCTAGGTAATGGTAATCCAGATGCAGGTGCAAAGATAATGGACCAAACAGTTAAAGATGTACGTATGGCAGCTACAGGACAAACAGAACAACAAAAAGAAATAGATGGATTAGAAGCATTAAATAGAATGAGGAGGAGTGTATAATGAGTATATTATCATCATTACTAGGTCTTGGACAAGGGCAACCAACACAGGTTATACCAACAGCAATCTCTGAACCTAAAATAGCAGAAGAGATAGCACCTTTTCTCAAAGATATATTAGGTAAAGGACAAGCATTATATAAACAAAGAATGGATGAAGGCTTTGTACCATATGAAGGACAAACACTTGCTGATGTTACTGCTCAACAAAAAGCAGCTCAAGAAGGTATTGCAGGATTAGTTGGTACACAAAAGCCAATCTTTGATGAAGCTGGTGTGTTAGTTCGACAAGGAACAGAGAAAGCTACTGCTGAAGCATTACAACCTTATATGAATCCATATCAACAAGCAGTAACTGATATTGCTAAAAGAGATGCACAAGAAAGATTTGAACAAACTACACTTCCTGGTTTACGAAAACAAGCAATAGATGCTGGTGCTTTTGGTGGCTCTAGAGCTGCTATGAGAGAGTCACAGGCACAAGATGCACAAGCTAGATTACTAGCTGATATACAAGCTAAAGGTGATTTAGCTGCATTTCAAAATGCTCAACAACAATTTGCTGCACAAAAAGCTAGAGAAGCACAAACTGCACAAGGTTTAACTGGTTTAGGTACAGCACAATATGGAGCACAATTAAAAGAATTAGGACAACTTGAAGCTGTTGGTAGAGAAGAACAACAAAGACAACAACAATTATTAGATGAGTCTTATAAAAGATTTTTACAAGAAAGACAGTTTCCAGAACAACAACTTGGACAGTATCAACAAATAGTAGCTGGTGTACCTGTTGGTCAAAGTAGTATAACTAAAACACCACAACAATTTCAACCAAGTCCTATAGCACAAGCTATGGGTACTGCTACTGGTCTTGCTAATATTTATGGTGCTTTTTCTAATCCTACTACTTTTAATCCTATACCTTCAACATCAACAGTAAAAGCTGAAGGTGGCCCTGTTATAGCTGCAGAAACTGGTGGTGGTTTATCTAGTTTACCTGTAATAAAAAAATTAAGAGGACGACAAGTAGGTGAACCTAAAGGTTTTTTAGAAGCAACAGGTTTAGATAAATGGTTAAAAAGAAAACTTTTTTCAGAAGAAGAGTTACAAGCGTTAGAAGATACAAAAGGAACAACTATAGATCAAGACATTGATGCTCTAACAACTACAGATGATGTACCTACAGATACAGATGATACAGTTACAAGTATAGATTATAGTCAAGTTCCAACTACATCTGCAGGTGTTGAAGGAGAGAGTTATCAAGGTGCAATTCCTACTGTCACTGGAACTGGTACAGATCTTGATGAAAGTAGTTTAATGCAAAGATATTTAGCAGAATTTCTTACACCTTCAACTACAACAACATTACTAAAACCAGCATTTGACAGTAAAAGAGAAGCACTAGAAGTTGATAAAGAACAACGAGACAAATTATTTGATTTCGCTAAAGAGCAAGCTGCGTTTAATCGAAGACAAGCAGCTCTTGCTGGTGTAACAGAAGGTTTATTATCACCAAAAGTAGGTAGAGGTGGAATATTTGCAGACATACAAGGTGGTTTATTAGGAGCTACAAAAGCATTAGAGGGTACTGTTGCTGAAAATAAAGAGTTATTTAATATGATGAAAGATATGGCAGCAGAAGATAGAAAAGCTGCTTTAGATATAGCACAAACTAATATAGAAGAATTATTAGCAACAAATCAAATATCACAACAAGAAGCAGCAGTTAGAATGTCTGGATTAAGCACTATGATAGAGTTAGAAAAATTAGGTGTTGATTTAAATGATGAATTATTAACAGATTATATAGCTATTAATGATGAATTAGCATATAAAAGTCCAGAAGAACTTGAAGGATTAAGAAGTTCAATAATAGCAAAATTTAAACGTAGTCCTGATTTACTAAAATTAATACTTAATCAAATGAATAAATATATTAGTGCTGGTGGAGGACCTTTAGCAGGTGTAACAATAGCACAAAAAAAAGGTATTAATTTAAGAGATAAAAATGTACAAATAACAAAAGAATAAAATAGGAATATAAATGGATTATAATTCTTTACTTCGAGATGATGATTTTTTAAATGATGCTTATAAATCATTAACTTCTTTAGGCTATCAAGTTAGCACTAGAAGAGGTGATATACTTGATAAGTTTTTACAAAATAGAAGATACTTTGAAACAAATCTTGCATCCACGATAACACAAGGTGGAAACATTAAAGATTTAGATGATGTAGGTAAACAAAGATTTGCAAGAGCATTAAATAAAGTAGAACAATTACCTTCTATATTTTCTTCTGGAAGTGCACCTAAATGGAAAGCTTTAAAAGACTATGCTATTGCTGGTGTATCCGATCCCACTAATTTATTATCTATTATTGCTGGTGCTTTTACACTTGGCAGTGGTAGTGCTGTGGGCTTTGGTGCAAAGGAAGCAGCTAAACAAGGTACTAAAGCTGCATTAAAAGCTAAATGGAAATTACTAGGTACAAAACCTGTTTTAAAAGCTATGGCAGTAGAAGGAACTATTGCTGGTGCTGGTGGTGCTGAACAAGCTAGACGTTCTCAACAGACTGATATGGAATTAGGAAGAAGAGAAAAAGGAGATTATGATGCAGGTCAAATTGCATTACAAGCTTTATTAGAAGGTGTTGGTAGTCCGGCATTTGGTGCTGGAATTAATCTAGGTGGCACTGCTTCACGATTAGGTATTGAAAAACTTGGTGATGTTTCTGGAATTAATAATAGTCAATTTGCAAAAAATACACAACACTTTTTAGAAAAATGGTTTATGCCTGCTGCTGGTTTAGATGAAACCAGTTTACGTAATATTGAAATGAGTCAAGGTGAATTTAAAACTATTAAAGCACAGGCTGAAGATGTGTCAGAAGATATTGATTCAGCTTTTAATAGAGATTTTAAAAATTCAGAAGAAGAATTTTTTATAGAAGATAGAAGTAAATTTGCAGACCTAGATGCAGATGAACCTTATGCAGGAGGAAAAACAGTAAATAGTATTGATTTAATTAATTCTGCTATGGAAGGCGATCAAGCTGCTTTGGATATTGTTAGAACAAGAAGTCCAGATATGGCAGCTGCATTAGAAAAATTTAGAGGATTAGAAAAACAAATCAGAGCTAAAATAAAAACAGATGACAGAGGTATGAGTGATGTACTTAAAAACATTTTTAAAAAACAAAAAACTTATACAAGAAATGTTCTGGCTAAATATACTGAAGCACAAAGAGAACCTTTACAAGAATTTTTAAAAAAAAATCCAGAAGTATTTTCAGAATTTAAAAAACTTTTATTAGATGAAGATTCACTTGAGCAAGCACAAAGTCTTGGATTAAAAGATATAGATGGTAATTTAATTGGAGATGAAATATTAAGAGATAAAATAATTCAAACAGAATTAAAAAATCAATATGATCCTAAACTAGCTAATAAAAGTAGATTTGGTACATTAAAAAGTAGGAATGATGGATGGCCTGATGTATTAAAAAAGATATGGGGATTCAATGTTAATCCAGCAATTAGAGCTACACAAACTATAGCTGGTATTTTAGAACCTATTGCTGATTTACGAATGGCATCTGGTCTTGCTAGTAGTTTAGAGAGTAGAGGATTAGCATTTGTTGCTAATAGTGCAGAAGAAGCTGCTGCTAAATCTGGTGATCCTAATGCTAGGTTTGTTCCTTTAATATCTAACAAAGCTGAAATTAGTAAACAACAATATAAGGAAACTCCTTTTAGTGTTCGTGGTGATATTTACAGTGATGATTTAAGAAAAATATATGTAGATGCACGAACAGCAGATAAGATTAAAGTTATGACAGATAGAACTGGCTTTCTTTCAAAGAATGAATTTTTAGGCCCGTTTGCTCAAGCTTTTGCTGCAGCTCAAGGTTACATGAAAAAAGGTAAAACAGTATATAGTGGTTTTGCTCATGCAAGAAATTTATTAGGTGCATTGCAAAGTGTTGCAGCATCTGGTAATTACAGAGGTATTGGACAATTAGCAAAAAATGTTCTTAAATTATCTAAAACTGAACGAGATTCTTTCTTTGAAAAAATGAATGACCTTGGTGTATCTGGAACTAATGTTGAATTAAATCAAATTATGACAAGGTTATCTGATCTTGGTGATATTAGTGAAGATAATTTAAAAGGTTTATCTGGATGGATGGCAAGAAATATAGTTCGAGGTACTTCACTTGGAATAAGTTCTCTTGAAAAAACAAAGTATGGTAGAAAAACAGCAAGAGCTTTAGAAAAATTATATACAAGAACTGATGACTTTGGTAAAGCAATGACCTTTCTTTCTGAAAGAGATAAAGCACAAAAAATGTTTGATGAAATGACACCAGTACAACAAGCTAATTTTAGAAAACAATACTCTGAAGCTTTTGCAGATAGGCTACCTCAAGTAAAACCACCTTCTTATTCACAAGCTATACGTATGGTAAAAGGTACAGAGATTGATATTAAAAAAGAATTTATTGATGGTACAAAAATTAGAAACATTACACCAAAAAGAATTTCAAAATTAAAAAATAAATTTGAAGCTGATTATCAAAAGAGATTAAAAGAATATGATTCTAAATTATTAGATGAATTTGCTTCTGAAAAAACTTTAAATGTTATGCCTGTATATTCACGTATACCACGTATATTAGAAAAGATGAGAGGCATTCCTGTTATTGGTTCTTTTACTGCTTTTCCTGCAGAGAACTTACGTAATAAATATAATGTTCTTAAACTTGGTGCTTTAGAAATAAGAGATGGTTTTGAAATTGGTAATAGTGCACTAATTAAAACTGGTGCTAATAGATTATTATCACAAGGAACTGTAGCATCAGCACCTATTGCAGCTGCTTATGTATATAATGAAGTTAATGATACTGATAAAGTAATGCCGTTTGTTAGAGAATCTTTTCCAGAGTGGGCAAGATACCATGCATTACAAATTAGAAAATTTAAAAACAAAGAAGGTGAAGATGAGTATGGTGTAACAGATTTAAGTTATAATAATCCAGACCAATTTGTTTTAGATATCGTAAGTCCATTAATGGTTGCTGCTGCTAATGGAGAAGATGTTTCTGAAAATTTAGATAAATTATTTAAAGATGTAATTGTAGGTGTATCACAACCTTTTGTAGATAAGTCTCTTGCATTACAATTTGGTGAACAAATGTTAGGTTTTATTAGATCTGATAATCCACAAATTGCTTCTGAATATTTAGCTAAAGCTTATAAAATAGCTGAACCTGGAGTAATAAAAAATTTAAGAGAAATGGCTGGAGATGTAGGAGCTTATCAAACTATTGATAAATTATATCAAAAAGTTGGTGATGCAACACCAGGTTCTTTTATTCAATCTAGATTAGAACCTTTATATTATGGAGAAAAAAGAAGATACCTTAAAGATGCAACAAGCACAGCTGGATATTTAGCTGAATCAGGATTAGTTGGTAATAATATAATGTTTCCATATAATGTAGCAACTAGAGAAACAATTTTAAATCCAAAAAAACAATTAGGCTTTGCTGTTAAAACATTAATGGGTAGTGCAAATTCTAATTTTAATATTAATTCTAGAGAAATTAAAAAAAGACTACAAGATACTCAAGCTAACTTTACATTAAAAGGAATGTTAGATTTATATAAAGAAGCATTAGAAGAACAATATGTTGCTCAACAAGGTATTCATAAATTAGCTAATACACTATCTGCTTTTACACCAAGAAATGAAATAATTAAAATGTTACGTAGTAAAAAAATTAAACAAGCTGGAGGTTTATCAGATAGAGAAATATTAAATATTGTTGATGGTAGATTTGTTGCTCCACAATTTGATAAGTCTTTCTTAAAAAGTTTAAAAAAATCTCATCCTGAAATTAGAGATAGTATACCTTACATAGGCTCACAATTTATGAAACTATTTGGTTTATATAATAATGTACCTTTATTAGAAGAAGTACCAGACATAACAATAGAAAGAGAAAAGTAAATGTCTAACAATATTATTATATTTCCTATAAATAAAAAAGTAAAAGAAGAAACTAATATTGTAAATAAAGAAACAATAGATAAACAATATAAACAACTCATAAAACAACAAGAAGAAATACTAAAACAGAGAGAAGAAATATGGCAGATATGACAATGATATGGAACGCAATATTAACTATGGCGATAGGTGGATTTTTATGGTGGATACGTTCTA
>Ga0209645_1001815_pt1 | contig 10453 bp, 1 predicted proteins | sample ETNvirenome_6_30_FD_184070 | JGI IMG/M metagenome (GOLD analysis project Ga0209645, IMG submission 184070) | Marine viral communities from the Pacific Ocean - ETNP_6_30 (SPAdes) (version 2) | ecosystem: Environmental > Aquatic > Marine > Oceanic | place: Pacific Ocean | collected 2013-06-19
CTAAATCCACTACCTAAATTAACTGGGCTACCACTAGATACTAAAGTTATTGAACCACCGGGGTTTGCGTTTTGATCGTCATTAAGAGTAACAGTATAATGGGTGGTTATAGTTAATATTTCTTCAGCACCAGTGCTATTAGTAATTCTTATAACTTTAACATCACCTTCTTCATATACTTTAAATGCAAAAGCAAAAGTCTGACCACTAGTAAACGCAGTAGTTTGGCGTGTCGTAGTATTTATTGCCATGAAATAAAACTGATTTACCTATCTACTAAGGGTACAATTAACTTTTTATATTACGGTCACACCTTTATTGTTTTCCTATACCTGCTTTACCTGTAACCGCACCTCTTATAAAGTCTATTGGCCCTTTAGGTTCAACATAACCACGTTGTACATCTCTTAAATATCCAAATGTTCTACCTAAAGGTGTTACTGGAATACCAGATGCTTGAGTTACCATTGTAGATACATCTCTAATTTGTTTTCCTGTTATACCTTCTGGGCCTTCTGTAAAAAGTGTTTCAACAATATTTGGTACAGACCTTAATGAATCTTGCAACGCTTCGATACCCGGACTAGACACTATGTCATCATCCCAAGGCTTGTCATTAAATTGATTTATAGGAATTAATGCAACCTGACCAACTATAGGTATTAAACCTGCTTTATAACTAATAATATCCCCTAAAAATGCTTGAGCTATATCATCATGTATATAACCATCGTCATCTTTATCTTCATCTAACCTGCCACCTAATCCACGCATAATAAGACCTGCAATTATTGCTGGCATGACAGTTGTATATATATACAAATATAAAATTTGTTCTGAATGTTTACCTATATTTTTAAACCCTAAATCTTCTTTAACTAATTTTTGGTATTGTGTATAACCTAAATTTGCAATCATATTAAAATAACCAGTAAATTGTGTTAGTGATTGTATTATCGGGTTCATGTTTTGAAAGGCTGCTCTGTCTTCTGGTAATAAACTATCTTGTGTTAAACGCACATTTGCATCTGCTTGTTTTATAGCTTCAGCCATAACTTCTTCATTGCTCATAGTTGTAGGCATTCTTTCATGTACTTGATTAACAGTTCCTATCCAAACAATGGCATCAGTTACACCTTGAAATGTTTGTTGTAAAAAATATGCATGATTTTTACTCCATGATTGCATTTGTTGGAATTTATTTGGATTGATTAATAGTTCGTTTAATCGGCCTTGTATATCAAATATTAGATTTTTTTGTCTATCTGCCATAAAAGGTGATGCTAATGCAATTTTTTGCATCATGCCTTCTCTATCTTTCATGTATTCAAATATGCCTTCTAACAAATGTTTAGGTTTTACTTTTATAAGTGCAGGGAATAAACCTGTAAGTTGTGTAAATGCGTTTGGTAAATTTCCAATCATTATTCCCATACCAGTTCTACGTTTGTTAGTCTGTATTATTTGATCGGCTTGTGGGCCAAGAGTACTAGGAGCAAATGTTTTTTGACTAGCTGCTGATTTAAGCCAAGGCATTATCATTTCTTTCATTACTGTTGGATCTATAATGTCCAATTTTTTTGCAAATTCTTTATTATTTAATACTTTTAATGTGTCGTTAATTACTGGTTGAACATAAGCAAAACGTAATGTGTCATCTATATGTTTTGTCATATAACCTAAATGCAATGACAATGGTTGTGCAAATTGTTCATTACGACTTTTTGTCATGCCATTTTCAACTTTTGGCAATGAATTTTTAAAATCCATTTTCATAGTATTTATTTCTTCTTTAATATCAACTTCTGTCATATTAGGATCACCTTTTGCAGGTACATATCCTCCTTTATATTCGCCAAATCTATTAATAATTGGTGTTGGTTTTACCTCTTTAAAATAATATCCTTCAGTTTCTTTATGTGCTTTTTGCAAAAGAGGTAACATTTTTGCCGTTAAATCCCAAACTGCCTGTAAAAAATCAAAATCATTTTTTGTAAGATGACCTTCATTAATCATACGTTCTACAAACGCATCCCAATTTGTTGTATTTAATGTTCCATCTTCATTTAGTTTGCCCCATTTTCTTCCTAACAATAATTTTTTTAAATTACTTGCATTACCTGTATGCAACATCGCTCCAAGCAATTCAACTTTACCTCTACCATTACTTTCTGCTCCAAATTTATACGCTTTCGAATCTTCAGAAACCATTGCAAATTCATTTGCAACTATTTCTTGAGAGCCAAAATCAACACTATTAACTAATTCTGAATATTGTTTTGTATAAATAGTTTGTTGTACTCTATATTCATCTAAAGCTGACCTCATGGGAAACCACAAAGTATTATAAAAATCACCTAATTTGCCATCTTTTAATTCTAATACTGCTGACAAAAATCCAGTGTTAACACCTTGCGCTCCATCCATCATGTCTACCCAACTTTCCATACGTCTAAGTTTTGCAGCAAATCCTAAAATACCTCTGTAATATTGGTATTTTTTAGGCACACCTTGTGTAGTTCCAATTGGTGTTTCTGCTCTAGCAGTTAATCTTTTGCTTCTAGATATCATTACATCCATGCGTTTGTTTAATGTATCAATAATAGGTTGTACGTCTAGCAACTTACCTGCTATTCTCATTTGCCCTTGACGTAATGATTGATGCCATAATGATTGTGTTAAATCATATAAATTTTCAAATTCTTCGTATGTTAAATCTGTAATATCTGTTTGACCTTCAGATGCCTGAGTATCTTCGATCATTGGCTTTAGTTCGTTATATAAATATTCATCATATTGTTTCATTTTTTCTACATATACATTTGGATTTTCTACTATTGGGCCAACACCGTATGAAGATAATATTGCTCTACCTGCGTTTACTAAATCTGAATCTCTTTTTAATTGTTTGATTTTTTCGTCTGATTGAAAAAATTTTTTATGAAATGTTTCTGCAATTTTGTATTCTTTTTGTATTGCTATAGCTTCTTTTGCTAATTGATTATTTAAAAGTTGTGATCGTTTAGCTTGTACCGCATCTCTAATAGCATTTTCATCTTTTCTTTTCATTGCTTTTTCTGCTTCTTTTAATGCTTTTGCTTCTGCTTTTGTAAATACAGATGGCCTTATTTCTGATAATTTCATGTCAGCTAATATATCTTTTGCTACTTGTCTAGCAGCAGCAACTTGATATCTTACTGGCTGCATAGCTTTTGTTAGATACCCTAATTCAACTGCTATAAATCTTGCTCTAGCTTCATTATGTATAGCTTCTTGTACCTGTAGTTCTAATTGTTTTTCATCAACTAACCCACTATATTCTTCTAACATACGTTTGTCAGCACGTTCTTTTGCAACTTCTTTTATAGGTCTTATTTGTAATAACGCATTTAACAATGCTTCACCTGATTCAAATCCAAACATATCTGCAACAACTCTTGCATCTAGTCCGTTTTTACCAACCATGCCATTACCGCCTGTACCAAGTTTTTTTATGTCTGCTGCTGCTGCTGTTTCGTCATAAAACGGAATTAAATTTTTAATGCTTTTTATAGATAATTTATGATTACCCTGAGTTTTTATTGTTTCACCTTTATCGTTAACAGTTTCACCACGTTTTAAAAACATTTGGGTTTTGTAAACTGGTTCTTGTTTTAATTTTTCTATTTCTTCTTCTTCTAATTTTTTACGAATTTTAAGAATTTTTCTATCTAATGCATTTTTAACTTTTTCTCTTTTGTTATTTAACCATCGCACTTGAGCCATACTTTGTTGTGTCATTATCTCTATTGATCTATTTTCTGCTTCTTGTAACGCTGCTGTGTATGCTGACCATTCGGCATCACTCATACCGCTTTGTTCTTGTGTTTGATACATACCTTTCATGTCATAAATTTCATTTGCCTGTACTATGTCTTCGTCAACAGCCAACATTCTGTCCATTACGTTTCTTACTTCATCAGTAAGCATTGGCAAATCTTTACCAGTTTCGCTTTTATATGCTTTATTAACTTTATAAATTACATCTTGGTATACCTTTTTTATAAATCTGCTAAATTTTCTAAACATTCCCATCAATGCTGTACTTGGTGCTTTTCCTTCAAACATATATATTTCAAAATTATATGCAAAAGCTTCGTGATATTCTCTTTTTTTATTTATGTCAAATGACTTCCATGTTTCTATATCTTTAACACCCCAAAAATTTAATAAGATATTAAAATCATTAACTAGTTCTAAAGGTGCATTATCTGTTGTAACTATATTTTCTAAGACAGTTAACATATAATGGGCTGTCTCATGAGCAAAAGTAGAAAAATCTGCTTGTGTAGTAAATAATGCTGTTAATGTTTCTGGTTGAAAACGACCTCTTGATCCATCGGCATTTTGTTGTTGTGCAAACTCTCCTACTTTTACTTGAATAGATCCTCTAGGTTTTCCAACATTGAGTCGGAAATCTTTTCGTCCATTTGGGAATTCATCATCGAGACTAAGTCTAGAAGGTTCGACTCTGATGGCAACTGCTGTATCACCGTACCCAGTATCTGCGATAGCTCTGGTGGTAACGTAGACATCAGGTTCTCCAGCACTTCTGAGTTGACCTGTGGCCTTGATTGATTCTGCTGCTCTTCTGTTGGTGTGGTGGTAGACAGTGACAGTTCCGTCTGGGTTGATGGGGAGTCCTGTGGTTTCGTCAATGTTTCTTTGTTGTTGGAAAGTTCCATCATCCGTTCCAACCTCTCTTCTTCCTCCATCATCAGGTTGTGTTCTTCTTGATTGCTCAACGGCTTGTAGCTCATCATCTACCTCCTGTATTACAGTTTGTATGTCTTCGTTTGATATACCCATTCTAACAGCAAATTCGACAGCAGCATTTGCATAATCAGGTGCTTCGTTATCTTCGTAATTTGTTTCTACTACTGCTTCTTTTAATTTAGCTGAGTCATATAATTTTTTTTCTGGATACCAAACCAATGCTTGCAAATCAGCCATTGTTAAAGTCGGATAATCTTGCTGCAATACTTCTAATACTTGTGCAAAAACTTTGTTTATATTTCTTCTTTCTGGCGCACCACTTGGCGATTCTTTTTGTCCATCATTATCTTTGGCTAATAAATTACCTCTTTTACGCAAATAATCACCAAGAGAAACTGTTGCATCATTACTTTTTGGTTTACCACCAATTTCTATGTAAATTTCTCTATGTTTTGGATCTTCTGTAAATGTTGCTATTTCTGCCATACGATCACGATTTTCTTCTGTAGTAGATGCTTTTTCAATATCAATAGCTAACTGATCAATATCACCTACTGTAAGTTTTCTTCCAATAATTGCTTCAAATGCTTTTTTTTGTTCTTTGGTTAATGCTTTAATTATTTGTTTTATTTGACCTCTTTTAATTTTTGCTTGTTTTTGTTTGTTTAAAACTAACGTACCTGTCATGCGACCCCATGTACGCATAGCCCATCTATCTAATGTCAATTGATCATAGTTGCCATTTAAATTTGCAAAAAATCCATTACCAATTTTAGGCCCCATTATTGCAGCACCATAAACTAATTCATCTAACCCATAACCGCCACCTACTTTTATTTGCCTTCCATTTTTATATTTACCTACAAATGCTTCTACTTCTCTTACAGTATGCATAGTTCTCATAAATTCTTCTAATTCTGCAAAAGGTTTTTCATCTAATAATTTATTTAGAATTTTAAAAGATTTTTCCATTGCTGCTCTTGCAGTACCACCTGTTTTTTCGCCTTGTGCATTAAGCATTTTTTCTGGCAATCTACCTTTTCCTTCACCTAATTCTTCTTCAGACTTTAAAAATTTTTGATATACATCTGCTGCATATTCATAGTTTTTTTCTACTTTAATACCATTAGATGTAGCTGCTAACGCCCATTTAAATACAAATTCATGTCTTTTATCAGTAGCAACTTTAGGATATATTTTAGCTAGTATTCGTACTGCTTTAGTTACTTTTTCATCATACCAACCAACTGCATTTGCATTTTCTGTAAGTGCAAATCTTGCATCTTCTAATAAAGTTTTTACAAGATATTTTTCTGTCTCTACACTAAAATCTGACAAATCAACTTTTGCTCTTTTAGCAGCATCTTTAATACGAGCTTGTATTTCTAATTTAAAATCTCTGTTAGTTGCAAATGGTTTACTAATTGCAAAATCAAAATTTTCTACAATTCTGGCTAATTGAAATACTTCTTCAGAAACTGGCTTACCTTGTTTTCGTGTAGCTTTTTGTTCAAAAGATTCTAAAGCTTGTTGATCATATATATCATTTATTTCGTTAGACCAATTACCACTATTGTCAACAGATTTGACAGCATTTTCATTAAATACAGCTACTTCGATTATTTCTCCAGAATCATTAACCATAATGACACCATCGTGTCCTTCACTAATTAATTTGTCTTTATATGCGTTTGCTGCTGCTTTACCACCATCTTTATTTTGTGATTTAACATCACTATTTACATTTACTGTTTTTGGGTTTTCTAAACGTACATACAATTCTAATATTTTTTTGTCTTCTGTTTTTTTTCTAAATCTACTTTTTTTTATATTTGCATATATTTCTGCTAAAAATTTTCTAGGTGTCAAATATATAGCTCTACCTAAATATCCTGAATCTAATCTGTTTGGATGTTCTAAATCAAATTGCCTTATGCTATCTGTTGTTCCGTGATACAAGACCATTGGCGTGCCATCTGCATTAACCATTTTTGATTTACGAAACCAATTTTTAAATAATTGCGATTCTGTTTTTATTGTGCCGTCTTGATTAAAATATTGTCTTCCAAAGTTTTTACTTTGTGTATCTAATTGTATATTAAAAAAATGATCATTTATAAATTGCAAAGGAGATTGATTCGTATATTGAGAATATGTATTAGCAAAACTTGTTACTAATTGAGATAAAAATTTTACGTTATGTGGCTTATATATATTTAATTCTTTTATTTGTTTATTAAGTTGTCGTTGTATTTGTTTTGTTTCTTTTTGATTTTTTATTAAATTATCTTTTTGATTTTTAACGACATTAGTTATTGATTTTAATAACTCTGGTTGGTCTTGAAAAAATTGTATGCTTTCTGCTTGACTCATTTGATCACTGCCAAATTTTATATGTGGCTTTAATGATTCATCAAATTTTGTACCAGAAATATTTGTTAAATAATCACCAGTTTTTATTTGTATATCTTTACCTGATAAACCTTGTTTTTCAGCATTTTTTAATTGATTAGCAAGGTCAGGAGAAAACAATTCTAATTGTTCTTCTGTAATTGCATTATTATCTAATTGTTGTTTAAATTCTTGTGCATCTATAAATATATTTTCTGCACCATTTTGTGAAGCTAATTCTTGTACCCAATTTTGCCATGCAGTTGGATTTCTTTTTTTTGTAACATCATCTTTTGATATTTGACTTAACTTCTGTAGTATTGCAGTATCTTTTTTTGCTCTAGTTGCTGCCGTGTAATCAGTTACATAACCACCTATTGAAGGTAGCAACCCGAATAAAACCATACTTCTAAAAGTTTGGTCTAATGTTGTATAAATTCTGTCACCTATTTCTTCTGCACTTATTGTGTCTATGGGTTCATCAACAAATTCTGCGAATAAATTAATACCTGCAATTGCATTTAATTCTTGTATTAGTTCTGTGCCAAGTTCTACTCCCATGTTTGTTATATATTGCGAACCAAATCTTCTTGCTGCTGCACTATATGTAAGTTTTGCACCACCGTTACTTAATACATTTTTTGCAAAAGCTCTATTAATTGCTTTATCTAGTCCAGATTTTTTTAATAAAGGAGATGCTAACGGTGACAATAATTTTAAAACACCCGGTGTATTCTTTTTTAATACACGACCAAAATATTCTAAACCTACTCTCTCAATAGCAGCATTAGCAATACCAGTTCCTGTTGCTAATATTTGTGCGTTTTGTACGTTAAAACCTGCACTTCTTGCATCTAAATATTGATGACCTGACTCTATTTGTGCCATGTCTAAAGTCATTTTATTTGCGTATGCATTTAATCCTGTAAACAAACCAATAATATTACCAACTTTTGCACCTACTGCTTCACCAGCAAACATTAATGGGCCATCAGGAAATAGAAATCCTATTGCTGCACCACCAACAACTTTTGCTTGATGAGAAATGACACCTGCTGATATTGCTTCTATTTGTCCACCACGCAATAAACCCGGTATATACGCAAACCCTTCAACAAGACCTATGCCGTTATTATCATATTCTATAAGTCTTTGACGCATCTCTTTAAGAGATTGCAAATCTTCTAAGTCTTGTTTGGTAGGCACATATCCTTCTTCAAATCCTTCTTCAATACTTAAAAACGGTACACCATTAGTTTGCAAGCGAAAACCAATATCACCTATTTCTCTTGCAATAGTACCCCTTGCGTCACCCTCGTAATAATTTTGTGCTATTTTTTTTAAACCACTCATCAATGATTCAACTTTTCCTAATCTAGGAATATTGTCGTAAGATATTGCTGCAAAATTGGGATCACGCAATTGTTTAGCTAACAATGGATTTATCATTGCTAAATTTTGTGCGTTTATATTTTGTATTTCTTGTTGTCTTTTTCTTTCTTCTAATATGTCTAATACGTCTTCACTGTCTAACGCCATATCAGGCGGTATACCTAATTCTTCTGCTAATATTTGTGCCTTACCAGTTCTGTTTGGATCTTTTTGTTGTGCAAGACTAAGAACTTGTTTTAATGTTTCTTCTTTTTGTTTATCTTGTATTTCAAAATATTTGTCAAATGGATTGTTATCTATATCGTAATTCTGACTTGGTGCATAATCTTGCAATTGATTATCAATGTTTATATTATCAAATGGATTTGATGAACTCATATTTTACTCCTGTGTTAATAATTTATAATTTGCAGAAGCTTGTATAAATTTATTTGCTTCTTCTAATGTTTCTGGCCTACCCATTGCGTTCCACAATATTGCTATATTTTCTTGTGACATTGCTTTTTTACGTTTATACAACGCACCCATAATTGCAATATTAATTTCTGGTTTTATATCAGAATTAAATATACGGTCTTTAATTACAGTTCCATCAGGACGTACAATTTCTATAACAACAGAAGTTTTACTTAGTTTGTCTTCATTTGGTTTTTCAATAATAGTAGAAAATGTAACTTCTTTTTTGCCTTTATTTATATTAACTTTATCTAATAAAACATTCATTAATAATTTTTCTTTTTCTGTTCTATTTAATTTTCTACCTTCTATTCTTTGTGCATAATCTATTCTGTCTTCCCATGCATTAAATATTGCATTATATTCTGCTGCATTTTTACCTTTTAATGGTTTATTAGGAAAAGCTAAATTACTAAAACCATGTTTATTTAGAATATCTTTAAATGTTTTTACATCACCTGTTGCTTCTAAAACTTTAGTTTCATCTCCTATTTTTTCTTTTACATAATTTTTTAAACCTAAATAATCTGATTGCGATAACAATTGACTATATGCAGGTAAATTAGTTACTAATTCTTCTGGATTATCTTTTAAAAAAGTAATAGTACCCTCATCTGATTTTTCTGGCTGTCCTTTCTTTAATATCTCTTGATCGCTTTCACTAAAATTTTCTATTTTAATTCCGTTAGCTTCTAAATTTTTCCAACCACCTTCTTCTGCAAATGCTATTTCTTTTGCAGCGTTTAGATTTTCGTTATATATTTTTGTACGTTCATTACTAATTTTGTTGTATTTAATATCTAAATCTAATAAAGCATATTTTTGTTGTTTAGGATCTGTAATAGTTTCTTTTATTTCTGCTTTTAAAACTTCTAACGGACGTAATCCTGTAATAAAATTTACGTCACTTGTAAATTCACCATCGTAATTAATACCCTTTTTTATTATTTCTAAATCGTTTGCTATGGTAACTGCAAATTCACCCTCACCAAATCGTCCATATATTTTGTTTGCTTCGTCAGAAATTAATTTGTTGTAGTTATTTATTATTTTTTCATTTATTTGTTTTGCATATGTTTTATCTTCTTTGTATCTAGCTGTATCTATTTCTACACTAGATTTAGCTTTTGTGTACAAACTGTCTGCTTTTTTAACACCTAAATGTTGTATGGCAAATAAATGTGTTGGTTGATGTTCATTTATTAATGTTAAATTAGAATCCAGTTTATAAAATTTTGATTCGTTTCTAATTTTTTCTAACGTATCAATATTATTTTGTTGCGTTTGACCTGCAACCTCTACTTTGTCACTATGATGCCCATCATAAACAGACGCACCTGTGCCATCATCTTCATGATGATTGCTTTTAAGACACATTAATTTTTTTGTTTGATCTAAAAAATTACCAGAGTTTTGATTACCGTTAGCAGTTAAAACGCCATTAACACATTTTTCACCA
>Ga0209645_1001816_pt1 | contig 10447 bp, 11 predicted proteins | sample ETNvirenome_6_30_FD_184070 | JGI IMG/M metagenome (GOLD analysis project Ga0209645, IMG submission 184070) | Marine viral communities from the Pacific Ocean - ETNP_6_30 (SPAdes) (version 2) | ecosystem: Environmental > Aquatic > Marine > Oceanic | place: Pacific Ocean | collected 2013-06-19
AGGTGATGAATATTTTGATATCGCATTTACACTAGGAGCTGAATTCCCTTATTTACGTGATTTTAGTTTAAGTGGAACTGGATGGGAGGCTAACCATTTATTGATTTTAATGCAAAGAGTACCAAACGGCGGAACATTAGACCCAGCTGGATGGCAGTATAAAGACGTTACAGCAGATATTGCCAGTACAATTGGACACCCGTTATCTGCTACTAACATAGTTGACTATACTTTTTATTTGACAGGTAATGACTATAATAGTACTTGTCCAGCTTATTCAGCCTTGACTGACTACAGTCTAAATGATTTTATAAACATACCGCAAAATACACCAGCATCTGAATCTTTAGAATTACAATTTGGTGACGAATACTTTTTCTACGGTACTTTAGAGACAGATATAATGGCTACAATTTATGAGATGAGACATGTTATACAACTAGGTGACCAACAATATCTTAGTTCTACAAACCCTACATGGGTGGATTATAATGTGGCAAATTCAACAATAACTAATCCAAAATTAACAGAAATTGGACTTTTTGATAACGAAAATGGATTCCCAGACTTAATGGCTATTGCGAAATTCCAGTCGCCTGTAGAAAGGACTGGAATACAACAATTCGTGATATCTATTGATTTTTAATGGGATATTTAGACATATATAATAACGACCTATCTGGTAATACATGTAGAGTGTATGTTTCTGACTACGGTAAAAGTTTACTGACAGCAACTGGTGGCTTTTTTAATGCTATAGAAAAATTCACCCTTTCAGATTTAGATATAGATTATCGTAGATTTGTTAATAACGGTAGTTGTACTGGACAAACCACATACTCCGCTTTAACGGGTTCTTGTTTTTATGATTTACCAGATTTAAGAGGTGGTGACCCATTAAGTTTATCAGCTACAGTTGGTACTAGTGCAGCTGTAATGGTAGGGACTAGATGTGAAATGAAAAGTGGGGTGAAATACCTATACGATACTTCTTTAGGTGTGAGTCCAGTTTTAAGTTCATTACATGTAACCCATACTTCATCTGACGGTGAAATTAAAGAAAATATTAGTGGTTCTATAAATCAGTGTTGGATTAAAGGAAGTACGGTTAGTAATTTATTCCCTTCTTTTTGTACTACTTGTGCAGATTTTAATTTAGATGGTAGAGTAGATTATGAAGACCTTAAAACTTTTATACATTATATGGGTGGCACTAGTGATAGTGACGGGATATTAGTTGGTGATTTTAATGGTGATGGAAAAGTAGATTTATTTGACTTTTACATTTTTCTTAATTGTTTAAGATACAATGGATTCACTGGTGATGGTTACTGTGAAGATAAAGAGATTTTTTGCCTACTATGTGATAAATTAGGGGAAAATTCGCCTTGTAACGCAGATTGTTTAACATGTATATAAAAATAATAAAAAATCGTTTACGAGATAATTATATAATAAGAGAATAAAAATATGGGATATATAAATAGTGCTACAACAACAACATTACAACTAACTCTTACAGATAGAGGTAGAAATATGATGTTACGTAATGGTGGGTTCTTAGACCTTTTCCAAAAATTTTCGCTATCCGATTGTGATATTGACTACAGAAATACTCAATTACACGCAGATACAACATCTACAACTAATGATTCAGCACAACTAGGATACTTACCAGATGTTACTGGTAACCATGAAAATTTTAGAAAATCTATAAACAACGGATATAGTGTGAGAGACTTTCTTTACGCCGTACCGACAACCAACCCAATCCCTAATAATGCCAATAAAACTTATGTAGTTACAGGGTTTAGAGGTACGGATAATGCAGTTAAATACTATAAAGAAATTGAAATAGACGTATACCTACATGATATTTTAGTTTTATATAAGTTATTAGCTTCAAAATATGTAAGTGACCATAAGGATATTCTCTCAAGTAATCCAACTACAATAGAAAATAATATAAATAAATTTTTTGAAGATGTCTTAGAGGTTAGAAATAATGCACAATATTTAGAATTTTTAAATACATTATCGGAGTTTGGTGTAGGACAATATCTTAATTTTTGGGATTCTATAAAGGTATATGATGGTTCATCATTTAAAGCTAGTGATTTTAAATTAGTACCAGAAAAAGATTATTCTTATTTTAATGCTATAGCTTTAGCAGGTGGAGCTTATGTGAAGGTTAATGGTAAAGGGGTAAATGATGGTATATCATTTGACCAAACACCATTAAGTGGTATAAAAATACCATCACCATTTTCTATGATGTTTTCACCTTCAGTAGACTCACGAACTAATAGGTATACTTTAGGTAGTGGACCGGCGGGTATAGGATTTGCTGCTTATGATATGGGGTATTTAAATTGTGGTGGTGCTAATGTGTGGAATAGTACCGGTGAGGCATATCCATCATTTATAATGGACAACCAAACTAATGGATGGGCAACAAGAGTAGATGACATTAACAATGTATTTGTGGGGTTCGTTACTTCAGTGGGAATGGAAAGTTCGATAGATATGAGTAATTTTGAAGGACCAGGATACTCAAATATACACAATACAATTCCTTCAGCTAGATTGGTAATAGACGCAACTCAAAGTGAAACATCACCTACTTATTACCCAATAAAATTAAGTAGGTTAACTAAAAAAGAAGGTGAATATATTAGTGTTAACAATGAACAGGGATTAGGTATTAATATTACTAAAACCACCCACCCTAGTGATACATTAGGTTTATTATTAGGTAATTTAGAGTATACATCTAACTGGAATACAAATCAACAAGGTTTAAAGTCGTTAGGACCTTACATGTCAATTCAACCTTCTAAAGATAATGGTAAATTTACAACCGCTAATAAGGTTAAGGCTCAAACTGACCCTTATTATACTTTAGGTACCAGAATGATGAAGATGATGGATGATATATTTATAAATTTAGGTGGTCAAAGTAACCAATATTGGAAAACAGATACCTATTCTGGTGGATTTAAATCTGGTGTTAGTGGTAGTAGTATAAGTAATTATAATATATCTATACCTATAACTTGGCATATTTATTCTACCACAGACAGTCAAGCAGTACCTTGTAAAGCAACTGTAAGATTTAAATTTAATAAAGCTGCTTTAACACGTTCTATTTCTTACAATAACGTATCTTCACAAAATTATTATAGAATGTTTGATAATGATAATTTCTATTTCTTTGGTGAAGCAGGTGAAACACTAGATAAATTTACAAGAGACCCTAGAGGGTTTGGTATAGCATCAGCATCCACATATCCATTCCAAACTAGTGCTAATACAGCAATATTTAGGAAACTAATAAAAGGACAACAATTAAATTATTAATTATGAATACAGAATCTTTAAAATGGTATAGAAATAATTCTGATTTTACAGAAAATAGTCGTAAGGTTAATAAAGCACCTATACTATATTTTGATGCACAAGTAGTGACAAATGGTAAATATATTTTTCCTGATAATATGCGTCCACCTAATAAATTTTATGGTACACCTGGAGAGTACGGGAATAACCCATACTTTAATGCAAAATATATTTCTGTTGTAAGTTCACCAGATAAAGGTAAAGTAATGTATACAAATTACATATCAAATCCTAAACTTACTAGTAAGTCAGTTTTTCCTGGTGTACAGAATAATGGTAATGGTAGTTCAGATTCTAGTCCTTACCACATGGTAAAACTTTACTTTGCGGGAAGAAGTTCACTACGTTTAAATACGGAACCTAAAGCGGCAAGTTATAAAACATGGTCTTAAAAAGTTAAAAAAATGGGAAAATTAAAAAATATATCACCTAGTCAAAAAGTATTAAAAACAACTTTAGTGCCGTATAGTGCGACAGGTTGGAGTACTCTTAGAGGTTCAGAATTAAAATTTACAGCAGCACAGAGGGCTGCAGATAATGGAAGAGCTTTTTCTAACTTATATACCTCTTTTAACCTACCTACAAATTCTGCTAGAACTGAAGCATTTCTATCTACATGGGCTAATACTGGTTTTAGTGGGTTGTCAAGGGATAATATAATAGTTTGTGAAATTGTTAAAAATACTTATGGTGAATTAATAGATGGTAGAACAATAAAACTTACATTACCTAACTTTAGTGGAGGTACATTCCAAATATATAGTTCTTATTATGAACCAGAACCATTTGCTTCAGATAATTCTGCACAAGGAGCTTACTTTGGGCACCCTAGAATAACAACACCTAGTGTTAAGGGTAGACCAGGGGTAGCAGCAACTAATGTAGCTTTTTTATTTTCCGACTTAGTAAAAACACCTAGTATTGCAGATACAAATACCAATATTAATACTTGGAGTGATGGGTGGCAATCAGGAATAATACCAAATGGGTATGATGGTGCAGGTACGGATAATTTTAGATTTTTAGATACTGTAACAGCATCTAACACCCCTAAAGCAGATGCAGAATCAGAAGACATACCAGTAGGTATAGCCTACTTAGATAAAGGATTTTTAGTTTTAACACACCCAACCATAGTTAACAACTTCAGATGGAGTGGTGCAACAACAGGAGGGACAGAACCTTACGGTAGAGGTACCCCGACAGCAGAAGCTTCTAGTGCATTTACACAAGTTTATTTTAGTTCAGCCACTCAAGCTCAATGTGAATTCTATTCGTTTGAAAAAGAATGGGAAATAAGTATAAATATTACTGCAGAAGCTGGAGAATTCTATGTTACAGAAAACCAAACAGCTGCACCAGCGGAATCACCATACTATGGTGCTGGGGGTGGTAATACAGGTATAGAGTTTAAAACACCATTTGGTGACACCTTACAAGCTTGGGATTTAAGTAATGTATCTGATACTTACATTACAGAAATTGGTATATTTGACAATGTAAACAATCTTTTAGCTATCGCAAAACCAGATAGACCAATTAAAAAACCAAAAGACGAACCAGTAACCTTGACTTTGAAGTTAAAATTCTAATATTTGTTCTATGAGCAAAATAGATACAACACCTAAAGTACTAGGATTAGACATTTCAACAAAAACAATTGGTTGGGCTTTATTCGATATAAGGACTCAAGAATTATTAGAATTAACACATTTTTCTCCTAAAGTTAAACCCAAGGTTGACGATAAAGTAGAGGAGATGATAATTAAAAGTAACCAGTTCAGAGATAAATTATTAGATTACGCAAAGTTCGGTATAACAAAAGTTATTATTGAAGAACCACTAATTAACTCAAATAACATACGTACTGTCGCAACACTAATGAGATATAATTCATTTATCACTAGAGTTATATATGATGTACTTGGTATAGTTCCATGTTTTATATCAACTTATAATTCTAGAAAATTTGCTTTCCCACAATTATTTACAGAGAATGAAAAGGGTAAAAAAGTTTTATTTGGTGCCTATGCTGTAGGTTGTGATAAAAAACATATTATTTGGCAACAAGTTTCAGATAAAGAACCACACTTAACTTGGATGCATACCAGAAACAATACACTTAAAAAAGAAAATTTTGATATGTGTGATGCTTATACATGTGTTTTAGGTCACATGAAACAAAATAATATTTGGTAATTGATTACTTATAAAAAATTCCATACATTTATCTTATGGAAGATTCACCATTACTATTAGATTTATTACAAGATGTTTTAGGGGAAATAAACGCTCATTACCCCAATAAAGGACAAATATCTTTTGATTGTCCTGTTTGTTCCTATGATATTAAAGGTTTAGATAAAGGGGACGGCAAAGGTAACTTTGAAGTAAACTACCATCAAGGAGTATATAAATGTTGGGCTTGTTCTGAAACTTATGGGACTCATGGTTCTCTAAATAAATTATTTTTAAAATGGGGTAATAAAAGACATAAGTCAACTTGGGAGTTGGTGGGTGGTGACTTTATAAAAGTTAAGAAAAGAAAATATGAAGATGTAAGGTTACCAAAAGACTATATATCTTTTAGTAAAGGAAATAAACTTACAATCCCATATAAAGAGGCTTACAATTATTTAAGAAAAAGAAATATAAGTGATAAAATAATTGCTAAATATTCTATAGGTTATACCACAGATGGACCATACAGAGGTAGGATAATAGTACCATCATTTGATGAAAATGAAGAAATTAACTATTTTGTTTCACGTTCTTATATAGGACATAAAAATAAATATAAAAATCCTGAAGCTGAAAAAGATAAGATAATATTTAATGAACATTTAATTAATTGGGACAAGGATATATATTTAGTAGAAGGTGTATTTGATATGTTTTTTGTTGATAACGCTATACCTGTTTTGGGTAAAAATGTTAGTGATAAATTATGGAATAAATTATATGATAACGCAAAAAAGAATATTATAATTTGTTTAGATGGGGACGCCTGGAAAGACGCTGAAAAATTGTATAGAAAATTAGATGGGGGTAGATTAACAGGTAGAATCAGACTAATCAAACTACCACAAGATAAAGATGTTGGTGAATTAGGTGGCATAAAAGGATTAAAAGAAATAACATTACTATAGTATGGAGATAACTAGAGAATTAGCTAAATTTAATAATATAAAGTTTCATGATAAAGAACACATATATTATTTAGATGGTAAAAGAACAAAGTCAGTAACATCAGTAATTGGTAAATATAAACATCCATTTGACAAAGACTATTGGTCACAAAAAAAAGCAGATGAGAGGGGTATAACAAAAGAAGAAATATTAAAAGAGTGGAAATATAAAGCGGATTTTTCTTGTGAAAAAGGTTCTGCATTTCACGAATATGCTGAAAATTATTTAACTAATAAATTATTTCCATTTCCAGAACATAAAATTACTGAAGCTTTAGGTAGTGTTGAAAATATGTTAGAATGTAAAGAAGCGGTAGAAAAATTAAAAATTATGTTTAATGATTTTTATGATAAATCTTTTGGTAAATTAATACCAGTAAGAGCAGAAATAGTTGTGGGTGATAAAGAATGGGGTATAACAGGGATGATTGACCAACTATTTTATAATGAAAAGTCTCAAAAACTAGAAATTTGGGATTGGAAAACAAATAAAGCTATAAATAATTCTAATAAATGGCAACAATTCAAAGAACCCTTAAACCATTTAGATGTTTGTGAGTTAAATACATATTCTTTGCAATTATCTTTTTATAAATTAATAGTGGAAAGAAATACACAACTAAAATTAGGTGATTCCTATATAGTATGGTTTAATGAAAATAACGATACGTATAAAATAATGAAATGTTTTGATTTTAGGGAAGAAATATTAAAAATAATGAAAGATGAAGGATGACATCATAAAGGTAAAAATAAAAGAACTAAGTTACTACAATAAATTACCAGTAGAGTATAAAAACTCAACCCGTAAAGATATTATAGAAGAAGGGGGGTTCTGGTACACACTTTTTAAGTATGTAAAGTTTTTTTTAGGGTTAACTATAATAGGTTATGACTGGGAAAAACTAGAAAAAAGTTTAAAAAAAGAGGGATATAGACCAGATAAATATGGTCCTATAGAAGTACATAAAAAAAAGAAAGAAGGCAAATTTAGAGTACTGAATGGGAACCATAGAGTTTTTTTATTACATAAATTATTGGGTGACGAAGAAGAAATAGAGGTAAGAGTCAATGGGGGTTTTTTAAGTATGTTAATAAGAAATATATATGAAAGTCAGACTAAAAAAGACAAAAAACCAAAAACAACAACAAAAGAAAAAATAAAAAAAATTTTAGTATATTGTAAGTTAGCTGTACCGACACTCTACATGTTTGGTCTACACTTTACAGAAACAGTATTATTATTTATAGCACTTGTATTAGTACAAAATGTTTTAAAAGGTCCTCATGAATTAAAAAAATTCGATACCCTATCTAGTAAATGGTTGGATGTTATTTGGAGAAATATATACTATAATCAAAAAAATATAATAAGTTTTTTACTATTAATAATTTATCTTTTACATTTAATTATCGGAAATTTTATAGGGTTTATAAGTATGATAATTATTTACTTTTTAATAGAAAGAGTAATTAAAAAATTACATAATATATAATAAAAATGATAAATAAAATAATACATTATTCGGACTTACATTTAAAGTTGTACAAACAACATAAAAGAGATAGAAAAATATTAGAAGAAGCTCTAATACAATGGAAAGAACATAAACCTGATAGGATAGTTTTTACAGGTGACCTAGTACACTCTAAAAATCAAATGACACCAGAATTAATAAATTTAATGTCTTGGTGGATGACAGAAACCTCAAAAATATGTAAATGCATTTATTTAATAGGTAATCATGATTTTTTAGAGAATAACATGGATAGAATGGATGCTATCACACCCATTGTAGAGAGTTTAAATAACTCTAATATTACATATTATAAAGATAGGGGTTGTTACGAAGATGAAAATATATTATGGTGTATATACTCATTAACATCACACAATGATAGACCTAATATTCCAGAAGAAACTGATAAATATAAAATTGGTTTATTTCATGGACCTATAGAAGGTTCTACAAATGATTTTGGTTTTATATTTAGTGATGGTTATAGTGTAGATAGATTTGAAGGGTGTGACGTGGTACTAGCGGGTGATATACATAAAAGACAAACTTACAAAATACCTGGAAATAAAAAGGCTTACATGGTAGGGTCGACAATAATTCAAAATTTTGGTGAAAGTGTAAAGAACCATGGATATGCTACATATGACGTAAATAAAGAAAAATATAAATTTTACCCTTTAAAAAATACACAACCATATTTAAGTTTTAGAATAAGAGATATAGAAGATTTAGAAAACGAAAAAGAAATTTTAGTAAATGCTTAACGATAAACAAAAAAAAGAATTTAAAGAATACTGTAGTTTGAATGAAATAGAAGATATGGATACTTTTATAGCTAAGTGTGCTAAAGATGGTTTAACATTGGATAAGTACGGGGTTGCACCATTTCTACCAAAATCACAAATACAAGAAGTGCCTGTAGAAAAAGAGATAATAAAAGAAGTAATTAAAGAAATCCCAGTAGAAAAAGAAGTTATAATTGAAAAAATAGTAACTAAAGAAGTAGAAGATAAACAACTTATAGAAGAGTTAGAAAAAATAAAACAAAAACTCACAAACGCAGAGAATACAATAAAAGAACAAAACAATAAAATAAAAGAACAAGATGATGTACTTGAACACTTTAAAAATGTAACGGTAAATAGAAGAACAAAGTACATGAAATCATCTAACTTAGACTCAACATACCTAGATTAATATTATGGAAATACTTATATGGATTTTAGCAGCTTATGGAATGTCACAAATACTAGTATTTGGTAGCATTTTTGAAAACTTAAGAAATTGGTTAATAAAAAAATCAGAATTTTTTGGTGACCTAATTCAATGTATGATGTGTACATCTACTTGGGTTGGATTCTTTTTCTCACTAGCATTTTTCTCACCAACGGCAGAATTAATTACTATCCCTTATACTAGTATATTTTTTGATGGTATGTTAGCTAGTGGGTCAGTTTGGGCTATAAATGCTATGGTAGAATGGTTTGAAGAAAATAGACCACCTAAAGAAGACTAACTTAAAATCCCATACTTGATTTTCCAGAAAAAAATGCTCATATTTTATATATGAATTTTAAAGAATTAGACAATCCATTTATAAAGGTAACTTGGGAAGATATTCCTGAAAATTTTACTCAAGAAAGAATCAAAAGAGTTAAATCCTACTTTCAAAATAAATACAACTCTAGAAATATTACTGTTTTAACAAAATCTGTAGATAGAAACGATAATGGAGAATTGGACATAGACATTGAACAAAATGTTATGGACACCAACTACCAAAAAAACTTAATGACTCAGTTTGTTGAAAATAATAACATGGATGTGGACATTAATCTTTTAAAGAGACTAGATGAGAAAGTTAATGGTAAGATGTCTGAAGAAATGAGTATAAACACCCATTATAAAAGGGTTTATGTTAAAAAAATTAAATTTTCTAATTTTTTATCCTTCGGAGATAATAATAATCTTGATGTGAATTCTTTAGGGGGTATAACAGTAATAGACTCAAACCCACCAAATTTTGGTGGTAAGTCAGTACTAGCAGTTGATTTAATACTATTTTTATTTTTTAATACAACAACTAAATCTAATAAAGCTATAGATATTTTTAATAGGTTTAGAGGTGTAAATGAGGTAGTTGTGCAGGGAGAGGTAGAAATAGATGGTCGAGATTTTACTATTATACGGAAAATAAAAAGAAGAAAAACAAAAAAAGGAGATTGGTCTGTCAGTACTAGCTTAGAATTTTTAGAAAAAAAATCTGATGGTAGTCTACAAAACTTTACAGGTGAACAGAGAAGAGAAACTGAAAATTTCATAAAAGAATCCATAGGTACA
>Ga0209645_1001817_pt1 | contig 10447 bp, 19 predicted proteins | sample ETNvirenome_6_30_FD_184070 | JGI IMG/M metagenome (GOLD analysis project Ga0209645, IMG submission 184070) | Marine viral communities from the Pacific Ocean - ETNP_6_30 (SPAdes) (version 2) | ecosystem: Environmental > Aquatic > Marine > Oceanic | place: Pacific Ocean | collected 2013-06-19
TAATGGTAATTGGGCACCTTTGCCTTCTCACTATGAGGCAGAAGATGGGCAACTTGTTGTTGATGAGAATTTCTGTATGATGAACATTCTTACCAGCAAAGTGAACGGTAAGACTCTTGATTATCAGATGAAGAACATCTTCCGTATTGCTTACTACTTTGGTTGCCGTGGTTGTTATTCTTATGAACCAGGTCGTCGTATGTCTCTCTCAGGCACACCTTTGAATGAAGCAATCATTAGTCTTCATCAGATTCTCCCTAAGTTCCAAACAGAGAACAAACTGCAGAAAGTTCAGTGTGTAATCTTGACTGATGGTGAGGCAGGTTTTGTCAATCGCCATGCCTTGGTTACTGATTATAAAGGTGAGGAACGTATTGGTTATAGGCGACTGATTGCCGATCGTACTTTTATTCGTGACCGTAAGACTGGTAATACCTATCAAGTCAAGTATCGTTTCAATGAGTTTACTGACCTTCTCTTGAATAACCTCAAAGACAATTTTGTTGATATGAACCTGATTGGTATTCGTATTCTTGCTCCTCGTGATGCTAACTCTTTTATCAAGATGTATCATGAAGATTATTCTGAGGCAGAAAAACTTCAAAGTTCTTGGCGCAAGGAAAAGAGTTTTACTATCACAAACTCTGGTTATGATGCCTACTTTGGAATGTCTTCTACCGCACTGAATCAGGAAACTGACTTTGATGTTGATGAAGGTGCTACCAAAGCAAAAATCAAATCTGCCTTTGTGAAATCCCTTAAGACTAAAAAACTGAATAAGCGTATCCTTGGAGAATTTATTTCACTAGTAGTATGACCGAATTACCAGAATGGAGAAAAAGGGCTTTACAAGACCCTAAACTCAAAGAGAGACAATTGGAAATTCTAATGAATGGTCCTAAGTCTCTGACAGATGCCTGGTTCCTTCAGGCAATGAGATACAAATACAGCAGGGACCGGTTAGGAGACTGACCACCGCGCCCTAGAAACCGCCCCATCCTGCCCTATACTAAGGACATCAACAGACAACACAATGGCAATTTCCACTGAATACATCACTTCTTCGCTCCGTAACCTCTATGGTTCTACGGTCAACAGCGCAGAACTGAAAGCATGGTGTGCTATGAATGGAACCACTTATCAAACGGTTTCCAAGAAAATGGAGGACTTCAAAGTTGGTCGTGGTAAGTGGAACCTGGAAGTGACTCCTCAAAAAGTTGAAGAGATTGAGCGCACTTATGAAGCACCTGCAGCAATGCCTGCTGTAGAACAAAACCTTATTCCTGTAAAAGATGATACCTTTATCAAGTTTGGTAATTACAGCGATATTCGCAAGATTATCCAGTCTCGTATTTTCTACCCTACTTTCATCACTGGTCTGTCTGGAAACGGTAAAACTTTTTCTGTTGAACAGGCATGTGCTCAACTTGGTCGCGAGTTGATTCGTGTCAATCTAACTATTGAAACTGATGAAGATGACCTGGTGGGTGGTTTCCGGCTTGTTGATGGGAATACTGCATGGCACAACGGTCCAGTCATCGAAGCACTTGAGCGAGGAGCAATCCTCCTTTTGGATGAGATCGACCTGGCATCAAACAAAATCCTCTGTCTTCAATCCATTCTAGAAGGTAAGGGTGTCTTCCTGAAGAAGATTGGTAAGTACATTCAACCGAAAGAAGGATTCAATGTTATTGCAACTGCAAATACTAAAGGTAAAGGCAGCGATGACGGTCGCTTTATTGGAACCAATGTTCTTAATGAGGCATTCCTAGAACGTTTCCCTGTAACCTTTGAGCAAGAGTATCCCACTCCTGCCACAGAACTGAAAATCTTGGAAGGTGTGGCACGAGACCTCAATGTGGTTGCTCCTGACTTCTGCAAACGATTGGTTGACTGGGGCGATATCATCCGTAAGACTTTTTATGATGGTGGTATTGAAGAGATTATCTCTACTCGTCGCCTGGTTCACATCATCCGTGCCTACAGTATCTTTGCTGACAAGGGTAAAGCAATTCAAGTTTGTGTGAATCGCTTTGATGATGAGACCAAGCAGGCATTTATGGAACTGTATGACAAGGTTGATGCAGATTTCCAGATGCCTGTTGACGGGGAGGCATCTGCCTGATATAATGACTAATGCTTGGAGTTTACTTTACGATGAACTGATGATTACTTCTGCAAACTCAGACGACTATAATGATTTTTGGGAACAATCCTACAAACTTGCCAAACAATCCATTGATTACACTCTCAATGTTGCAACTACTCCTGTGAAAGACGATAAAATTACATTTAATATTCCTGACCTTCCAGAACCTCCTAAGAACGACAATGGGTTCTGGAAGTATCATGAGGACGTTATCCTCAAAGAGGTTCGTGATTACCTTAGTGGGACATACAATGCTCACTATGCAAATAGTGGATCACAAACTCAAACTCTTGATTTAATTGAAGGTATTGGTGATGCAGAACCATTCTGCCGCTCTAATGCTATCAAGTATCTCTCTCGCTTTGGTAAGAAGGATGGTAAATCTAAGCGAGACATCCTGAAAGCAATTCATTATTGCATCCTTCTTTACCATTTCTCTGGCCTCTGTAATGAAAATTCGACCCCTTATGAAACTTTCTGATAAAACTATTTCTGTCCTGAAGAACTTTTCTTCTATCAATCAGTCTATTCTTTTTAAAGAGGGTAACAAACTTCGCACTATCAGTGTGATGAAGAACATTTTGGCAGAGGCAACTGTGTCTGAAGAGTTCACTAAAGATTTTGGTATCTATGATCTCAACCAGTTTCTCAATGGTATGAGTCTTCATCACCAACCCGAACTTGACTTTGCCAATGAAGGGTATGTGATGATTCGCGAAGGCAAGATGCGTTCTAAGTATTTCTTTGCCGATCCAAATGTTATTGTAACTCCTCCTGACAAAGAGATTAGTCTTCCTACCGAGGATGTATGCTTTGAACTGAGCACTGACCAATTGGATAAATTGTTGAAAGCAGCAGCAGTATATCAACTACCCGATATTTGTGCTGTTGGTGAAGCAGGTGTGGTTAAACTGGTTGTTCGTGATAAGAAGAACGATACCTCCAATGACTTTGCTATCGTTGTTGGTGAGACTGATGCAGAATTCTCCTTTAATTTTAAAGTTGAGAATATCAAAGTCCTTCCTGGAACTTATGAAGTTGTAGTCTCTTCTAAACTTCTTTCTCGTTTCACTAGTAAGAATCATGATCTCACATATTATATCGCATTGGAACCAGACTCAACTTTCGGTTGATGTAATTATGAGAATTGTAGGCAGTGTCCTTGTGATTACTGCTTACTTTGTTATTCTTCATATAGATGTGACTACGGGAGTAATTATTAACTTAACTGCTGACATTATATCTGTTCCATATTTTATAAGAACAAAATCATGGGATGTGGTTGTGATGTTATCTTTTATTAGTGCTATCGGAATAAGTAAACTTCTGACATGAGTAATAGTGAAAACACTCTACATCCACGATCTTAGAAATGGTAATTGTATAACACATGATGGTTATATACAATTAGGATATATGAGTCACAGTGTAGAAAGGCATAAAGAGTTGAACCCAATGATAAACTGGGTTGAGACTTATTGGTTGCCTGACGTATTCAAGAACAGATATCCAAGAGCTACAATGCAAGCGCATCAACGGGTATCTGATGGTAAACTTGGTTGTGAGAAACTAAAAGACAAATGAACATCTTTGTGACTGACCCAGACCCTAGGCAATCTGCCAGGGTTCTACCTGACAAACACATTGTTAAGATGCCCCTAGAGACCTGTCAGATGCTTGCTATTGTATGCTCTGACAAATGGGGTCATGGATTCGGCACTCTTCCTAGAGCAGACGGTACTCCCTATGCTACTGAGAAGGGTGCTTTTCGCAATCACCCCTGTACGATCTGGGCAAATGACTTCGTGATGAATTGGCAGTGGTTGCTACATCATGGTATTGCTCTCTGTGATGAGTACACTGCTCGCTATGGTAAGGTCCACACCTGCTACCACACTCTGCTAGCAGCAAAGGACATACTGCCTACAGGGGACTCTACAGGGTTGTCTGGTAAAGGTCCTAAACCATTTGTATTTGCAGGACCTGATGAGTTCAAGTATGATACAAGCATAGATATTTTTACGGCATATAAGATGTATATTGCATCTAAACCTTGGGTGGCAGATAACTACCTTCGCTTGCCTCATCGTAAACCGGAGTGGGTGTAATGAACAAAGAACTGCAAGAAATTTGTGATGAAGGTGGATTTGAATGGACACCTTTGTCTGAAAAGAAACCAGAAGTACAAACTCTTACTGTAGATAATGATGGTGTTTTGACTTTTACGCCAGAACTACTAGAAGCAACTGGATGGAAAGAGGGTGATGTGTTAGAATGGATTGATAACAAAGATGGTTCTTTTTCTTTAGTAAAATGTGATGAAGGAATTTGATTATGAATTGGATTATAAGTCGCTCGACTTTACAGATCCAAAAGTGCGTAGACTTTATCGTATTGGAAGGGGAGAACAAGGAGTTTTACTGGTTCGCCCTTATACAAACGACATTTGTGCTCACTGGAGGTTTGTAGATGAAGAGACGGCTATTAAATCTTCTAATAAAATTTACAGGATGTTCTGTGAATATCGAAAGAGGAAAGATTTCATTGGCATGGACATGGCGCGAAAATTCCTTGAGATGGGATTCACCCGCGCCAGACGGTATGCCAATCATAATTCGGGACGAAAATATGGAGAAGGTCGGCGTGTATTACCCTGTGAGTCCGACTGCCTTACATCTGAAAAAGCAAAATCAGCAAAGGTCTTCAAAGTAAAGAGAGACCTTGCTGCTTATGACCAAGAATATGTTACAATGAGAAAGCAGTGGAGAGCTTCTGAATGAATAATGAATTTCTTTGGGTTGAAAAATATCGACCTAAGACAATTGAAGATTGTATTTTACCAACAAATATTAAGAAGACTTTTCAAGACTTCCTAGATAAAGGTGAAGTGCCAAATTTACTCCTAGCAGGTCCTGCTGGGTGTGGAAAGACTACTGTAGCAAAAGCACTGTGTAATGAACTTGGAGTAGATGTTTATGTCATCAATGGATCCGATGAGGGACGATTCCTTGATACCGTCAGAAATACTGCGAAGAATTTCGCTTCGACCGTCTCGCTTTCGTCAACTGCAAAACACAAAGTCATCATCATTGATGAGGCAGATAACACAACCAATGATGTACAACTCCTCTTACGGGCGTTTACTGAGGAGTTTAGTGGCAACTGCAGATTCATCTTCACCTGCAACTTCAAAAACAAAATCATCGAACCACTCCACTCCAGGTGCGCGTGTATTGATTTTTCAACCAATAGTAAAGTCAGACCCCAACTTGCATCACAATTCTTCAAACGCATCCAAGAAATCTTGGCTACAGAAGGTATTGAATATGATAACAAGGTCCTGGTAGAATTGATCAACAAACACTTTCCTGATTGGAGACGTGTTCTTAATGAGTGTCAGCGTTACTCTTCTAGTGGTAAGATTGACTCCGGCATTCTTGCAACCTTTAGTGATGTAAAAGTAAATGACCTCATCAAATACCTCAAAGAAAAAAACTTTAAAGAAGTTAGAAAATGGGTTGTTAATAATCTTGATAACGATGCCAGTGTTCTGCTTCGTAGGATTTACGATTCTCTATATGAGTCCCTTGTTCCTGGTTCTATTCCTGCTTCTGTGCTTGTCATTGCTAAGTACCAGTATCAAGTGGCGTTCGTGGCGGATCAGGAAATAAATATGCTTGCGTGTCTAACTGAATTAATGGTGGAGTGTGAATTCAAATGACTAATTTTTCTCCAAAGGGAATATTTAAGGAATGTGCAAATTTATCTCAACAAGTTACAATGGGTGTGACTAGAGGAATGTCCAAAGTAGCAACACTGGGATATCTTCCTGCTAGTTTTACTGCTGATGCTCAATCTGATGTAGACTTTTTGGCTTATAATCCCACTACAGGAGATGTTAAAAAGGTTCAATGTAAAACTACAACTTATAAAAGAGAAAAACACTATATTGCTTCCTTAAAAAGTGGAGGTAAAGGTAAAGGTAATAGAAAAGTTGCAAAAGATTATGATTGGTTGTATGTATTAGATGCTGAAGATAATGAATTTCTCATTGATTATGCTGAGATTAAAGGTAGAAAAACACAAGTTACTATGATGGAGTGTGAGTTTAAATGATAGATGAACACGGATGGACGCAAAGAGATCCAATTAGTGATAGGGATTGTATTTTAATCTGTTTAAAAAATGCTCCCTGTGGGACCAATAGAAAACAAGTCGAACGTATTATTAAGGAGATGGAAAATGAATGTGAAACTATTTCGGATTATCACTGGTGAAGAAGTTATTGCTGAACTTATTTCTGAAGATGTAAATAATATTACTCTAAAGAATGGTCTAGTTGTTATTCCCAATGCTCAGGGTGTAGGATTTGCTCCTTGGGCAACAGTTATCAGTAAAAGTAAACCTGAGATTGTTGTAGATCGAAAGTTTGTTGTTTATATGGTAGAATGTGATGATGATGTGGTTGAGAAGTATGAAAGTATTTTCTCTCCAATTGAAAAACCCAGTAAAAAATTAATTTTATGAAAATGACTGATGATGAACGGAAGTTCCTTGCTCAGACACAGATTGATGGAGTTTGTAAATTGTTGAAGGGAAAGGTCTCTTATTCTAGTACCTTAGATTACTTAGGAAACTCTTCTAGAAAAATTACTATTACTTATGATGAAAAGAATGAAAAGACATCAGATTAAAACTCAATGGTATTACTGGTTCTGGGGTGCTGCCACTGTAGCAGTAGTATCTGGTCAGATTTATATTGGGTCAGGTTATAATAAAATGTCTGAAAGTATTGACAATCTTACTTCTGTATTTGTTAAAGTTACTCGATGAAATCTCTAAAAACTCCCCTTCGTTATCCTGGTGGCAAGTCCCGTGCTTGTGTAAAGATGGACTCCTACTTTCCTGACCTTCGTGAATACAAGGAGTTTAGAGAACCCTTTCTTGGTGGCGGCAGTGTTGCTATTCATATTACAAAAAAGTATCCTCATCTAAATATATGGGTCAATGATTTGTATGAACCTCTGGTAAACTTCTGGCAGCAATTGCAGATGTTTGGTCCAGAGATGAAGATTAAACTGCAGGAACTTAAGTCTAGGTATCCAGACCCGTCTTCTGCAAAAGGATTGTTCTTGGAATCAAAGGAGTATTTAAATGATGAAACCAATACTGATGCTTTATGGCGTGCTATCAGCTTTTATATTATCAATAAGTGTTCTTTTTCTGGTCTCACAGAATCCTCCTCCTTCTCAAAACAAGCATCTGATTCCAATTTCTCAATGCGAGGCATTGAAAAACTTCCTGGATACTCCCAAATAATTTCTAAGTGGAAGATTACTAATTATTCGTATGACTATCTGATGGACAATGAGGGTGATACTTTTGTCTATCTAGATCCTCCATATGATATCAAGGATAATCTTTATGGTAAGAAAGGTTCAATGCACAAAGGATTTGACCACGACAGGTTTGCCAAGGATTGTGATGAATGCTTTATGCCTCAGTTGATTAGTTATAATTCTGACCAACTGGTAAAAGATAGATTTAAGATGTGGAGAACTGGTGAGTTTGATTTGACTTATACAATGAGGTCAGTCGGTGAGTATATGAGAGAACAAAAAGCAAGAAAGGAACTACTACTTTTTAATTATGAAATGTCAAGTCAAACTGTATAAGGCAGGAACTACTTTTACTGAAGAGGTAGTCGCTACCGATTACCAAGATGCACGTAAGGTTGCTCTTCATCGCAATCCTGGTGCTAAAATTGTGAGTGTTACTGCAGTATTTAAATAATGGAACTGAAAGATTGGTTGAACTCAATTAACTTTACAAAGGAAGATCTAAGTGAAGACATTAGCTCTTACCCTCCATATATCGTTAATCGTTGTTTGTCTGGGCACCTTGATTGTGTCATGTTCGCTAACGAGATGAACAAGTATCCCAACTTAGATAAAGATATGCAATATTTATTTTATCTAAATACTTTGAGGAAAAAGAAGAGATTTTCTCCCTGGCTCCGTAAGGATAAAGTCACGGACTTAGAATGTGTAAAACAATACTATGGTTATAGTAATGAAAAGGCATCACAAGCTCTGAAGATCCTGACAAAAGAACAGATTAACTTTATTAAACAACGACTTGATATTGGAGGAACAAAATGACTACTACGGTAGAACCTACGGTCAATTGGTCACAAGACCAAATGGTAGAAGTCTTTCTAAATGAACCTGATGATTTTCTAAAAGTCAGAGAAACGTTAACCAGAATTGGTGTTGCATCACGTAAGGAGAAAAAACTCTACCAATCCTGTCATATTCTTCATAAGCAGGGAAAGTATTACATCGTTCATTTCAAAGAACTCTTTGCTCTTGATGGTAAGAGAGCAAATCTTACGGTAAATGATGTTCAGCGTCGTAACCGTATTGTACGTTTACTTTGTGATTGGGGACTTGTATCTGTTCTTGATGAGCATAGTGTGAGTGATATTGCTCCTTTGAATCAAATCAAAGTACTAGCATATAAGGATAAAGGTGAGTGGATTTTGGAGCAGAAGTATAATATTGGCAAGAAGACTAAACCACAACAACCAGAGCAGTCATAAATAAAGTTGTGTCTTTCGTGCGGCACACTCTACAATCGGAAACCCGCAGACCCCTTGACAGGGGTCTTTTTTTGTGCTATAAATAAACCAGTTCCGTAAGGCATGAAACACTGCTAGGAACTGCAAAAACACTACGGAGAATATCCATGGCAAAGCTCACTAAGCCGCTTGAAGCGGTTATGAATGTCCTGTCCCTTGTAGCAAGTTTCATTAAACAAGGCGTTTCAGGAGTACGAAAAAAATTTACTAAAAACGACTATCTTCCTGTCGTTTATGTTCCTATCAAAGACCTCAAAGTTGATCCAAAGTATCAGAGACTGATCAACCTTGGGTTTATCAAGAAAGCGAAGGAGTTTGACCCCCTTCTTGTTAAACCACTTTCTGTTTTTAAACGTCCTAATGGTGACCTGATGGTTGTCGATGGACAACATACCACAGTTCTTGCAGCAACTTATGTTGAGAACCCTGAGGAATTTGAACTTCCCTGTCAGATTCAAGTTCATCCCGCTGACTTTACTATTGCTCAGTGTGAAAAAGCAGAAGCAGCATACTTCAAGCGTTTCAACTCTCTCCGAAACACTGTAAGTGCAGTTGCAAAGTTACGTGCTGACATTGCACAAGGTGCTAAGTATGCTCAAGATATTGAGGAGAGTTTCCAAAGTCTCAATATTCATATTGAGGGTATCGGCGCACCTGATGACGGCACCAACTCTGTCTACGGGTATGACAAACTCAAAGTTGCTATTGGTAAGTATGGCAACACTCTGGTCAAAACCGCTGTTGATGCATACAAAACTCACAACACCGCAGACGGTAACAAGTGGACACAACCACTTAATGGTGGCATGATCCTTGGTCTTGCTGCAACCTATCACTTCCTTGATAACTATGTGGGTGATGGTAAGAAGCGTGAGGGTTTTCTTGAATTTCTAAACAATCGTCTCGCTAAGCGTTCTGTTGACAAGTATATCTTGAAGACTGCTGGTCCTCAAATGGATGTCTTGATTCTTCAAAACATTCTTGATCAATACAACAACCTAGTGGAACAAGATGTCCTGGACTATCCATCCATTGGTATGGAAAAGGAAAACTCTAAGTGGAAGGCATGGAAAGAAGATCCTATCCATGGCACACCTAAGGACGAAGATTCTGAGGACTGATAACCGAATAAAAAGTTACGGGGTTCCACACCCCGTTTTTTTGTATATGTTGTATAATTAGTAATGTCAGAGGATTAGGGGGGTTAACCTCCCCTTTGACGCCAAGGATGCCTTCTGGGTCCACACAATCAAATCTCGCTTTAAAAGGAGAAGTACAATGGGAAACCTTTCACGTTATGGTGCAGGAGACTTGTCTGCTCTATTAGATCGTATAAATAAGAATAGTATTGGTATGGATGAATACTTTAATCGTCTGTTTGCTCTGCATGAAACGACGACTAATTATCCTCCATACAATCTAGTAACAGTCAGCAACGTAGAATCTAGACTGGAACTAGCACTAGCAGGATTTAAAAAGAAGCAAGTCAATGTCTACACGCAAGACGGTAAACTCTTTGTCGAAGGACAACGAGAAGATGGAGAAACTAACACCGATTATGTCCACCGAGGAGTGGCTCAGAGATCTTTCACCAGATCTTGGACCCTCTCAGATGAAACGGAAGTTAGATCAGTTGTATTTGAGGATGGGTTACTGAG
>Ga0209645_1001818_pt1 | contig 10445 bp, 6 predicted proteins | sample ETNvirenome_6_30_FD_184070 | JGI IMG/M metagenome (GOLD analysis project Ga0209645, IMG submission 184070) | Marine viral communities from the Pacific Ocean - ETNP_6_30 (SPAdes) (version 2) | ecosystem: Environmental > Aquatic > Marine > Oceanic | place: Pacific Ocean | collected 2013-06-19
GATACAGGCTTTCAACAATCAAGCGCCCCAAAATTATGGGGCTATACAACAAGCTCTGACAACAGTGCTTCGGTCGAGGCATCTGGTTACTTTCCGTCTAAGGAAAGTTTAAATGTTGGCGATGTTATCTACTGTAAAACTAGTGACGGATTTTTGCTAACTTACGTAACTTCGGCGACTGCTCCAGTTACTACTGGTAATCTTGTTGAGGAAGTCGGTGGCCCATATATTGTTAGTAATTCAATATATACAACTACCGGGGGCGCGACAAGTGAAGATGTTAGCGGAAGTTTTTCCTCAGGAGATGTAGTGCAAGCTACTATACATACGGCTGGCGCCAGTTCGGCTACCCCAGTAGAGGCTTACGCTAATGACGGTAAGGTTACATTATCTTTTTCTGCCGATCCCGGAGCAGACACAAAAGTTAATTTAACGGTTATAAGAGGTTAATTACAGGGGTGCAAGCCCCTTTATTCAAGGAGTTTTAAATGTCTTTTAATGAGCAAAAATTTTACAAGATTGACGTGGGCTTTAGTGCCGGTAGTGGGGTGCCTAATCTTTACAAGTATCAAACATCAGAGTCTAGAGCTACTACTTTGACTAGCGGCTATTTCCCCGAAAGCTTGAACCTAAAATCTAACGACTACATTTATTGTGTGAGTGAAGATGGACCACAGATGATTTATGTGGTTACCACATCACCTGTCACTGTTGCTGATTTAGTTGATGAACAAGTTGATATTCCAACAAATAGCGTTGGAACGGCTCAACTTAAAACTGACGCTGTTGCTACTGATAAAATTCAAAATCTAGCAGTAGTTTCTGCGAAGTTAGCCGATGAAGCCGTTACTAATTCAAAGCTTGCGCCCAATTCAGTCGTGGCAGGAAAAATTGCTGCGTCAGCTGTGTCATCTTCTGACATCGCCTCTGGAGCTGTTACCTCAGCTAAACTAGGCGCAGGAATTGCAAGTTATATAGCTTTTCAGGCAAGCTCAGCTGCATCAACTGCTACATCAACAACGATAAATGTGACGGGAGTTCTGGCGACTGACAAAGCCTATGCGTGTTTGACTGCTGGCTTTACGCAGCCAGTTACTGGTGTGACTTGCGCAGCGGGTGCTGTGACTGTTCATTTTGCAGCAGCTACAACAGCGGCAGATACAATTGAAGTTTGGGTAACACGCGCAATTTCGTAAGTTATCTTTAAGGGGCAGTTAGTCCTTCTGCCCCTCCTACGAGGAATTTATGACCACTAAATTAGAAATAATCAATAATGCGTTCATCCAGCTGGGCGATGATCAAGTTACTACGTTTGACACTTCTAACCCAGTCGTTGCAGCATTCTCTAGGATTTACGATAGAGTCAAAGACAAAACTTTGGCGCTGCATCCTTGGTCATTTGCACTTAAATGGGAGGAGTTGTTACAGCAAGACATTAAGCCTGATGATCCTAGATATCAATACTGCTACCACTTGCCAGCTGACTACATACAGTTCTGGCAATCATACCCTGGACTTGTCGATTACCAGATAAATCGTGACAAAGTTTACGCTAACATTGGAAGCGCATTTAAGTGGCAATACACAGCCGATGTTCCAGAAGGCATTTTTCCGGGATACTTTACGGATGCTATCATAAGTGCTGTAGCAGCTAAGGGTGCGCTACTGAAAACTGAAAACCCAAACCTCTCATCTATTATTTCGCAACAAGCTGAAAAAGACTTGGCTATTGCGATGAACAGAGATGCTACGCAATCACCTAGCGTGCAAATCCAAGACATGCCCATGTGGACACGTCATTTTACAGGTTAAATATGGCTATATCGAGCAATCACGACTTTACTCACGGCGAACTAGATCCAACCCTTTTTGCTAGATCAGACCTGTCATTTTACAATAAGTCTGCTCAATTATTGCGCGACTGGATGGTTTTGCCTGGCGGATCGGTTCGATCTCGATATGGAACCAAGTATATAGAAGAGCTATCAGCGGGTTCATCTTTTCAGTTATTTGAATGGCGCACAGGCAATTATGATTATTTGATAATTGTTATAAACAACTCTAATCTAATTGTAAAAAGATTAGACACAATGTCTGACACAACTTTATCACACAACTTTAGCAATGCATCCGTTGAAAATAGATTAGTTCGGGGAGGTCAGCAGCAAAACAGGTTCTTGCTTTGTGCAGCCTCTGGTGAGCCGATGATATTGACAAGCGCAGCCAATGGTTCTGTCACAATAGCTAACTTCGTTTTTAAAAACCCGCCTACCTTTCAATATGATTCTAATTACAGCACCTCTGTATTCACATTGGATGAGGTAACTGTAACACCAGCTGGCACGCCTACTGCGTCATTGCCTAGCCTAAAGATAACGTCAATGGGTACATTTAGCGGCTTTACGCAAGATTTTGTAGGTGGTAATTTCTCTGCTTTTGGCGACAAAGATAGCGATCAAGATGGAAGCGCTAGGATAATGCAGTATGTTAGTGCAACTGAGGTCAAAGTTAGAATTGATGTCGCTTTTGAAGCAATAGACCCAGCACCAGCACCACCTGCTCCTAAAGGAAAGTTTAATGGAAACGTTTCATTTTTGAGCGAGACAGCTTATAACAACACGCGTGGATGGCCAGCGACTCTAGCTTTTTATGAGTCTAGACTAATATTTGGTGGAGGAGCAGGAGTCCCTCAATCATTATTCTTTAGCGCAATTGATGATTACTATGATTTTTTACCTGGTCCAAATGCATCAGACCCAATCAATTTTACCATTGCATCAGGCGAAAGTGATAGCATACAGAATATTATAAGCACGCGATCTCTACAAGTTTTTACTAAATCAGGTGAAAATGCAACGCCTGTTTGGGGCGTAGAGTCCTTGACGCCTACATCTGTAGCGGTTCGTAGACAAACATCAAATGGATCAGAGATCACTACTCCTGTCATTCTAGATAATCAAACCCTATACATAAAACGCGGCGGTAGGGCCGTGATGGCATTTACTTATGCTCAGGGTACTGACACCTATTCGTCCATTGATTCAAGCGTCATGAGCACACATCTTATCAACAACCCCGTTGATATGACTGCTTACACTATCAACAATGCTTACGATTCAAATGTGCTAATATTGTTAAATGAAGACGGAAGCAAAGTGTTTTTTGAAACATTGGCAGAGCAAAACGTAGCTGCTTGGTGTGCAACTAGTACTTATGAAGGGGATAAGTGGCTAAACGCTTGCGCCATTGAAGACCGGTTATTTTTTATCACCAAGCGTAATGGAAAGTATTTGCTGGAAGAGCTTAGCTGGTCATTTGTAATGGATGCAGCTGTAACCTACACCGCAACGACGACTGGCGAGGAAACGCATACGCTGCCAGACTACTTTGACGGTAGAGACGTAACAATCGTTACAGACGTGATAGACCCTTTGGGTATAAACCAACCTGCTCAAGGTACTTATGTAGGAAAGTTCTCCGTAGGCAATAACTCAGAAGTCACTTTTCCAGTGGTGTCAGGCAAAACATATTACATCGGTTTTCCTGTTCTCCCAAAATTACAAACAATGCCCGCTCATGTCATGACTCCTGAGGGCGATACGTTGTACACAAAAAAAAGAATTTCTAAGGTGTTTGTAAATTACAATCAAAGTTATTCATTCACTATAAACGGCGTTCGTGTTCCAATAGATTATCTATCTACGCCTAGCGATCCTGGGATAGTACTCGACGCACCTGTATTGCCAAAAAGCGGCATCTATGCCATGCCTAGTCTATTCCTAGGATGGGCAAGAAAAACTTATGTTGAAATCGAAATGACTGAACCACTGCCAATTAATATATTGGGTATTTCAGTTGAGCTAACAGTTTAGGAGATAAATTATGGGGGCAGCTATTGGTATAATCGGAGCGATAGCAGGCGCAGCAGACGTAGGCATGCAAATATACGAATCAACTGAAGAGGAAGCAATGGCCTCTGCCCAAGAGGAGGGGCTGCGCATAAAAGGTGTTGAAACAAAAAACCAAGCTGCGCAAGCGGCAATTGCCCGCGACGACAAAATTAAATCCATCCAATCAGCTCAAAGAGCAAGGGCTGCAGCATCGGGGATGGATTTGTCGAGTGGAACGTACAGTGCACTTAGCACTGCATCTTACAATAAATTTGCACAAGATACTAAGAGTGCTAATTTAAATCTAGCTACACAAGAAGCTGAAATCAATACGCAAATTTCAGCGGTGCACTCTCAGCTCAGCTCTGAACTCTGGGGTAATGTCTTTAAAGGCGTGGGAGACGTCGCAGGAATGGCATCATTTGCAAAAAGTGGCAGTAATCAAGCACCTGAACAAAAAAACGACTGGGGAGAAGCGCCCAAGCAAACTTATCAATCTGGCACTGATTGGTACGATGTTTATAAGCAAGGTGATTATTAATGAGAGACAATTATCCTGAGTATCAAAGGTCAGTTTTTGACGAGATAACACCGCAAGATGATTCGGTCGAACGGGCCTTGGGTGCTAGAGCTGAACTCGCTGGTCAAATAGCGAACAAAGCTAGCTCATTCGTCCATGGCGAAATTGACGCTAAAGAGCAAGCGCAGGCTGCACAGGACGCGGAGAAGCAAGGAATCAACTGGCACCCAAAGAGCAACCTCACAGAAGCAGGGCGAGCTTATAATCAGATGGGTCAAAATATTGCGCAAAATTACTTAGCCGCACAAGTGCAGACAGGCTTGAATAGTGTATACAATTCAGCCATAAAATCACCAGTTAATCTGAACCCCAAAACTGGAACGCTCGCTACATTCAAGATGCAGGCAGAAAAATACTACCAGGGCTTGCGCCAAAACGCTGACACTAGCATGGTCCCTGCGCTGACCAAAATGTATGCAAATAGTCTCACTAATTATAGCTCAAGGCTAGCTAATCACGTAAGCCAGTACTCGATTGAGCAATCAGACGCTAATCAGCAGCAGCTTCACACAAACCTCTCAAACCAAGCTTCATCTAACATTTACACAGCTTATCAGATACAAGACCCAGAGCAGCGTCAAAACGCGATTGAAAACGCTTATCAGCTTTACCAGCAATCAAATTCAGCTTTAGACAACAATCAGTCACTAGCTAGCAATCCAGCTCGTGAGGCGATTTTAAGGCAGCGTTCGAAGCTAGGTTTTTTGGAGTCTATGACGATGGGCAGGCTTGCCGGACTGCAGCATCAATATCAATTGCCAACACTGAACGATGCACAAAGATCACAAATTGCACAGCAAATTGAAAGCTTCCCGGAAAACTTTGCTAATGACAAATCTATTAAATCGATCTACGACGGAATGGATTTTGATCAAACGCTAACACCTTCCATGAAGCTTTCTTTGCAGTCCAGGTTAAGGGCTATGGCTAACTCGACTAAAGCAAGCATTGGTATTAGCAAATCGATGATACGCCAAAGTGCTGCTAATGGCATTGCTGGCATATCACATGGACAAGATGCTACTCCTGACCAGCTGGAGGCCATTCAGTCAACAGGGCAAATTGATAGATACAACGCAGCCAAGCTAGGTTACTCTGTATTAAAATCAGCATATAATGGTTCTGCAGAAGACTTTAATAATTTGCTACAAAGCGCAAACAACGGCAAGCTGTATCAGCAATGCCGTGATCAAGGCATACAAGCCTACCAGTGTGATAAAGTAGTTACCCAGGTCTCTCATGGTTTAAGAATGTATCAAAAACAATTATTACACGATCCAAAGGCTGCAACGCAAAATGACCCAAATTACAATCAATTTGTAAACAGTAAATCTTCATCGCTAATAACATCAAACTCAAACGAAAACACGCAGCAGCTACAAAATGAATATAATCAATCACTTAATGACCCTATCTATTTGATGACTAAAACCTTGCCAGATAATGTAAAGCTGGCGTTTCAACAAACAGCGGATCAATCTGCAAAAATTCAGATGCACAAAGGCGTTTCAGCAGCGCACGTACAAGGTTTCACGTCACAATCAGCAAAGCTAGCTGTGGCGCACCTTGCTAACCAATCAGGCGGTGACCGTGTTCAATCCTTGAGCATTCTTGCAGAAAATACAGGTGCGTCATGGCCAACATATCAGCAAAGCTTAATTAAGGCTGGTTTGCCATACTCAGATATTATAGCTACCTCTCTCGCTCACAATCCTGATACGTCCAAACTTTCTGACGAGTTGTTAGCCTCGTCAGATTTCATGGGTCAAGACCGAAATGCTTGGAAAGAGTCGGGAACCACATATGCAGCTGCAGCAAGTAGTGTCCGCAAAAACAATTCAATGGTGCAACTAGCTAGCTCATTTATGAAAACACCAGGAAAAGATTCTGAGCATGCTTATAGAGCTATCATGGACTCTGCAATCAATTTGGCAATTTATAGGGCTAGAAAAACTAGCGGCGATCCAGACTACTACACGGCTGTCACCGAGGTTGTAGGTGGCCTTTATAGCTCAACTGACGGGGGTTTGAGAATCCCAAAAACATTCACTACTGGAAATGCTGGAAATCAGGTCACACAAACAATTGACCCAAGTACAATTAAAGGATTGCAAAAGTACTATTTAGATAATGCCGACAAGTATATAGCAATGCCAAAAGGCGATACGCATATTCGAAACAAATACTTGCAAGAAGTACGATCGGGACAATGGGTTAATGCTTCGGGAGATAGAGGGTTAATGCTGGTCGACAAATTTGGCGTACCTGTTAAGTTTAAAAATGGCGGTTTTTATGGGTTTGGATGGGCCAGGTCACTGCCACACAACTTACCTGTTGATTATAACGAACAATCGAAACGTTGGTATAATTTAGAAGGTTTTTTATGAGAGAAGAAAGCCAAGACAGCATGGAAAGCTATGGCATCAATCAAGATGCTCAAGGCGGCGTCATGACTGGGTTATGGCCGTCAAGCCCTGATCCTAAATCTTTTCCCATGCCTGATGTTGCTGCTCGCCCGATTTCTGAAACCGAGGCTTTTGAAGACACGGTCAAAAGTGCTTATGACAGTCCTTTCAACCTAACCAATATGGCCATTCGCTCTGCGGAGCGTGGTGCTCTTTACAACCCTTTTCAGGAAAACCAGCATGGTCAGGAAATATACAACCAGTTACAAAAACAACACAAAGAATGGAAGGCGAACCTGCAAACGGATTTGCAAACTTTGCCAACTTCTGATAGGCACTGGTACAGCACAGGATGGCTTCCATCAATGATTGGTGGATTAGCTGACCCTATTACCATGATAGCTGGCGGGCCTCTTGACAAGGGAATAATAACTGGTCTTGCAAAACTAGCACCAAGCGCATCCAAACTTTTAGCGGAAAAAGCAGGCGAGTCAGCTGCTAAAGGAATAGTTATTGGTGCAGCACGTGGTGGTGCGGCTGGTTTGGCAACAGGCGCAACCTTGGGCGGTGCTGAAACATTGCTCAACAATGCTGATCCAGATAATGATCATGTTTCTCTCGCTCAGTATGCTCAAAACACTTTTGGATGGGGCTTCTTCGGAGCTATAGGCGGGGGTGTCCTTGGTGGTCTTGAGTATAACAAAGCAGCAAATATGGTTGCGAATGCACAATCTAGCCTTGGTAAGTCTATTGACACCGAGGCTAATACAGTTGCAGCCCTCAATGAAGACAGGAACAACTTTACGCCAGACAAGCAAAAAACGCTTAGTGATGAGATTGATTCTTTGAATCAAAAAAGGTCAGATATTGAAAATAACATTAACGAAACAATTGAGCAATACAATGCTATCCCTAACGATGAAATCCAAAATTTGGTGCATACAACTCCTGCTACAGTACATTTGGAGTTTCAGAACTCGTTAAATAAAGCTAAAGACACTTATTTGTCAAAACCATTTATACGCTTCATTTCCGATAGGCAGATTAAACCCAGAATTGCTTTGGTAGATCAAAAACCAAGGGTAAAGTATTTGGGTGAGACTGTGGTGCAAAAACCTAGAATTGTTCCTGTTTCTCAAAAACCTAAGTTAATTTATAAAGCTGGACAAGAAAAGCCCAAATTAGTAATACCCAAACCCAGATATAAGTACATTGAAGGAGTATCTAAACCCAGAATATCTTTAATTGCTCAAAAACCAAGAGTTAAGATAGTTGGTGAAAAAATAATTAAACCAAGAATACAAATTAAATCTGCACCTGACAACGCCAGGCTTGGAGATATGACAGGCATGGCTGATGAGTTTAATACTTTTTTACCAAAAATAGCACACTTTTCCAAATTAAAAAGGTTGATTAACAGGAATTCAGTTGATAGGACTATAAAACAAGATCATTTTATTAGAGACCTAAGATCACTAAAGAATGAGTCCTACCTATTAAAGCAAAGGCCATCACGAATTAGCAAAGCAAATGAAGCTAAGCTTACCGATCGTTTGAAAGCGATTAATAAGTTTGTTTCACTTAAAAAGAGTGATCAAGTAAACCCATTAGCAACTGATATCTTGCCAAAACTAAAAAGCCACCTTGATGACCTTACAACTGTATCGCAAGACCTAAGAACAAAACTTGCACAGCAAAAGTATTTAATGCAGCCTGTTGATGATTTAGCACCAGTAGCACGAAAAGTTGCTGAAAACCTAGGCAATGATACTGCTTTTAGCGACCCATCTACTCATGGTAATATGGAAACTCAGACTGATGAATCTGCACCTTATCAAACGGCACCCATTACTGATGATGAACAAGATAAAGTGATTGAAGATTTAAAAAACCAGGGGGCATTGCTTGATTCTGATTACGATGAGCTTAACAGAGTTAATGAAGCAGAAGAAGCTGACAAGGGTAAAAAGTTTTTGTTTAAGCAAGTCATTAGCTGTTTACTAAAAAGAGGTTTAGATGGGCGTTAAAGAATGTTCTCAGGAACTGCACAATTTCATCAATAGCGATTCTGTTTCTGATCGAATCAAAATTCTTACGCGTGGTTTTACGAAAGAGACATCGAAAGATATCGTTGAAGGTCTCAATAACCTTGCTGTGACCCTGCTGAAGTCTGGTAAAGCTACCAGCGAGTCTGAAGCACTTCAAATGGCTTTAGATATCAAGGATGAAGAAACAGCAAATGCAATCGATGAAGACAAGCATAATGCTAAATTGAGAATGATACGCCTGGCACAAAGAAGATTAGTGGCTCAAGGACTAGAATGGAACTCAAAAAAAATTGCTTCAAAGTTTGGTTTAGACAATGACCAGCGACATAAAAGCGGAATTGAAGGTGCGGAGCAAGCACATCTGACAAAGATACTTGGTTCGCGCGGTGGTTTTTTGGATCGGCTTAACAAGCTAAAGCTCAAGGGCGGCAAAGGCCTAAACCTGTTGCGTGATGGTAAAGTAGCTCGTCAAGTCGTTTCAAAAGTTATGGATCAAGACTTTACAGATGACGACATAGGTAAGCTTGCCAAGGCAATTGATGAGCACAATGATCACATGATCAAACTTTATCGTATTTCTGGAGTTCGGATTACTAAGCTGCTCGGGCGTGTTGCAAAGCAATATCATGACCCACTGCGTATGTTGCACCCAAAAGGTCTTAGTGCTGAGGTTAAGAGATTAAAAAGCCTGGGAGCAAAGCCCTTGTTTCAAATGGATCTTAAAGAAAATGCCGCATACAATTTATGGAAAGACTTTATAACCACCAGACTTGATAAAGACGCTACGTTTGAAGGCAAATCGGATAGTGATATCGATTCTTATTTGAGGAATGTATGGGATGGCATAACTCGACCTAACAAAAAGTCAGATGTAGTTGGCGGTTCTCGCAAATCGTTTGACTTGGCAACTCGAATTAGCTCCAAAAAACGATCCTTGTTTTTTAAAGATGGCAACGCCTATATGGATTACCAGGAAAAATATGGGGCTGGTAACTTGATGGAAGCTCTAAACAGAGAGGCGCATACGCAAGCAAAAAATATGGCACTTGTCGAAAGATGGGGGCCAGACCCAATGACTGCATATAACACGTTACGAAAAGAGATAGTTGAAAAAGACCCGCTCGGAAAAAAGGGTGATAAGCATATCAAAAACCTTGATAGAGTTATGCGTTTTTACTCAGGGCAGCTTCGCACTGATACATCTGCATGGGGCCAGCAAGTGATGAACAACATACAGTCATTGAACCGCATAACTAAATTAGGCTCAGTGGTTTTGCATTCTCTCAACGATCCAATAAATGAATGGGCTAGACTAAGGTCTATGGGCGCAAACATGCCTACAAAAATCGGTGGAACTTTTCAAGCTTATATGAATATGTTTCCGAGCAAGAATGCACAAAAAGAGTTTGCAGAAACAGTAGGTTGCATGACTAAGCATATGATGGGAAATCGAATGGTTTCTGATCCAAGCAACATAAATCGAACACTAGAATTTTTGCAAAATCTAACTTTCACTGTTTCG